>MDTA01058760.1_pt1 | contig 10494 bp, 9 predicted proteins | sample 811151 | NCBI WGS metagenome assembly MDTA01 (sample SAMN05326648, study PRJNA326480) | marine metagenome | isolation source: seawater | place: Indian Ocean: South | collected 2010 | reverse complement strand
CCTATTCCCAATCGCGAAAAGGCCGGCCACTACCAATTCCAACTCTCCATTGACAGCCGAAGCACGGCCTTGATCATTCGTCTCATGAAGCCTTTTCTACCGCTCCTACTTCCTGCCATTTTCAGCATTTCCATCTCGGGACGAGAGAGTCCGAACATTCTTTTAATCGTCTCCGACGACATGGGCTATTCCGACATCGGCAGCTATGGAGGGGAAATCGAAACCCCGGCATTGGATTCCCTAGCGAAAAAAGGACTCCGCTTGACCAACTATTACGTGCACAACATGTGCTGGCCTACCCGTGCCAGTATCATGACTGGCTTGTATCCGAATTCGTCTTTCGCAGACGGATCGGCAACTGGTGGGCTAAATCCGGAAACGACACTACTGCCAGAAGCGCTAAAATCGGCAGGATACGGCACCTATATGGCAGGCAAATGGCACTTGTCGGACCCTGCTCAGCCGAATGGACCTAGTGCGCCTCACAATAGAGGATTCGACAGCTCTTACAGTACCTACTGGGGAACTTCAGACTTTTTCGCTCCCGTAGATCTCAATTTGAACGGGGAGGATCGCGAGTTCGAGTGGCGAGGGAATTCAGAATTCTATTACACGGATTCGATTACGGACTACTCCCTCAGATTTTTGGAAGAACACAAGCGACTGCCAGAAGAAAAGCCCTTCTTCCTTTACGTTGCCTACAACGCTGCTCACTGGCCGCTTCACGCCAAGCCCGAGGACATTAAGCACTATGAAGGCCGCTACTCTATGGGCTGGGACAATCTAAGACAGAGCCGCTATCAACGCATGCTCGAACTGGGAATCATCGACAACTCTTTCAAACTATCTCCACGACATCCCGATGTGCCTGCTTGGAACGACGAGCCTTACCAAGACTGGCAAGAACGCCGCATGGAGGTCTACGCGGCTCAAGTAACAAGCATGGACCGCAATATTGGTCGCATCATCGACCGACTCGAAATCATGGGGGAGCTCGATAACACTATCGTCATCTACCAGCATGACAACGGGGGCTGCCATGTCGAATACCCACCGGAACGGACGGGTTCCTGGACTCGTCCTTTTACGACCGATGGGAAGCGGGCCCCCATCATCCCTGGGAATATCCCGCACGTCATGCCGGGTCCCCAAAGCAGCTGGCAATCCTATGGCTATGGTTGGGCCAACGCTTCCAATACTCCCTTCCGGCTATACAAGCAACACGACCACGAAGGGGGCACGCGTTCGCCGTTCATCATCTCTTGGCCCGACGGATTGGACCCGGATCATACCGGCGGCCTCAACCGAGAGGTTTGCCATGTCATCGATCTCATGCCTACTCTGTTGGAGGCGGCAGGCGTATCCAAAATCAACCAACAGCCTTTACCTTTGGAAGGGAGATCTTTTCTTCCCGTTATCACCGGCAAACGGAATTCTCTCCCAAAACATGACGCCCTCTTCTGGGCCCACAATAAGGGCAAAGCTGTGCGCGTCGGTGATTGGAAACTTGTATCCGAGAGTAGACGGCCCTGGGAACTCTACAATCTCGCCGACGATCCCACTGAGCTCAACAATCTGGCCGACACCATGCCCGAGAAGGTCAAAGAACTGAGCCAGAAGCACGCCGAATGGATCAAACGCACGAATCTCTCCGGCAAGAGGATGCGACGCAGATAGCGGACTCATCACCCTATCCTCAGCCTCAAACCTATTGTCCGCAACGCGGACACCCATTTCCTGAACCGAGCAGAGCGGGTGAAGGAACTAGCGAACGGAGTAAGCGATGTTAACAACGCTCGTGCCTCGCTTGTTGCCTCTGCGAGGCAAATGGGTGTCTCTTCGAGACTATAGGTTCGAACTAGAAAACCTTGACCTGAACTCTTATCATCAAGTTCTCGCGGCTACCCGCGAAATCAAGCCAGTGAAGCGCATCCTGTTATATTAAATTGCTGTTAAGGCGTTCCGCGAGCGGAAGCCCTACCTTCGTTTTGGCAAAAACGGGAAGAGCCGTTCTGTCACCTCTGCGTCTACCGAGCTCCCGTATTCGCAAATCTCGAAACATTCAGCATCTTTGATCGAGCTGCCGCGCTCGTGGCCATAGGTTCGGATCAAGCTATGCCTAGCCGCTTCGCCCGGCTCGCTGAAAGGACGGACAAAATCCGCTAGTCCTGTCAAGCGTTCATCCGGATCCTCCGAGGCTTCCAGCTCAGACTGCCCAATCCATGGGAGCCATTCGTATACTTGGGAAACATGGCAATCCAGCATTCGTATTTTCGTATTTAATACATCATCAATATCGACAGCGATATCTGGCTGGAACGGGATCGGTTTCTGGAAGTCGTCCGCGAAATAGAGGATCACCGGCATTCGCTCCAATCGCGGACTGTCCGGGCAAATATTGGGAACGCCGACCAAAAAGGAGCAGTCTTGGGCCAGCTGCGACGTATAGCGGTGATCGGGATGATAATCGTTAGGCCGGTGAGTTAGCACCAGGTCAGGGCGGAATTCCCGAATCAATCGCAGAAGTTTAAATCGCTCCTCCAATCCCGGCACTAGCTGCCCATCATGAAAATCGAGCACCTCGTATTCGATTCCCGCCACATCGCCCGCAGCTCGGGCTTCCTGGGCTCGCCGTTCAGCCAAGGCCGAGCCCGACATCTCATGATGCCCAGCATCGCCATTCGTTACGGATACGAATTTTACTACACAGCCAGCCTGTGACCACATCACCGCGCAGCCACCGGCCTTGATATCGCAATCGTCGGGGTGCGCGCCTAAAGCGAGTATCCTAGGTTTTCTATCATCGTTCATCGCATGAGCACGATAAGTCTACATCCATGGGAAGCAACTGGACAATGTCCGGAAGATCGCTTTGCCTCCGAAGATCTGGTCCAAACCGAATCAAACCCCACGCAACTCCGCTTCCCTTATGAATTTCTACGCAAGTCTCCACCGCAATCTGATCACCGGATTTCTGGTCGTCCTCTCCCTAGCGATCCCTCTTTCTGGCGTTGATAGACCAAACGTCATTATTATCTACACCGATGACCAAGGAACCATGGATTTAGGCTGTTACGGGAGCGACGACCTGGCGACGCCACATTTGGACAAACTCGCCTCCCGGGGCGTTCGCTTCAAACAAATGTACTCGCCCTCAGCTATCTGCTCAGCCAGCCGAGCGGGGCTATTGACAGGCCGCTTCCCGGCTCGAGCAGGCGTACCGGGAAACGTCAGCTCCCAAGAAGGAGTGCCTGGAATGTCCTCCCGCGAAGTGACCATTGCCGAAATTATGCGATCAGCCGGCTACACTACTGGCCACATCGGGAAGTGGCATCTTGGATACACGCCCGAAACCATGCCCCACAATCAGGGATTCGACTATTCTTGGGGACACATGGGCGGCTGCATCGACAACTATTCCCACTTTTTCTTTTGGAAGGGGCCCAATCGGCACGATCTTTGGCGCAACGGCGAACACATCTTTGAAGATGGGTTCTTTTTCCAGGATAGCATGGTTCGGGAAATGAACGATTTCATCACCCGCAACCAGGAAAAGCCCTTCTTCATCTACTGGGCTCTCAACTCGCCTCACTACCCGCTGCAAGGCGATGCTAAATGGCGCGAATACTATAAAAATCTTCCGTCGCCACGCAGCAAATACAACGCCTTCGTCTCCACCTTGGACGAACGCATCGGCCAGATGTTGGAGCACCTCGATGCCATGGGCTTGACCGACAAAACAATGGTCATCTTCCAGTCGGACCATGGTCACTCCACGGAAGAGCGTACCTTCCATGGCGGCGGTTCCGCCGGCATCTACCGAGGAGCCAAAGGTTGTCTCTTCGAAGGCGGCATTCGCGTGCCATCCATCGTATCACTGCCAGGGGTCCTTCCAGAAAACGAAGTTCGCGAGCAATTCGCTACCGGGGTGGATTGGCTCCCGACCATCGCCGATATCTGCGGCATCGAACTGCCCGACCGGCATCTGGATGGGAAGTCCATCAAAGAGGTCATTCTTTCCGAATCCGCTTCGTCACCGCACGACACTTTCTACTGGCACCTAGGCGGAGGCAAAAATCCCGAGTGGGTCGTCCGCGACGGCGACTGGAAACTTCATGGCAATCCCAAGGACCGCTCCAACAAAGCCCCCATCACCGAATCGGATCAGCTCTTTCTGGCCAATCTCTCCATGGATCCCACCGAAATGACCAACCTAGCCAACAAGTATCCCGAAGTGGTCGAACGCCTTTCCGCTATGCGAGCGAATTACCTCGAGAGTATCGAGAACTCGCTAGCGCGAGGGGAATAGGTTGAGGCGTATTTAACAGGATACGCTTCGCTACAGGATGCTCCGGCCAAGGCCGGAGTGACATGATCTCATCGAGCAAATCTATTGTCTCGGCAGAGCTCAGCGGAGCACGAGACACCTATTTGCCTCGTGGAGGCAACAAGCGAGGCACGAGCGTTGTTATCATCGCTCACCGGCAAATGCCGGATCGCTAGTTCCTTCACCCGCAACGGCGGGATCAGGAAATAGGTATCCGCTTCGCGGGTAATAGGTTTGAGAGTCAGAACCTTGCGACTTAGGCTGACGGTTATGCGCTGAGCGGGACTTCGCCCGTCAGACTGTCAGACTAAAATCGCTGAAGGAGCGGGTTTATCCCGCGATTCATAGCCAATTATCGCGGCGTAAAGCCGCTCCTACGATAAAGTAGGCGTCTGGAATCGCCCCCAATTCCCAGCTTGCCCAACTTCATTCGTGAACTAGCCTTCACCCATGATCAGGCCCAACTATTTAATATATCTCTCGTTAATCACTATCGCGACCCTGGCCTGGGTTCTCCAGGCCCAAAACCGGGGAGGTTGGGCGGACCGCTCGCGACAGGCGGAAAATCGCGGTTTGGCTGAACCGTTTAAAGGGATCACTACCAATGGCGAGGCCGAAGAAGGTCTCTACGAGATTCGCACTACAGGCGTATCCACCGAACCGGTCCGCCAAGCGGCCATCGCTTTTCTGAGAGCTCTTTCGTCAGAGCAGCGTGATCGAACCACCTTTCCGGTCGATGATCCCGAGTGGCGCAAGTGGATGAATCAACACTTCTACGTTCGCCAAGGGGTGGGCTTCGACGAGATGGATTCCAATCAACGCGAGGCCGCCTTCGGCCTCATGAAGGCCTCGCTCAGCGCCAACGGACTCAAATTGTCGCGGGACATCATGAATCTCAATCGTACCTTAGGCGAGCTGAACAACGACGACTTCGAGCAATACAATGAATGGCTCTACTGGATCACCGTCATGGGCGAACCTTCCAAGACAGAGCCCTGGGGCTGGCAAATCGATGGGCATCACCTCATTATCAACTATTTCGTTCTCGGCGACCAGGTCGTCATGTCGCCAGTTTTCGTCGGCTCCGAACCGGTAATCGCCGAATCCGGGAAGTTTGAAGGCACCAAAATCCTCCAAGTTGAGCAGGGAAAAGGGCTCGAATTCGTTCAGGGCTTGAACTCGCAGCAGCAATTAACAGCTATCATTCGCTCGGACAAGACCCGGAACAACAATCTGACCGAAGCCTTTAAGGACAATGTCGTCCTCGACTACGCCGGCATTCCCGGATCGGAACTGAACGCTGAGCAGAAGGGCGATCTCATTGATCTGATCGGCCTCTACGTCAGCAATATGAGAGAGGGCCACGCCAAAGTCCGCATGGACGAGGTCGAAGCTCACCTCGAACGCACCCACTTCGCTTGGATCGGCGACACCAGCGACGATGCCGTTTTCTATTACCGCATCCACAGCCCGGTCATTCTCATCGAATTCGATCACCAAGCCCCCGTCGGACTGCGCCAATACTACCCCGACCGCCGCCCCGTCCGCCAGCACGTACACGTCGTCGTCCGCACCCCCAACGGTAATGACTACGGCAAGGATTTGCTCCGGCAGCACTACCAGAAGCATAAGCATTGATAACCCAATCTAAATTTATGAATAGACCGACATTCAACCTGCTAGTCGCCATCATCATTGCGGCGTCAACCAATTCTCAAGCGGCTCCCATCGATACACAAATCATCGCCTACAAGGAGGTCGGCGGAAACGAAGCTCTAATCCTCAAACGCTACGGTCCCTCGGGACAGGAAGACGGAACGGCCTTGCCCTGCGCCCTTTTCTTTTTCGGAGGCAGCTGGAATGGTGGCGACATCAGTCACTTCGAGCCCCAAGCTACCCATCTGGCTGAGCGAGGCATGGTGGCCATTTGCGCCCAATACCGGACGCGCACGTCGCACGAAGTCCCGCCCAATGTTTGCTTGATGGATGCCAAAACCGCCGTGCGTTATGTTCGGCAAAATGCTGAGGAACTGGGAATCGATCCGCATCGACTCGCTGTGGGCGGCGGCTCTGCTGGCGGGCACTTGGCGGCAGCGACCACCTTTTGCGAAGGCTTCAATACGGTAGGCGAGGACACAAAGATTTCTACTCGGGCTAATGCCTTGCTACTTTTCAATCCCGTCATCGACAACAGCGTCAATGGATACGGTCACGATCGAGTGATAGAATTCTGGGAGGATTTCTCGCCACTTCACAATATCTCGTCTCCGCCCCCGACCCTGTTTCTACTGGGCGACAACGACAACCTCATTCCCGTCGGTACGGGGGTCGCGTTTAAAAAAGCCATCGAAGACGCCGGAGGCCGTTGCGAATTGCATATTTATCCGACCGGGCAGCACGGCTTTTTTAACCAGGGCCGCCCCGCCGGCAATGGAAAAGAGTATTACCAAGATTGCGTCCAGAAGATGGATGACTTCCTGGTGAGCTTGGGCTTTTTGAAGCCGAGAAAGTAGAACAGGCATCCTGCCTGTTACCCTAATATCTAAAACAGGCAGGATGCCTGTTCGACTTCTTATCGGAATGACGAATTATGCGCGGTACGGCGCAAGCACCGATCCTACGGTACGTACCCAAATTACTATTACTTCTTTGAAGCCCGTCCCAACCCCTTTGCGGACTCCGCGATCTCGAGCCCGCGGACGCGGGCGGGCGGTTATTCCCTCAGCCTCCATCTCCCCTGCCCGAATTTCAAACAGTTGCCAAAAACAGCGGGATCAAAGAGTTTCATTGAAACTCCTATTCTTAATCGCTTGTTATTTAGCTGGATAGTCAGTAACCCTAAATTTCATGCAGAGTATAGGCGATCAACTAGAGGAAGCCAGGAAGCAGCGAGGCATCACCGTGAGGGAAGCCTCGGAGGCGACCAAGATCCGCGGCGAGTACCTCAATAATTTCGAGAGCAACTCCTTCGATATCAATCTGCCCGATATCTACATTCGCGGATTCCTGCGTTCCTACGCCAACTATCTGAAGATCAACGCCGACAAGATTCTCACCGACTACAATGCCCATCTATTGGGCGAATCCAAACCAGCCCGTCGCGAGAATCGGGAGCTTCTCGGGCGTCTCGAACTGCAGCAACAGCCGCTCCATGCCGAAGAGACGATCAGCGCCGGGGCCATTGACGATGAGGAGATAGAAAAAGCCGCCGAGCCTGAGGAGAGTATTCCTATATGGGAACGTCTTAACCTTGAAAAAGACGTAGCCATAAAAATCGGCATAGCCGGCGGGCTAGCCGTCCTGCTTATCATCGCCATCATTTGGGGATTCCTCGCTTTTATGGGATCCGATGAGCCAGCGACCGATTCGGATCTGGCGGAAACGCCTACTCCCGCTCAAGCGGCTAGAGACGCCACGCCATTCACCTTGATCGCCAATGACGACGTACGGGTAGAAGTGAAGCAAATCGACGGGGATCTACCTTTGTTCTTCGCAGTTCTTCCCCGAGGACAGGAACAGGAGCTTAGCGCCGTGGGCAGTATTCGCGTAACCTACAGCGATGCCGAGGCCCTTTCCATTCGTATCGGGAGCAAAACCTATGCGATGCCACCCGATCGTTCTTCCATGAGAACAACGCCGTCTAAAGTGCTCGCCGATCAAGCTAGTTCCAACTAATCTAGCAAAGACGATGCTCGTTTGATTGAAGATAGGGCGCTTGGCCATAGCTTCGTTAGAGGCTTATATTTGCGTTGAATCCCTTTCCGCCCGCGCCTAAATCACGAACATGAGCAAACTCTCTGTCGCCATTGGCTCCGATCACGCTGGCTACACCTACAAAGAAGCGATCATCGAACATCTCACTGCCAAGGGCCACGAGATAAAAGACTACGGCACTCACTCGACGGAGTCCTGCGACTACCCTGACTTCATTCGACCCGTTGCCGAAGCGGTGGCAGCCGGTGAATACGATCGCGGCATCGTGCTCGGAGGCTCTGGAAATGGCGAGGCCATCAGCGCCAACCGTGTACCGGGAATTCGCTGTGGCGTTTGCTGGAATGAGCAGCTAGCCATTTGGAATAGATCCCACAATGATGGGAATGTCCTTTCCCTAGGCGAACGGACCGTGACTCAAGAAGACGCCCTGGCCATCGTGGATACTTGGCTAGCAACGGAATTCGAAGGCGGACGCCACATCCCGCGAATCGAAAAAATCGACGCTAAACGATACCGTTGACTTAAGGAGGAAGTGGGAAGGAAGAAGTAAGAATTGCTTCCGGAATTGAACAACCGAATTCCCAACCCTTCTTAATTCTTCATTCATAATTCTTAATTCAGCAAATGATCTACAGACGACTAGGGAAATCCGGGCTCCAGGTGAGCGCCTTATCGTTCGGGTCGTGGATCACCTTTGGCGATCAGGTCAACAACTCAGTGGCCGAGTCCTGTTTAAAGACCGCCTATGATGCCGGCGTGAATTTCTTCGATAACGCTGAAGTTTACGCCAATGGCCAGTCGGAGGAGGTCATGGGGAGCATTCTCTCCAAATTTGGCTGGGCTCGGGATACCTATCTCGTCTCCAGCAAAGTTTTTTGGGGCGGCGATCGTCCCAATCAGACCGGTTTGAGCAGAAAGCATGTCGTTGAAGCCTGCCACGCGGCCTTGCGGCGCCTGCGGGTCGACTATCTCGATCTCTATTACTGCCACCGCCCGGATCCAGAGACACCCATAGAGGAAACTGTTCGGGCCATGGATACCTTGGTTCAACAAGGGAAGATTCTCTACTGGGGAACTTCGGAATGGAGCGCGGCATCGATCATGGAGGCTCACGCCATAGCGCGCGAACATCACCTCACACCGCCTACCATGGAGCAGCCCCACTACAATATGTTGAAGCGCCAACGAGTGGAGATCGAGTACGCTCCCATATATGAATCGATAGGATTGGGAACCACCATCTTTTCACCCCTGGCTTCGGGCATACTCACGGGCAAATACCGGGATGAAATTCCTAGCGATAGCCGGCTATCCATCGAGCGGCTGGAGTTTCTGCGCGAGCGTTGGGAGCGCCTGAAGGAACACGGGTTCCTCCCCGTTTTGGAGACCTTGGAAAGCTTAGCCCACAAGATCGGGGCCAATCTTCCTCAGCTCGCGATCGCTTGGTGCCTTAAAAATCCGAACGTAAGCAGCGTCATCCTCGGGGCGTCCAAGCTGGAGCAGCTCGAGAACAATCTGGGAGCCCTGGAATTTATTGACAGTCTCGACGAGGAGTTGATGGACGATATCGAAGTGGCACTGAGCCCAATAAAGGAGCTCGATGTTTGAGGATTTGATGTGGCGGAGCCTACTTCGGGCCTACTCGATTGATGTTTCGCAAATGTGTAGGAGCGGCTTTACGCCACGATCCCACTTAGCAAAAAAATCGCGGTGTAAAACCGCTCCCACGAGCTGCCAAAACTCTCTAACGATACTCGCTTTCGCTTCGCTAATCACCTGCCTCACCGGCTGTCTCAATTCAGAACCCATGGAAAAAGAGGTTATCACACTCCGTTTAGACACTCCCTCGGCCGGATGGAGCGCAGAACCCCTTGAGGCTTGGAAAACGGACGAAACAATCTATTGCCTGTTTCAACTTTCACCGCCTGATGGCATGGCCGCCCAGGTAATTACGACGATCGAGTCAGGTATGCAGCTGCCTCGATCCGAAAAAGCAAAGAAGCTTGTCGTCCTCGGCAAAACTTGGAACTGGTCGTCAAGCGACTCCATTGCCTTTCCCGAATCGAGAGAAGGCTTCTTGGCTTCTCTTCCCGACGATGCATCGCGGATTGAAATCGATCAAAACGAGCCCTAGCGTCTTGAAACTAAAATGAGCTCCGCAATCGAAAATAAGGAGATTTTTCCAGCCACTCCGGACATCCTCTCCGATCGAGATCTTCGCCTGAAAAATGGCCAAGCGAATGACGAGGACCTTCTGTTCGTTTATCGATGGATGGCCTACAGCCGTTTCGTCGATATGCGGATCCTCGAGCTTTTTCGCCAGGGGAAGATGAAGGGCACGGTCACCTGCTCGGACGGCAACGAAGGCATTGCAGCGCCCCTCGCTCTGATGCTAGATAAGTCCATCGACTGCGTCTCCTGGACGCATCGCGGGCTGCCAGGGCATCTAATCT
>MDTA01021024.1_pt1 | contig 10494 bp, 7 predicted proteins | sample 811151 | NCBI WGS metagenome assembly MDTA01 (sample SAMN05326648, study PRJNA326480) | marine metagenome | isolation source: seawater | place: Indian Ocean: South | collected 2010 | reverse complement strand
GGGAAAACCCAACCCTTGAAAGTAATTTCTTTCTCTTCAATTGATGCCACTCGGGCATCAAGTTTCTGGACACGCTCCACGCAAAAAACCTCAAAACCTGCTGCTTTATACCGGGGCAAATCTTCAGGCAGGGTTGCAATATCACCCATTAAAACCACCAAGTCCTCCTGAACAGCAGCAATGAATTCGCTGACAGAATTTTGGGTGTCTGCTGCCCGGGCCAATCCAAGTGCCGAATTGAGCTCATCCACCGCACCTCCAGCAATGATTCTGGGATGGTTCTTTGCAACCCGGCGACCAAACATCAGCTCAGTCGCACCATCATCCCCACGGCGTGTGCTAATACTCATGAACTGCTTTCGGCGTTGAGTGAACCAGGCTGCCCTCCATCGGCCTCCATGGCATTGGCTTCCTCGATCATGGCATCAATCTGAACCACATCTTCCCAAGGCAAACGCCGCCTCTGATACTTATTGAATAGCACCTCCCGTGCCTTTTGCAGCTCCTCAAGCTCCATATGCTCATGGGCAGTCCATTCTTCCTCGGAACGCTGCAGTCGGGACATGAACGACCACTTACCACCGTGCTTGGTGGCTCGCCAAAGTCGATTTTCCCCGGTTTCAGTGCGAACTCTCCAGTCATGAATTTTCACAAAAACACCATAATCGCTCACAAAGCATTTGTCATCGGGCTTCCTCTCGGCGTGAATTTACCCCCCTGAAGGCATCCCGCCTGACAAACCAAGCCGTATATCCGTGACCCGCCACATCCAATCCGATGCGATGAAACTGCTTGCCTGGCTGGGTTCTACCATGATTCTTGGAGCCATACTGGCACCGCTCATCTTTTACCTCGGTAAATGGATGGCAGAGCTGCCGGCACTTGAAGGCTACCTCTCTGCAACGCTGAAACGGAGCGACTTCGACCGTTATTTTAACCGGGCCATGCTGCTGGCAGCACTAATCTGCATCGTCCCGCTGCTGCGGTCCCTCAAACTGGGTCGCAAATCACCTAGCCTGAAGCCAAACCCCTTTTGGAAAAGCCATTTTCTGGGTGGATTTTTTCTCGCGGGGGGATTTCTGCTTATCCTTGGATGTACATACCTCTCGTTGGGGCTCTTTGAGACCAAAAACCACTTTGATTTCCGCATGGCCGGAAAGTTCATGATCACCGCCTTAGCCGTCGGTCTGCTTGAAGAATGGATTTTTCGCCGGTTGCTGCTCGACGCGGTATTAAGAACCAGCCGGGTATTTATCGGCCTGTTTTTTGTCACTTTTTTCTTCGCGTTGATCCATTTTCTCAAGCCCCCGGATACCATAGACCTACAAGATGCCGACGTGAAGCTCACCACGGGGTTCTGGATGATAGGACAAATTTTCTTGCACTTTGGTAACCCCGTTTTTATAGCCGCGGAATTTGCAACACTCTTTGCAGTTGGGTGGGTATTAGGATGGGCAAGGCTCCGGACATGCTCACTTTCACTTAGCATCGGCCTTCATGCAGGTTGGGTATTTTCCTATGAGCTTTACCGTTATCATACCATGATGCCAAAACGTCATTCCCCAGAACTTTTTCTTCCCTACATTGGCTCAGATCTCAAGAGCGGCCTGATCCCTCTGGCCACTGTCTGCTTAACCGGCTTGGTGGCCGCAATCTGGCTCCACTCAAGGCATCGCAAAGGCTGACTGTAATACCCTTACCCCCTCAAGCAGCATGGGTAATCTGAAACGAACTTTAAGCCATATTGGTGAGGGAATCATCAACCTACTATATCCAGCCAGCTGCTTCGGCTGCCAATGTGCGCTTCATCGGCCTGAGCTTTGTCCAAAATGCATCAGTTCACTCAAACCCGTTAAAACACCGTTCTGTTCCTGCTGCGGGCAACCCTGTGAGGGCGAGATAAGTGGGCCTTTTCATTGTTCAAACTGCAGCGGACAGAATGTTGCCTTCGATTTTGCCATTGCAGCTTACCTGGCACGCGGCTGCATTCGGGAAATGATACATGAGTTCAAGTATCATCGCCGGATTGCCCTACGTCATACACTGGCAAAACTAGCCGAAAATGCACTGGACGACCCTCGCATCGGGGGAGGAAAGGGATGGTTATTAATACCTGTGCCTCTCCACCGAAGAAGAAAGCGGGAACGCGGATATAATCAGGCAACAGAAATTGCCAGAGTGATCTCAAGGCGTCGCAAATTGCCAATGTGCCGTGCCCTGCAGCGCATCCGCTATACCGCCAGCCAAGCACAATTATCGAGAACAGAACGCCTGTGCAATCTGAACGAGGCATTTTCTATGCGCTCTGCACCGGTTATACAAGACAAGATAAAAGGAGCGCAAATCCTTCTGATTGATGACATTTTCACCACTGGCGCCACGGCCAATGCCTGCGCCCGGATCCTGCGTAATGAAGGGCAGGCGGAGAAGGTAGTTGTTACAACCGTCGCCAGAGGTTAAATTGTCGTTTGATTCAGACTCATATATACTGATTTTCCTGATACGATGGCTATCTTTAATAAACCCATCTTCCGCGGAAGCGGTGACAAGAAACGAGACATGCCGGAGGGACTCTGGCAGAAGTGCCCGGATTGTGGAGTTCTTATCCACGAGCTTGAACTGAAAAAAAACCTACGCACCTGCCCAAACTGCAATCATCATTTCACACTCAGTGCAAAAGAACGAATCGATTGCCTTTCCGACCCCGGCAGTTTTGAGGAACTGGACAAAGAATTGACCAGCGTGGATGCGCTCGGATTCAAAGCATACACCGAAAAAATTGATAAATATCGTCAGGCTACCGGGTTAAATGAAGCCGTAATAACCGGCCGCATTCGAATCATTGGGCATGCCGCCATTCTCTGCGTTATGGATTTTCGCTTCCTTGGTGCAAGCATGGGTTCTGCGGTTGGAGAAAAAATCACGCGAGCCATTGAAACCGCCACCGAGGAGAAATCTGCAGTCATTATTGTCTCCGCATCCGGGGGAGCCAGAATGCACGAGGGAATCCTCAGCCTGATGCAAATGGCCAAAACCAGTGGAGCTCTGGCGCTACATGGCGAAGCCAAGCTACCGTTCATCTCGGTTCTCACTCATCCTACAACTGGAGGAGTAACCGCCAGTTTCGCGACTCTCGGTGACATCATTCTAGCCGAACCTGGATGCATGATTGGCTTTGCCGGGCCACGAGTGGTTAAAGAAACCACGCACCAAGAACTTCCAGAAGGGTTCCAGACAGCGGAATTTATGCACGAACACGGCTTGGTAGACATGATTGTTGAACGACGGGACCTACGCGACCGACTAGCCACCCTGCTTGGCTATCTTCTTCCCTAAAGACAACCTGCGGGGATTCAATCCCCGACCCAATGGAATACTCTGAAGCCATTGAATGGTTGTATGGTCGCCAAGCAGCCGGCATTAAGCTCGGACTGGTCAATATGCGCAGGCTCATCAATGAACTAAGCCTGCCGCTAGACAGGATGAAAGTCATCCATGTCGCTGGCACCAATGGCAAAGGATCTGCTTGTGCCTTTGCGGAATCCATCCTGCGGGCAGCCGGGGAAAAAACCGGTTTTTTTAGTTCTCCACACCTCGTGTCATTCTGTGAACGTATCAGGATCAATGGTATTCCCTCAGACCAACGAAGCGTTGCTGATGGTATTACTACCCTGCAAAAACTGACTGAAGAATGGCAACCGCAACCCACTTTCTTCGAGATGTCCACTGCACTGGCCCTCATGATTTTTGCCAATGAAAAAATCGATACCGCAGTGATGGAAGTGGGACTGGGCGGACGGCTGGACTCGACGAATGTCCTTACCCCGACTGTTTGCGCAATTAACAATATCGGACTAGACCACCAACACATACTTGGGGATGACCTCGGGCAAATTGCCAATGAAAAAGCAGGGATCCTCAAACCGGGAGTACCAGCGGTAAGCTCCCCACAACAGAAAGAAGCCCGCGAAGTACTGGAAAAGCGAGCGCGGGAAGTGGGAGCTCCACTGGAGTTTATTAGTGAACCATGGACAGGTAGCTCGATTTCCCTACCGGGAAAACACCAGCAATGGAATGCTGCTCTGGCTGCAGGTGCGATTAAGGCGGCAGGGTTTCACATTCCCCAAAATGTCATTATTCAAGGTCTGGGAAACGCTGTCTGGCGTGCCCGTTTCGAACGCATTAAAGAACCTGGAAAAACAGAGATTGTCGTGGATGGGGCACACAACGCAGACAGCGCAGAGGCGCTCCTGCAAACATGGCGTGAAGTGTTCAAAGATGCAGAACCAGTCATCATCTGTGCTATGGCTGCCAACAAGGATAGCGACACGATCATTAACCTGCTTTCTGAAATTGCCGACAATTTCATTTTTCCGTCTATCCAAACCTTAAGACAAACTGCCTGCCCAAAAGATTTAACCCGCTTGGTTCCTGCCCAAATACCAAGCCAGGTGACGAACACACTGGAAAAAGCACTGGAAAAAGCACGCCTGCAAGACAAGCCGATCCTTGTTGCCGGATCGCTGTTGCTAGCCGGGGAAATGCTTGCTTTGCTGGATAAGAATTCCGATGAATATGAGCCCAGCGAACAATAAGTGATCTACTTGCAGGAAAGTTCTATGCATAGGATCATACCCCATGATGAGGTGTTCAAGATATCACCGTCAAACTGTCTATTTCATACGCTTATCCGCCCCGGCATCAGCTGAACACCAACATACCCCCGGGAAAAACCCATCACCAGACAAGCAACCTTGATGATTTATCTGGATAATAATGCCACAACACGGGTCCATGAGGAAGTCGCCACAACCATGGCTCCTTACCTAAACGAGGAATACGGAAATCCCTCAACGGGCTACCCACTGGGAAAGCGCAGCCGTGAAGCCATTGACCATGCCCGGCAACAAGTTGCGGAGATGATTGGAGCCCTTCCCGGGGAAATTATCTTTACCTCATGCGGCACAGAATCGGACAATGCCGCCATCGCATCAGCACTGGCGGCGCAACCCGGCAAGCGGCACCTGATCACCAGCAGTATTGAGCACTCTGCAGTCATTCTCTTTGCCAAGGCGCTAGCCCCGGATCTGGAAGTGACTGAATTACCGGTTGGTGCTGACGGGCTCATTGATCTTCGCGATTTGGCTAAAGCCATCAAACCCGAAACTGCTCTGGTTACCCTGATGTGGGCAAATAATGAAACCGGGGTCATCCAGCCGGTTCTTGAAGCAGCAAAAATAGCCCGCGAGGAAGGAGTTTTGTTCCATACCGATGCTGTAAATGCAGCGGGTAAGATCCCCATTTCCGTCAGCGGCGGCAATATTGATATGTTATCCCTATCCGGGCACAAATTTCATGCACCAAAGGGCGTCGGTGCCCTTTATCTAAAAAGAGGCTGCAGCTATAAGCCCCTACTGGCAGGAGGCGGCCAGGAAGATGGGCGGCGGGCGGGCACCGAAGCTGTCTCGCAGATAGTGGCACTGGGCAAAGCCGCAGAATTGGCACAACATCGTCTCGCGGAAAATGGTGTCAAAAAACTCGCCGAACTACGTGACCTACTCGAGCAACGACTGTACGACGCTATTGACGGCATTCATCGAAACGGAACAACCGAGCAAAGGTTGCCGAACACCTCACACCTCAGCATTGATAATGTACCGGCTGGCGATCTGCTGATCCTAACCGCAGAGAAAGGCCTGTGCATATCCAGCGGTTCAGCCTGCAGCACAGGAAAAAGGGAGCCCTCGCGAATCATGCAGGCCATGGGTCACAATGATGAACGTGCGCTGTCAAGCATCCGGCTCTCGGTATCATCCATGAATACCAAGGATGAAATTAACCAAGCCGCTGACATTATCATTTCAGCTGTCGAAAAAATACGCTCATTGCGACCGCAAAACAATGGCCCCGTGATTGTCGCCGAATAATTGCACCTTTATGGTTCGATGCGCTCAAAGCCAGCATCACGGGCAACATTTGTTACCAGAGCAGCAAGCCCAGTAACAAGCTGTCGGTGCCTGACCTCGAGAAAAACCCACCAAATCAGGTAAATGCCGGTAAACCAGATAAAATGCTGCGATAGCCACCATGCACCAGCCGCAATAATCAACACCATGAGTATATTCAGGATCATGTTCAGCATTGTAGCTTTCGAGTTGAACCGTGCACGAGTAAGGCATTGCCCGTCCCCGTGATACTCAGTGACGGTTGTCAATTGAACACGCCAGAAAGGATCACTGCCCACCTCTAAGTCCCAATCCCTCCAGCCGTTATCAAGGATAAAGGCCAACCCGCTTCGCTGCAGTGCGAACGTGGTATTTTCAAGCAGCAAATCGCGGCCCAATGCTTTCTCGCTCCAAATCTGCAATTGCCCGACTCGTTTCCGGAAAGGAAGCCTTGGCACCCGGAAAAAGTTTCCAAGACGAATGGATCCGCGAGGAGCACTGCCCCCCTGGATTGCACCCAGACTGCGCGCAGTACCACGCAAGACCGGCTGAATCAGGCAAAGAAACATCAACAACAGCCGAGCCCCTGTGCCAGAATACCGAGAATCAATACTGCTTCTGTATGCATTTCTGAAGGCAGATAGCAAGGTGCAGCAACCCATCAATATTGCGACCGGCATTAACGGAGTAAAAAAACCACCCACTAAAGCCATCAAGGCGGTCGCCAATACCCAGTGAACCCCGGTAGATATTCGCGAAAAATCTGATTCACTGGACATGTAAACGGCCTGAAAAGCGGCATATCCAAATACCCCCCGATAAATTCTGGAAGCCATTCCCAATAGCCCGCGGTTGCCGGAATAAACAAACCCGCGCCAACGTGCACCGCCCATGACCCCATACCGATCCGGATGCCCGCCAATCAGAATCGCCTCAGCGCGCCCATACCCGATTTGCTGACGCAGGTATCCCATAACGCTGATCCTGCGGCGGTGCCAAACCATCGCCGGGGCACAAAACCCGATTAGAAATCCTGCATCCTGCAAGCGCCAACAAAAGTCCACATCATCCCCGGCCGCTGTATACTCGGGGGCAAACCCACCAATCTTATCGAAGGCCTCGCGCGTTACAGCCAAATTGCATCCCGGCAGGTGTTCCGCAATACGGTCGTCAATGAGGACATGAGCAGGACAACCTGGTGCCGCAGCGACACAGGCCTGAGTTCGAGTAACAGGCGGAGGTGCAATGTTCGGTCCACCTACGGCTGCAAAATCGTTCTTTTCAAATGCAGAGGCAAGATAATGCAGCCAGTCCTCATCAACTACGCAATCATCATCAGTATAAGCAAGAATTTCGCCCCGTGCTTCCCTTGCGCCCCGGTTACGGGCCACGCTCAATCCCGCGTGCTCTTGGCGAATAAAAATGACACCTGATACCTGCGTGGCAATGCCCTCTAAGGAGGCAGTGCTGCCGTCATCCACCACGATAATCTCAAAATCCGGATAGCAAAGAGAACGCAACGATTTCAGACAGTCACTCAGAGTGGTGTGTCCGTTATAGCTGCAAACAATCACTGATATTTTCGGGGCTTTGGACAACGCGATGGCCCTTGCTCCATCTTTCATCCCCTCAAACCGCGACTTAAGTAGATCATAAGCCGGCTTTTTCTCCCGCTTTCTGGTAACCATTCCAAACTCCCAACCGGTCACGTCAACCCCACCCCGGTGCCACTCATCCGTAAATGCAAAAACAATAGTACCAGCAACACCACCATATATGCAGGCATCAATGCCTGATGCAATAACCTGTGCCTGATCATTGATCCCCATTGAAAGGGAATCCGCGCCAAACTCAGAGATCACCAATGGTTTGTCCCCTGCGATATTTTGCAGGCGGGCAACATACCTGAAAAGGTCCTCTTCACTTTCCAGATAAACATTGTAAGCAATAAAGTCAGCATTTTCCGGATTGAGATATTCCGTGGAAGGATAATTGGCGTAAGCAAATAAGGCCTCAGGGTCTTCCACTCGACCGGCTTCAATCAGCTCCTCCAGCAAGGCCTTGACCTTGCGCGGACCGAGCCAGCGAACCAACGTCGCACTTATTTCGTTACCAACAAGATAAGCCAATACTGCCGGGTGCCCTCGGTGGGTCGCCACGGCAGAGCGCAACTTGTCAACACAGGAGTCCCATAAGCCCTCCTGATTGACAAAATCCACATGATCGGGCCAGGCAACACCGATCATGACCCTGATACCATGCTGGGCACATTCATCAAGGAATCCCTCCGGCGGCGACTCGTAAAGACGAACGGTGTTTGCACCGACGGAAACCATATCCGCTAAGTCGCTCTGTAATACAGCACCGTCTTTCAATCCATAACCCTGCTCACCCGGGGAAAAAGGACCATAGGTGAGACCGCGGATATAAAACTTCTCCCCGCCTGCCCGGAAAAACTTACCGGAAACCCTCACGCGAGCATCACCTGAATCGCCGGGGGCTGGATCAGTCATTATTTATTTTCTTGAATGCCGCCCAGTCGAATCCTTGTCCAGGGCCCTTACTGCCGGCGGGCACCAGACGAACCTCGCGCAGGTCAATAAGTGCCCCGACGGTTACTGGACCCTCACTGCTTACCACCAAGGTTTGCCGGCCGACCGGCAATGTCATTCGGCCAACACGCCCCCATCGGTAAATATCCCAGCTACGGGTCCCGGGGACTGCATCAACAACCACTTGATCCGCTATCATAAATTGAATACGACCGCCGACGTGGCCGTTATTCAGAGCCCAGTCCACCCATAGGTCATATTCACCTGCACGGTCAAGGTGCATGGACCACTCAGCACGGTCCTTCTCGTGCCCCCAATAGCCAATGTTGCGATATTTTTGCTCGAAAATAATGCTCGGACCGAAAAGCGAAGCAGCAGAAGCAGGAAGAGCCAACTTACCATCACCTGTCTGCCTGATAGTCCTAGGAGCATTGTTCACAAACTTTTTATGCGGTGACCCTGCAGTACGCAGATAAGTCAGGAGGTGACTCATGTCTGAAATACTAATGGCCTGTTCCAGTCCCTCAGGCATCAGTGAACGCCCGGTTGATTTCAGGGATTTCAACTCGGCGCGAGCAACCCGGCTACGCACGCCATCAGCACCGATCAGGACAATACCCGAACTGGTCTCCTCTGCCAGAGCACCGGTATACAGACGCTGATCACCGGTTGCCGCGACAAAGGTCATCCAGTTCTCTTGGATCGCACGGTTAGGGTCCAGAATGGCGGTAAGGTAAAACCCACTGCTGCGGTCGGTCAGAGCAGCCAAGTCGGGACCAACTTCCCTGCCCACTCCATCCAAGCGATGACAGGCAGCACAAAGAGAGGCAAACAGAACACGTCCCTTTTCCCTGTCACCATCTGCAGTTAGGGAAGGCGCATACTGCTTGATGACAGAAATACGGTCGGCACGAATACCCGAACCGAGATGCTTTGTCGCCAATGTGCGGATGATCTCATCCTTGTGCTGAAGAAGAAATTCCCTGCGTGAAGCATCCAGTGAGGCAAGTAATTCTTTATTCTCCGGCAACGCCTCAAGCAGAAGACGGGTCAGGGAATGGCGTTCAAGCATCGTTGCGACCATGCTAGAGCGCAGCGCGGGACTATACTGTGACCATCCTGCAAGCAACTGCATGATCACCGGTTCATTGCCGGCCTGCAAGACTGGCTGGAGGGCTGCCACCTGAAGCTCAATGGGCGAGGAAACATTGATTACAGACAGGAAAAGAGGCACATCATCCCCCGTTTTTCCCGTGACCTGTGCCAACAGTTGAATGGCTGCAAGGCGCCGGGCCGGCAATTCTTCCCTATCGCCAACAACCTGCCGCGCGGCGGCAAGCATGGGAACCAAGACTTCGCGTATACTCCTTTCATTTTCAAAAACTTCAAGCAACCGTGCTGCCGCGCTCAGCTTCCATGGTGCATAAATGCCGCTCGCCGTCGAGGTGGTAATTTTCTTCAGGATTAACGGCAATGCCTGCTGGGGCTCTTCTCCCAGCATGCCCAATAATTCAGAACTCAGAGCCAATGTGGCAGGTGTTCGTTCAGCAGCCATTACAGCCATGAGCACTTCATCAATGGCAACCCCGGCTGAGGTCAGGGCAGCAGCACGAAGGTGTGGCTGAGCAGCATGCCGAACAAGGAAGGCGCCAAGGGCACGCCCGGCTTCAGGATTCTTCCAACGGCCAAGAGCATAGGCAGCTTCCCTTTGTACACGCGCATCATCATCCTCAAGCAGCTCAACAGTTCTCTTCCCAAGGAAAGGGTCAGCCTCCAGAAAATGAGCACCAAGTCGCAAAGCATTACGCCGGACCCCCTCATGAGCATCATTCATGCCCACCTTGACATCTGCAGCAGAAAGACTGTCAAGACCAGCAAGAACAGCCAGTGACTGGGCACGGGCGGCAGGATGCATGCTTTCCTTGAGAATCTTTCGCAACGGCTCTATTGCCGCTTTTCCGGAATCACCTGAAAGCCATGTCAACATCATGTGAACG
>MDTA01067272.1_pt1 | contig 10495 bp, 7 predicted proteins | sample 811151 | NCBI WGS metagenome assembly MDTA01 (sample SAMN05326648, study PRJNA326480) | marine metagenome | isolation source: seawater | place: Indian Ocean: South | collected 2010 | reverse complement strand
CGTCAAAGAGAGCCACAAACTTTGCGGCTCCGTCAAAAACGAGGGGACCCGGTTCCAAGCCGGAGTCGAACCCGCGACCTAAGAGATCAAAGCGCGAGAGGAGACCAATAATCCGCGACTGGAGGGTGAGTCATTAAAAATATTTTCTCGCGCAGCAGCACCGCCGTGCTTCTCTCAGTGGAAATCCTCCTGCGTCACCGCGCAGCTGAGCCCCGCGCCGAGGTGCTCCGCCGCGGCCGCGTCCATCGAGCTCTTCCTCCCGTGATGTCCCGCGCCGTTCGCCGGGGGACCCCCGCCGCCGCCGCCCCCGCCATCCTGCGACCACCGCGGCGCCCTCGCCCAGGCGTCGCCGGCGCTGTGCCTGGTCTGGTTCTGTCGAGCCAGCCTCGCCCTGAGCGCGGCCGCGGCCTCCTGCAGGGCGATCTCCCCGGCCATCTTGAGCCTGATGGCCTCGACGTGCGGCCACGTGGCGCGTTCCCCGTTGCCGATGAAGTGCGCCATGTCAGCTTCGGACGGCTGGTGGAGGATCCGGAGGTAGTCGGAAAACTTGAGCTCGGGTAAGATGGTGACGTGCCCGCGGAAGTCCTGGACCAGTATGCCCTGAAGCGTCCGCACCATGCGCAGATTCAGCAGGTCAACCTCCAGGAGCTTCTGCATGCCGTACTTGATGTTGAGCAGTAGGAAGTTTGCGACGCGGAGCAGCTTGATCCCCGCGGCGCGCCTCTCTCCCGACCGGCCCATGTGCCGAAGCCTCCTCCCGCCGCCCCCGTCGTCCGCGAGGTGGAGCACGAAGTTGATGTGCGGGTTTACCTGCGACACGATGAAGTTGTTGCAGTTGAACAGCTCGGTGAGCCTCGCGGCGGGTATGTCCGCGGTGATGGTGCCGTCGAAGGAGGTCACCCCCGCGGGATGGAACGGGATCAACTCGCCGGTGACCTCGTCCTTTGCCAACAGCTCGGACGGGGGCATCAAACCGGGCAACGCGCACGACGCATTCACCGCGGTGCGTATCACGACTTGCGGCGACGTGAAGTGGTTCAGGACGAACCCGTGACCCGATCCGACGGAGATTTGAATCGACACAGCACGCTTGCTGATCGCGAACGCCTCCGCGAAGGTCACGTCGCCAAAGTACGCCTCCGTGGTTCGCGCAAACTCGTCGCCGGACATCAACACCGAGTGCTGGACGAAGTGCAGAATCATCTTCCACACGGGCGGGAACCAGCGCACGTCGTGCCTGTTGCTCAGGTCCGGCTTGATCGTCTTGAGGAGCTCCTCCTCCGGGAACATGGAGATGAACGCGGCGACGATGGAACCGCCAGACGTCCCCGACACAACCTGGGGTAACAGCCCCTCCTCCAGCAGAACCTTGATGACGCCGAAGTGATACATGGCGAGCGCACCGCCGCCGCTGAGGCACAGCGCGGTCCGGCCCAGGCTCCTGTGCGCCTCGGATATCAGGCGGAGCGTCTCCGGGATCCTCGTGTCAAAACCGCCGCCGCCGCCGCCGCGGGGCGAATCTATCCTGTCGCCGCTCGACTTGGGGGGTAAGCCCGGCGGGATGGACCCCGGCGAATCCCCCCTGGGCGAGTCCAGCCGGGTCATCGATCCCGTGACCGGCCCGGTCGCAAGCCGCAGCAACTCGCCCCCGCCGTTCCTGGAGGAATCCCGCGCCCCAAACGCGCCAACCGCAGAGTCGTACTCGGGCGTCCCGCAGGTCCCCAGGAACCTCACGCTCCTGCACAGCTCCTGCGTGAACTCCTCCGCCACCAGCTTGGTCCCCGTCCTCGCGTGCCTCAGCCGGAGCAGCCGGTCCATGCCCCCGAAGTTGCGGTGCAGCACCGTCCTGAGCGCCAGGCCCAGCGCAGCCGCGTCGCCGCTCGCCCTCGCCTGCCTCATCACCGTGAGGTAGATCTTGCACAGCGCCGCGTCGTACGCATCCGACGATCGCGACTCGTCCCTCCTCCACTCGTCCCCGCCCTCGCCCAGGTCCGCGGGAAGCTTATCCAACTGCGACGCGACGCCCAGCCACTCCCTGTACGACTTGCAGTGGAACAGCTGCGCCAGGAGCTTGTTCCGCTCCTGGGTCATCACCGACCGCGCGCGCCCGTCGTGGTCGATCACCCCGCTACTGATCTCGTTCACCACGGTCAGGCCGCGGTGGAACCAGTGCGGGAGGATGTACTTGTTCAGGAGCACCGCGAGGTGCACCAGCCCGAACAACACGAGGTTCACGCCCAGCAGGCAGAGCTCCGCGGCGACAAGCGCCAGGCTCAGGCCGTGCGCCGCCGCGTTGGGGAAGCTCGGCGGGAGCATGGCGAGCAGCACGACGACCCCGAGCACCAGGATGAACCTTCGGAACGCCCACAGTCCCATGACGAGCCAAAGCTGCCACGCTGCGAGCGACCAAAGCACAAACAGCACGCTGCCGAGCACCGAGTAGAATGCGATGTGGAACGCGACGCGCCGGTTGAACCTCTGCCACGCGAACCTGTAAATCTCGATCCCCGCGGGTCCGAACCTTCCGATTTGCTGCTCCAGGGTGTCGCTCACCTTTTGCGACACCTTCTGGACGTTCAGCAGGCTGCTGAACGAGCTGACCCGCTCGCGAAATGTTCCCTTTTCCGTGCCTGCGTCCTTCTCCGCGCCCGCGTCCACGGGGGAGTCGCGGCCCCGCGCTGCGCGTATCCTCATGTCGAACGCGCCGTCGCCAAATCTGCCGTCCGAGGGAAGGAACAGGTCCCCGACCATGGGGATGGACCTCGCCAGGCGCCTAACCAACCCCGGTCTGCCGCCGTTTTGGAAGGAGGTGGAAGCGCCCGCGCCCGAGGGAGGCCTTCCGCCGTTCGACTCGGTCGTTACCGACGTGGACGGCGCGTCGCTCCTCTCTTCGGTCATCTTGGGTGCGGCGGTGTCTCCGGTGTCGACGGAGTCGTCTCCTTTGCCCGCCTCCGCGCCCCTCCCCATCGGCCAGCGCGCCGAGCTTCGAAAAGTGCGTATCTCAGCAAACCAGATTCATCAACGGGCCCTGAGACTGATCGCATACGATTGGCCCTTCGAGGTCGACGTGGCGGGAACGCCAGATCCCGCCCTGCCCGGCGATCATTGCGCTTTTTCGTCAATAATTGTGCCGACGGCACCCATTCTCACCGTTGCAGGAAACAGCGAGCCAGATACCGACGGAGACTCGATAACATGGGAATGTGGTTAGCCACCGGCAAGTTCATGGCCCAGACCGCGGGCGTCCTCCTGGTACGTCCCGTTCGATCTCGCCTCCCTCCTCTCGCGCGATCGACGATTTAGAGTGTAAAATTAATCCCCCGATTAATTGTTGTTTCCTTCGTACCAGGCGGAGACGTTAGCGTGCCAGAAGACTGCGGAGTTCATCCCCGACTTCCACGACCGCATCTGGGGCGGATCCGCGATATCGTCCGCCATCCCCAAGGGATACGGTGCCGTCATCCTGGTGAACGTCATCGGAGCCTCGCTTGCGCTCGTGACCCTGTCATTCAAGGTCAGCGCCGCTCGCAAGGAGTACAAGGTGGATCTCCCCGCCATGTACGCCACGGGCAAGGACAAGAAAAGCGTCACGTTTAACTGCATCCAACGAGGCCATCAGCAGGCTCTCGAGACCTTCCCGACCATCCTCGCGAGCTCCCTCATCGGTGGCATCCGGTACCCGCTCTCGGTGTGGCTTTTCGGTTGCGGGTACATCAAGGCGAGACTGGAGTGGGCGAAGGGCTACGCCTCTGGTGACCCGCAAAACAGGTACAGCAACATGTGGGCCAAACATATTTGGACCACGCTCGTGGGCCTGCAGGTGGCTGCCATCGCGGTCGCTGTTGAGCTGCTGGTTAAGTGAGCGGTCGGTTGAAAGGAAAGGCGTTATTCGTAATACCAATTAGCGCTGATGTTCATGTGATGAAGTATACATGTCGAATATATCTTGAAACATAAATTTGTCCCTGACTATTTGCCTGTGTCTGTGTTGGCTCTCATTCTGCATTCGACCGTTTGAACACGGGAACACAGCTGTCGCATCTGTCGCGGAACACATTCGACGCGACGCGCGCTGGGTTCGCCCGGGCCTCGGAGCATCGCGCGTCTCGAGGATGACGTCATGGTTCGCGGGCTCGTCCGCGGGTAAGTTCTTTGGCCTCGGCGCGGGCGGCGTCCTCTCGTCGTACGTCGCCTACACCCGCTCGGAGACGCATCGCGAGAGACCCCCCGAGAGTCGCGCCGCGAGGAAGGCGCGCGGGCGCGAGGCGGCGCAGAGGACTCCCGCCATGTTCGGCCGCGCGGTCGCGGTGTCGCCCGCGTCCTCCATCATGGAGGGTGTCACGAACTCGACGGCGCTCCCTCTTCCCGCCGACGGTGCCGCGACGGAGACGGAGGAGATGACCGTGACGCGAAGATCGGTCCAGGTGCTCGCGTCGGAGGACGAGACCTCGACGTCCTCCTCCACCTCCGAGCCCCCGCGCTCGGCGATCCGACGCAAGCATGAGAGGCGCTACAGTCATCGCGGCGACGACGACCGCGCGCGAGGGGGTAAGTTCGCCAGCTTTGGCCACACCGCGGCGTCCATCGCGGCGCCGTTCATCCTCTCCGCGCTGAAAGATCTGCTCTCGCGGCGGTGGCGCCGGCTTCGACGGAAGGACGCGGACCTCCGGCGGATGGAACGGCTCCGCGAGCTGCTCCTGGCGCTCGAGAACTCCGGCCACGCGCTCGCCGTGCCCATCGCCGAGGAGCTCGAGCGGCTCGTGACGGAACGCGACGACGCCGTCAAGGAGCTCGAGGAGCGCAAGCGGCGGAGACGGCGGAGCCCGTTCGGCGGCGACGCCCGTTCGGCGGCGGACCAACCCGCTCGAAAGAGCTCGCCCATCGACCTCGCGGTGGACGTGAGTTTGCGCACCAGGGCCGCGGTCGCGCGGGTGCGGGACCTGCTCACCCCGCAAGGGAAGAAGAAGCGTCCCTCCTTATTTAGCCCCGGCGCCACCCCGGGTAAGGGCGCGGCGAACCTGGACTCTGCGAACGCGTCCCCGGAGAACGACCAGGCTCTTTTGACGACGATGGGCGGGTCATCCGACGCCAAGGCTGTCGCGGACCTCGATCGAACCGTCGGGTTTCAGGCGAGGGAGCTGCGGTACCTGCGCATGACGCTCAAGGAGAAGGAGAGGAAGATTGGCGACCTGACCAAACGGCTGAAGGCGGCGGTGGACGAATCCGGGTCCCTCGAGGCGGACAGCGCCGGGAGCTCACCCGCGAGCGACGCGGCCGGAGGCGGCCTCGACTGGGACGTCATCGCCCCGAGGATCGTGGGGTCCGTGACGGGGATCCCGGAAACGCCGGGCGCCGACTCGGACGACGAGCTTTCGCGGCAGATGCGGAGGATGAGGCGCCGGCCGAACTTTGCGCTCGTCACGCCGGCGCCAAACCCGGGGAAAAATTCGGACGAGGCGCGACTGAGGCGCGCTAAGTCGAGGGTGGGACGGATCTCTCCGACCGGGAAGCGCGTCGCTTGGGTCGCGGTGGACTCGCCGTGAGCGAAGCGTTGACCTGCATGTGCTTGTTCGCAAATTGGATTGCAATTTCAATGAATGTCATCACACCCCCAGCCGTCCATCACGCCGTCGCCTTGGCCGCCTCCGCCTTCCTCTGCTTCAGCACGTTCTCCAGGAAGTACTCGCCCGCGCGGTAGCTGGACCTGACCATGGGCCCCGACGCCACGTACAAAAAGCCCATATCCTCCGCAATTTTTTTATATGCCTCGAAAGCCTCGGGGGTGAGGTACTCCTTCACCGCGAGGTGCCTCTTCGTCGGTCGCATGTACTGCCCGAACGTCACCACGTCCACCCCAGCCTCGCGCAACAGCTTGAGCGCGTTCACAACCTGCGGCCTGGTCTCGCCCAGGCCCAACATGAGCGAGGTCTTCGTGATCAAACTCGGCGTGAACCGCTTCGCGTCCCGCAGCACCCCGACGCTCTGATCCCAATTCGCGCGTCGGTCCCTGACCTCCGTCTGCAGCTCCGGCACCGTCTCAACGTTGTGCGCGAAAACGTCGAGGCCCGACGCCGCCACCTCCCTCACCAGCTCCGCCTCGCCCCTGAAATCCGGCGTGAGCGCCTCGACCAAAAGATCCGGTGCGGATGACTTCAGGCGGCGGATTGTCTCGGCGACGTGACCGGCACCCTGATCGGGCAGCTCGTCCCTGTCCACGCTGGTGAGCACAACGTAGTCCAAACCCCACGCGGCGATGGCCTTGGCGACGTTCTCGGGTTCCTCCGGGTCGAGCGGCGGCGGCGTCTTGGAAGTTTTCACCGCGCAGAAGCGGCACGCGCGGGTGCACGTGTCGCCCATGATCATGATGGTGGCGGTGGCGGTGTGGCCGTCGCCGCCGCCCCAGCACTCGCCCAGGTTGGGGCACCTCGCCTCCTCGCACACCGTGCTCAGCTTGAGCTCCCGCAGCTTGGCCTTGATCTCGGTGTACCTGTCGCCGCCCGGGATCGTCCGCTTCATCCACGGGGGCTTGCGCACGGACTTGTCGCGCAGGTTTTTTGGCGCGGCGAGCGAGTACGCGGTGCCCGGGAGCTAGTCTCCCCGGACGAAGTCCCCGAAGTCGGGACCTTCGGCGAGCCTCTCCCTAAACGCCGCCATAGCCTCCGACTGCGCCGCGGACGACGACGTCGCGGAGGAGGATGAGGGACGGGTCCACGCCGGCTCCCTCGGGGTTGCCGAGGCGCCGTGAGTCACCGCCCATGGCGACGCGGCGAGCGCGCGCGAGAACGCCCCAGACGAGCGACGCGCGGCGGCGATGATGAGCGCGGACATCGTGCGCGCGTGTGGTCGGGCACGAAGCGGGTTGGATCGGGTTCGAAGGGCCCACCGTTCCCTTCCCAGAGTGGTGGCCCGGGAGCGCGTCATCCGGCTTTATCTTCGCGCTCGAGAAACGAAACTGGCCGCACGTGTGCCTGGCGATTTCTTTTCTCGGCTCCCGTCACACGCGATGAGCGCTTGCTCGGCAGCGTGCCCTCGCTGGGCGCCCGCCGGGCCGCGTCGGGTTCGCGACGCGTCCAGGATTGGCTCATCCGGCGACGGTATCGAGGGTGTTCCGCAGGAGGACAAGGCTGTCGTTCACTTTTGGCACCTCTTCGGCAGCACGCCTCACTGTCGAGCAGCGCTCACCTCGGCGGGACGCGACAGCCCTTATCGCAACGCGCCACTACTGGAGAGCAGGGTGCGGGCGCTGGCTAAGGTATTCGACACGGAGACGAGCGGGCTGGACGTCCCGAGGGTGCTGACCAAGGAGCCGGAGCTGCTGTTGTGGGAGGCGAACGACGTGGTCCGCAGGGTGGTGGAGCTCAAGCGAATCGCTCCTGAACTTGGTGGCAGAGCATTGACGCAAGCTCCGGGTCTGCTCCTGTGCGACCCTGAGGACGTGGCGGCGGCGAGGCAGGAGATGGAGTTCGCGCGGGGCACGGAGGAGGCGCGAGAGATGATATCGGTCGCGCCGTTGGAGCTCCTGAAGGCGGTGGAGATGTTCTCTTCGGACGAGGTGGGCGCCGAGGCGTGGAGAGGTTGACTTATTAGCCTAAATAAACATCGCACGAGCGCTGTTGTCACAACTTGAACTTGCGTTCGCTCTTCTTCGGCGCGCGGTATCCCCCTTTCCGCATGATCCTCTTGCTCGGTCTCGCCCTGTCCCCGCCGCCGCCCGGCTGCTGCTCGTCGCTGAACCCCGGCCTGCACAGGTCTCGGCTCATGTCCGGTACCAGAGCCTCGCGCGTCTCAACCTGAACCCCCTCGTGCGTCCACACCCGGAAGGACGCGTTCCCGTTCACGCCGACGCCGACCCAGCCCAAACCGCCGATGCTGATGTCCCTGTCGCTCCTCTGCCACGACTCCCCGTACACCGTCACCGTCCTGCACCCCCACTCGCCGAGCTGCGCCACCCGGTTCTCGCCGCAGGGCGGCGACAGCTTGCCCCCGGCGTGCTTCTCGTAAAACGCGTCCGCCTTGCCGCCTTCGCCCCGCACCATGTAGTGCGTGGGCACGTCGTGCGACGCCCACACGGTGAGGTATAAAGTGCGCTGCGGGCCGTCCACGACGTCGATGCGCGCCAACCCGCCGATGTGGACGGAGCTTCCAATCTCCGCTCGGTACGTTCGCGGGGCAAGTCGCTTGCGGGGCAGAACCGCGCGAGCCTCCTCGTTGGTGAGCCGACCGGAGACCTGAAACGGCTGCAACAGACCGGGAGTGTCGTAGACGTCCGAGCCGTTGGGCAGCAGACCCGGGAGCTTGACGACGCCGAGCGTGGTTCCCGGCAGGTGCGACGCGAGGGGTCCGCCGTCCTCGGGCCCGGGACCCCCGTACTTTTTGCTGAGCCGGTTGATGAGGCTCGACTTGCCCGCGTTTTGAGCGCCGACGACCCAAACCTCCCTCCCCTCGTCCAGGAGCGTCTCCAGCTGTTCCGAGAGGATGTTGACGCCCATGCCGGTGTGCGCCGACACCAGATGCACGCCGCTCGCGCGTTTCAGGCCCAGGTCTTTAGCGCGCCTGCGCACGAAGCTGGTCACCCTCGCTCGCGTGCACTGCGTGGGGAGCAGGTCCACCTTGGTGCCCACCAGCAGCACATCCACCGACTCGTTCGCGACGTAAGGCGATAAGATATCCACCGCGTCCACGGGGAACGAACCGTCGAAGTCGATGAGATCCACGAGACACAACACCACCGCGCCGCCGGGACCCACGCGAGACAACCTGTCGCCCACGACGCGGCCAAAGTCAAACGACGGCATCAAAATCTCCGCAGCCTCGTTCTTCACCTTGCCGTAGTTTCGCAGCGAGTAGCATCGAGCGCACACCACCGTCTCGGGGGAATCGCGACGCCTCGCCTCGCGCTCCCTGCGCTTCCTCGCCGCGATAGACTCCCAGTCGTCGCCGTCGACGTCCGCCCCGTCGTCGCCGTCGCCGTCGAAGAGGGCGTCCAGGGCGGCGAGCGCGTCAGCCTCGGACGGGGTAGGATCCCCGGCGGCGTCGTCGCCGTCAAAGTCGACGCCGTCAAAGTCCGGGAGGTCGTCGTCGTCCTCGTCGTCCAGGTCGTCGTCGCCGAGGCCCTCCACGGCGAACGAAACCATCCCGTCCGACCCGTCCTCGTCTTCCAGGTCGTCGTCGTCCTCGTCCTCGTCGAAGTTGAGCGCGTCATCCGCGGCGACTGCGGCTCTCGGGTCGTCGACGAATCCCCTTTCGGCGTCGGCGTCGCGTTCGGGCTCGAGCAGGCGCTTGGGCACGATGAAGTAACCGGGCCCGTTCTTGTCCTCGCACTGAAGCCCCACGCCGCAGCCGGGGCAGATGGACGGGAGTCCCTTGAGCACCTCGCGGACGTCAATCTCCGCTCCGTGGGATTTGGGTTGGCCCTTCGCGGCGGCGGCGGCGGTCGGGGATGCCCTTCCCCCGCCGCTCGCGGGGGTCCAGCCGGAGAGGGTTCGCGCGAACGCCGGCGCGAGCGGGCCGGCGCTCGGGGTGAACGCGGGGTCGCGTCCGCTGGTGCACGCCGCGACGAGAGGCGCTCGACCGCCCGCGGCGGCGACGCGCGTCGCTCCTCCGCGGGGGTTGACGCCGAGCCCGGCATTCACGAGCGCGGCGGCAATCGCCGGAGCCCAGCCCGAGGGCACCGTCGTCGGGTACCATCGCGCGCGGCTCGGGTTGGCCCTGCTGCACAGCCGTCGCAGCATCGTCGTCTCCCTCGCCTGATGCACCGTGTGAGCGGTCAGCATCGTTAGCCGCGCCAGTCGCAGTGCCGGCGCCCGCCTCTCGGCACTTTTTCGTCTGAGAGCCCAGCGCCCGATTCGCGAGGACCAATCGACGATTTCGGCGCGTCCACGTCTCGCTTCTTCTCGGTCCCTTTCGGTCGCGCCAGCTGGCAAGATCGAGTTTCGAAGCGGTGCCGTTCGACGCCGCGCCCGCCACAACACGTGGCGCGGAACACGATGATCGCCTCGAAGACTCTCGTCTGTGCCGCATCGACACTCGCCTCCCGCATCTCCCCTCGATTTCAGCGAGGTAACACCGTGAGGGCGCTCGCGTCGGGAAAGGCCAACGGAATCGGTCGCAGACCGATCCTCATCGGTGGCGTCGCTGGGGTCACCACCGCGCAGATGGGCAACCTTGGGAACCAGCAGGCCCGCGCCGTGGAGGCCACTCCCGTGCCTGACACCGCCGCGATGGCCCCCGCCGTCGCCGCGATCGCCGCGCTCGAGCCCGGCGCCAAGCTCGCGGACGGCGCCTTCGAGGTGCTCGCCGTGAACGAGGTCCCCGAGTACAACGTCGCGTGCGTCGAGCTCGTGCATCTCAAGACGGGCGCGCGGTGGATGCACTGCGGCGCGGACGACCCGAACAACGTGTTTAACGTCGCGTTCCGCACCACCCCCACGGACGACACGGGCGTGGCGCACATCCTCGAGCACACCGCACTCTGCGGCAGCGATCGGTACCCCAT
>MDTA01152547.1_pt1 | contig 10496 bp, 7 predicted proteins | sample 811151 | NCBI WGS metagenome assembly MDTA01 (sample SAMN05326648, study PRJNA326480) | marine metagenome | isolation source: seawater | place: Indian Ocean: South | collected 2010 | reverse complement strand
ATAGGTACAATTATGCCAATTTGATTGTAATCCTTTTTTTTTAGCTAATCCTTCTTGAATTACTTTGTCGTAATATCCTTTTTCAAAATTATCTACCCAAAATTGCTTTTCTTTAGTCATTAATTAACAACATTACCATTTACATTAAAACAGGTACACTAGAAATAATGTTTCTTAATAAAATATTTCTAAGGTATAGTTGATGTTTATAAAAAAAGACATACTAACTTTGTCTCTCGTTTTTTCATTACTAATTTTAAATTATTTAAACATCTCTAAAAAAGCTACGATTGCCTCAATTGTATTGATTATTTTTGTATTGATTCTTGAATACCTAAATATAAATTCAAATAAAAATAACGATGAATTTTCTAACTCAAGATTAGAAAGTTTACTTGAAAGAAAATACTTAGTTTTTTTAATTTTTTTTATTGGAATATTAATAACACAGAACGTCTATTTGAACTATGAAGTTATTACCTGGGATGTGCCTTCTTATTTGGTTGCATCACAAGAAATAAATGCAGGGTACTTACCATTAGAGACACAGTGGGAATCAAAAGGACCCCTATTTCTTTATTTATACAATATTATTTCAAATTTAGTTGGCAATAGTTACGTCCACTTTCGATTAGCTAACGATTTAATTTTATTAGCTATTACTTTTGTTCTCTTTAATATTGTGTACAAAAAAACAAATAACCAACTTGTCTCAACTTTTGCTGGTTTATTTTTTATTTCAATAACATCTAAGGTTTGGTATATAAGCGAGTATTCAGAGTTATATAGCTTATTTTTTATATCACTAGCACATTTAATTCATTTAAAAATTGGAGGAAAGTACTCATATCTTTTTGTAGGTTTTTTTCTTGGTTTGTCTACGCTTGTTAACCAAGGTACAGTGCTTTTTTTATTCCCATTTGTAATTTCATACTTATTTAAAAAAACTAACTTCATCAAAAGTGTGTCATTATTAATTTCAGGATTTTCATTACCTCATATTATTTTTCTACTTTTATATTTTCAAAGAGGAATTTTAGATATATATATTTCAAATTATATTCAATTACCACTTGCGTATACAAAGAGTTCTTTAAGTTCAATTTATGAATTAAAAGTATGGATTAGGGGCTTTTATGATTTCAATTCTTTTCTATATGCAGGTTTAGCTTTAATAATTGTATTTTTTGTAATTGAATCTTTAAACGCTAAATCATTTAGAATAAAGATTTCAAATCCAGAAGTCATGGGTTTTTTATTTTCGATTATTTTATATTTTATTGCGGGACATAATTACTATCATCATTTATTTTATTTTTTATTTTTTAGTTCATTATTGATAACTCAAATTTTTGAAAGTAGCCATATAAAAACTATTTTGATACTTATTTTTATATCATTCTCAACTATTTTCTTTCAATCAACAACTCCCGCTTTCAATAATCTTCGTAATTTAAATGATACACAAGCAAATTATCCACTTTACCAACTTTCCATTGAAATTGATAAAACTATATCAAATGATATTGATAAAGAAATATTGGCTTTAGATTATGTTCTTTTGTTATATTATTTAGAAAAACCAAACTATTCATATGTAGTTCACCCTTCCAACCATTTTGATCCAATAGTTATTGAGACTTTAGAAAACCTTAATAAAATAAATGAAAATCACATAAGTTCCATGATAGAAGAGGAACCAAAGGTAATTGTTTGTAATCCTAGACAGATTATTAATGGAAACCCTCAGCGAGTTGATACATATAATTGCGCAATTGCTGATTATAAATTTAATTATATGAAGTTAGATACTTTAAAATATCAAAATAACGAAAATCTAGAATTTTATAAAAATCCATACCAAACTTTAGATGTTTACATTAGAAAAGATTAATAATGTGAAAGCATTGATGAAAAATTGTGAATGTATGTTAAGACCAATAACAATATTGTTACAATATATTTAGTATAAGATTTAATTTTTATTTTCTCTAAGTAGTTTATTCCTAAAATAGCTAAAAGGTGGAAAGCATGAATCATGTAAGCAGCTTTATTTGTATCTCCAGATGGTCCACTTGGATACTTTATCAAAAACCATAAATAGCCAGTGAATGAAATTAATATTGAAATAAAAATATAACTAAAAAAATAATCTTTTTCTTTTTTTGTTTTATTTTTTAAATATTTATAACTTGAAGCAAATCCAATAATTAATAAAATTGAAGGAACAATAGATACAATATTCACTCTTGCCAAGTAGTCACCTATTAGAGCTTGGTTTCTTCCAGTTAACAAAGCATCTCTGGTGAAGGCAAAATACCCCCAATAATCTCCCCATAAATCAGAATAAAGTATAGGAAAAAATTCATTGGCAAAATTTGGTCTTATAGGCTTTGAAAACATTAAAGTTAAAGAATTTATATCGGGTAAATAAAAAGACCGGGGTTGATTTAAAAAACTAAACGGTGTTGGCTCCATGTTAAAAGCAGTAAATGTGCCGTATTTAAAAAACAAACTGAAATAAAACCAAGAAGAAGCAAGAAATCCAATTGTAAAAGAGCCTACTAAGAAATTAAAAAAAGCCTTTCTGTCTTCATTTGAGTTAATAAAGAATAAGATTATAAAATAAGCGGGAAATAATAAGAGTGCCCACTGCCTGCTAAGTGTTAATGCTCCAATAATTAATCCAAACACTATAAGGTCTGATTTTTTATATTTGAATGAATTTTTTAGAAGTAGAAAAAATCTATATAAAAGGTAACTATTTAGGAAAATTATATAAGGCTCACCTCGTATCATCAAGAATGTTCGATAGTTAACAGTCAATATAGAAATTAAAAGAAGAACATTTAAATTAAATAATGTTTTTCTTTCATAAATAACTTTAAATAATTTCATATAAAAGAATAGAGATAAAAAATAGAGTAAAGACTGGAATATTTGGGCAAAAATTCCATAAATTGGCTGACAGGTTTTCACTAAATCTGCTGAATCCAAAACATTTCTACAAATAACTTGAAAAAATGCAGGTAACAAATATGGAATTGGAGGGCTAAAAAATTCTCTTGATGATTCAACGGTAGGGAGCTTTAGTTCTCTTGGTAAATACATTGCTATATAGTCAATATACGAATGATGGCCTTCTGCATCATATCCCGACATAGGATCATAATTAATAATGTTATAGAAAAAAATAAAAATTAGAGAGAATCCTAAAGGATAAAATATAAGTTTTTCTATTTTATATTTGTTCATTTTTAAATTATTAATAATGATTTATATTATAAATTACATAACTCTTGATTGAAACTTTGAACTTCGAATCTTATATAAATTAAAAAATCATAATATCTATCTTTTAATTTATAATTTGGACCTAAATAATGATCTAAATTCTTTTCGGTTGTAAATTCATCAAAATAAACTCGATGATTATTTTTATTTACTACTACTAAATCTATCGAATTACATTCGAGAAAATGCTTTATGCTATATATGTCATATTTAAAACTATATGGATTAGTAACATAATCAAAAGTATGTACGTCTGCTTTAAGATAGTAATTTGCTGTAAAGTAAGCTGTTGTAGCTTCAGGTACAAAGATTATTTTTTCATAATCATTTGAATAATTCTTAATAATATCTAGTGCGTAATCCTGTTGTTTATAATGACTACTAGGAAGAGTCATATAGGTAAATTCATTAAACCTTGATTCCAAATTTTCAAATTTAATAAAATGGTAACGAGATCCAAATACTGCTGTTACAAATAGTGCTAAACTTAGTAAATAAATTGAATAATTTGTGAATTGTTTAATTTTTGATTCTTTAAAAGTACTTAAAATAATAAAAAATAAAACTATAAGTATCCCTGTACCAGCAGATAAGGAACCTGCAACTCCTTGTGATAGTGAAGTTGAATATAAATAAGCTAGCATAGGAATTACAAATAAATAATATTTTTTTTCTACTTCTAGCGATATTTTTAACGAATATAAAACAATTGGGAAAGTAAGAAAAAATAAAAATAATAAATTATATTTAAATGAAATATTTGCAAAATCTTTTAAATTTTTACCCTGGAACATACTTACAAAGTAAGTAAATGAAATCCATAAAATAATTGAATTTAATATGTAAAGAAAATATTTTTCTAAATAATAAGTTTTAATTGATATATTACTTATTAATAGGTTCAGAGCTGTAAGTATAAAAAATATACTTAACAAAAAATTATCATTGAAAAAAAGAAATTTAAATATATCAAATTTTGAAATAAAATTAATTAGCTCATTTAGAACAAGTTTGTCAAAAAATAAGATTCCACAAAAAATTAAAATTAATAACTCGCTTAAAATAATTCTGAATTTAATTTCTTCTATTTGCTTTAGTAAGGCAAGAGAACCAAAAATTACTACTAAGAAATACAAAATGTAATATAAATTTTCAAATTGAAAGATAAAGTTATACTTCTCAATAAATTTAATCGGAAAAATATCTGGAATGATCGATCTATGCCTCGATAGGACAGCATATTTAAATGAATATTTATACCAACTCTCTATTGCATTATTTGAATAAAGAAATAAAAAATATGAAAAGATAGAAAAAAGCTGCCCAAAGAAAAAATAGAATTTATTTATAGTTCTTGTTTCATATATAAATAAAAAAAGTAGATTAACTATTACAATTGTTACTAACCCAATGTTTTGCTTAACAAAATAAGGTAAAAAGGACACTACCCCTGTAAGAAAAAATAAAAATCTATTTGTATTTGATTCTTTAAGATAGAACAGTAAATACACTGAAATTATCAAGAAAAATAAACTATCGGAATCATACCAAATCTGAGAAAAGAATGAATACGGACCGAGTATTCCAAAAAGTACACTAATTAGAAAGCGGTTGCTAACATACAATCTTTTTAAAATATTGTATATACAAAGAGTAGAAATAAAATTAACAAAGTACATCCATAAATAAATTGGTAAATAAGTATTGCCAAACAAGTTAATAAAATTTGAAATTATATAAAACGAACCTGGACTATGTACTGTAATAAAATCAACATATGGAAATTGACCTTGAGAAATTCTAAGACCATTTGTGAGAAAATATGCTAAGTCATGAATTGCTACAAATTTCCTACTAACTAATATTGGGGTAATTGATGATGCTGCTAGTAATAGCAAATAAATTAATAAAGAATCTTTAGTTAGTGATAATTTTTTATTGAGTTTATTTAGCACTAATCAGATTTAATGTTGAGCAATTCTTTTTCAATCACACCAACGTTATTTCTAACTTGTGAATGTATTGCAATAATATATTCAGAAAGAACCGAAATAGATACAAATGTAAAGAAACTAAAAAATGTAACAATTAATAATAACTTTAGAGTTCCTGGCGGTATAAGGCTTCTATCAAGAAAAATAAAATTATAAAACTGATAAATTATAAATATAAATAAAAGCATTGAGAAAATTACTCCCAGAAATGTAAACTTTCTTAATATGTTTCTTGATGTTGAAATTATTCCATTTATACCGTGATCGTAATATTTAAAAAAATTATAATTTGATTTTCCATGTTTTCTCTTTTCCCAAAAATAAGGAACTTCAAAAATGTCATCACTTAGGCTTGCAATTAATCCTCGAGTATATGGATAGTGATCGTCAAATAAAAGTAATCTTTTGTATATAGAAGAATCTAATAAACCGTACTCTCCGCCATATTTAATTAGTTTATAATCTGAAAATTTGCTAGCTAAATTATAGTAAAGAGACCTAATAAATTTATAAATAAAAAATTCATCTCTATTTTTGCGTGTTCCTACAATTACTTTTTCGCCCTTTTCCCAATGTTCGATGAACTCAACTATTAAACTTGGTGGGTCTTGTAGGTCAACAGGAAGGTTTGGAACTAAGGCTTGCCCTTTTGCATATTTTATTGCATTAAATGTATTTCTATATACTCCATAATTTCTTGCATTAACAATCAACTTGATTCTATTGTCTTTTTTAAGTAATTTTTTTATTATATTTACCGTCTCGTCTGTTGATGAATCGTCAGCAAAAATTAATTCGTATTCATAATCTTGTAATGTTTCGAAAACACTTTTTATTTCTTCATAGAAGATTTCAATATTTAACTCCTCATTAAAACAAGGTGCAATTATTGAAATTAATTTTGTTTCTTTTTCCATTATTTAACTACTACCTAAAGAATCATAGTAACTTACCAATGAATTCACTATACTTTCAATTGTTTCTGTAAAGGTAAAGTCAAAGGTGCTTTCAAACTTATCATTATTCATCATGAAATTATATGTTTCAGTAGATCCTTGATTATCAATTTTTACATTCAACATTTGAGATATTTTATTTGCTAAATCTCCTATTGATGTATTAAAGGAACACATATTAAAAATTCCTCCTTTTATATCACTTTGAGTAATTTTTATAATGCCATTGATTAAATCTTCTATACCTAATATAGGTCTATGAAAATTCTCATTTTTTAATACTATTTTACTATTCTTTAAACCACTCAAAACCATTGCATTCAACATCAACTCTTTTTTCATATTATTGCCAGGACCATTTACGGTTCCGAATCTTAAACCTATTGCATCAGACTTAGTTGAAATTAAATAGTTATCAAATGCGAGTTTTGTATAATCATAAATATTTTGAGGCTGAGAAGTTTGAGAGGACTCATTACATAACTCAGGAACATTTCTTGAATAAACACTTCCAGAACTAGCATAAATAAATCTTCCTTCAAAAGAGTGATAAAACTTTACTAAATCGACAAAATTATTAAAAAAAGCTTCTCTTTGATTTTTTTCTGATTCTATAACTGAGGAATACCCAGAAAGCCAAATACAATCTGAATAATCCTTTGTGAAGTTTTTATCCAAATCTTGGTAATTTATATTTTGTACTTTACTATTAAAGTGTTCTATATCTTTTCTTAAGTTGTTATCAATGCCTGTTACATCTATTTTATTCTTTTCTAATTCATCATAAAGTCGTGTTCCAACATAACCATTTGCACCAACTATGAGTATTTTTTTCATATCTTCTTTAATTCAGGGAATGGAATTATAATATTGCCATTATAACCACCCTTCTTCAATCTATTTATTAAAAAATCTGAATAATTCCAAGATAATATAAAAATACTATCAAAACTATTAATTAATTCATCATCCCAGTTATTAATTAGAAATTCATAACCAGGAAAACAAAGTCCTAATTTTTCTTGAGTATCGTCAATAACCTTAATATTTGAACCGAAATTAACATCAATAGTGTTTAAAACTACCACTCCTCTTGCTGGTGCTCCAATAAAAATTAAATTATCATTATTTTCATTTAAAATTTTTTCAATTTTATTTAATTTTTTAGATATCTTTTCTTGTATTCCTGAATAGTATTCAAGCCTATTTAAACCTAACTCTTGTTCTTTCAAAATAATACTCTCATAATTTTCTGATGGATTAATAGAGTTATTATTTTTCTTAATTGCTGTAATTTGCAATGAACCACCTTGAGTATTCAATTCAACAGCATCAACTATTTTAAAACCAGCAATTTTTAATACATTTTCAATTGATGTTAATGTATAAGAACAAAAATGTTCATGATAGATAGTATCATAATTGCCTTCGCATACAGTCTTCAAAGCATAGGCAACTTCAATATGTAAAACACCATCCTCTTTTAATATTAAATTACAAGCATGAAATAATTCTAAAAAATTAGGATTGTGAGCAAATACATTTACTCCAAAAATTACATCAAAATTTCCATATTCTTGAATTATTTCTTGAGCATTTTCAAGATTTAAAAATTTATTATATATTCTATCATTTGGTTTAAATAAATTTTGAGCGGGCTCTACTCCAAAGGCATCTACTTTCTTCTGTAATAAAAAATTAATTAGCGTTAAATCATTAGATCCTATTTCAAGAATCTTTTTATTGCCATATTTCTTATATAATAAATTTGATACATTTTCTAAATATTCTTTATTTGTTTCTGAAGCGCTAGACATATGATGATACTCAATAAACATATCCTCTATGTCTATCTCATCAAGTAGCTGCATAAGAAAACAATTGCTACATACTGCTAAACGTAAAGGGTATTTTTTTTCATTAATTTTATTTTCGATACTATAAAATTTATTTACATGGGGAATTTCTCCAAAATCATTTATTAAAAATAAGTGAGCATTGGGACATGCTTTACATTTTTTATCTATTTTTTCAACCATTAATTATTAAGATTAATAATCTAAAATTACAATATTCAAAGAAAGATTTTTTTATTTATTGTAATAAAAATCTAGGAAGACAGTCCAATACTGTTAGAGTTATAAATTAGATATATGAAAAAAATAATAATAACTGGCGGTCTTGGCTATATAGGCATGGAGCTTTCTAAAATTTATTCTGGAAAATCTAGATATTTAGACATAACTGTAATTGATAATAAATTCTATTCGAATAGGGTAAGCCAATTAAAAAGATGGGGAATAAATTTTGAACATATTGATATCTTAGATATTGAGAAATTAGAAAAACATATTAGCAAAGCAGACTTAATTTATCATTTAGCTGGAGTTACAGACGTAGGCACTACAAAAGAAGACATTAACAATCAGAGAGATAAGCTAGTTAGAAATGTAGGGATAAAAGGAACCCAGAATATAATCAAATTGTCGCAAGATAAAGCAAAAATAATTTTTCCTTCAACTCATGTTGTTTTTGAAGGACTCAATAAGGTAACTAGGAATATTAAAGAAGCAGCCGACCCTAAACCAATACTTGAGTATGCAAAAGGCAAAGTAAAGTCTGAAAAAGATTTATTAAATTCAAACAGGAATTACGTTATTTTAAGATTAGGTTCCGTTTATGGAGATTCATATGATTCAACAAGATTGAATATAATGACAAATGTATTTTCAAAAATAACAGCATCTGGTGGAAAAATTAAATTATTTTCTGGAGTCAATCAATTAAAAAGCTTGGTATCGGTTAATGACGTAGCTAGATGTTTGGAATTTGTAGGAGAAAGCCAAGAAATAAAAAATGAAATTTTTAATTGCGTGAATTAAAATTTAACTGTTAAACAAGTGGCTGATATATGTAAGAAAATAAATAAAAATCTTGAAATAATAAAGACTAATGACTCTGTCCCAAATAAAGGATATTCGTTATCAAATAAAAAAATCAAATCTACAGGATTTGAATTTTTATATACAGTTGAAAAATCAATAGAAGAAATGGTTGGCTCTTGGAAAAATCAGGAATTAAATTATAGCAATGAGAAAATTGAAATTGGTACTGATAATTTTATTGACGACAGAGGCATCATCTCAAATTATTATTTTGACGACACAATAAATATGATTGGATACGTAGAGTCAAAAAAAGGAACAATGAGAGGAAACCATTATCATCCAATACAGACACAAAAATGCTTATTAATTAAAGGTAGTTTTATTAGTATCACAAAAGACTTATCAAACAAAAATTCTGTTGTTGAAACAAGATTAATAAATGAAGGCGATCTTTCGACTATACCTCCTTATGTTGCACATACTATGGTTTTTTTAGAAGATTCCATCTTTTTAAATTTAGTCAATGGAGAAAGAGAACATGATAATTATGGTGTAACTCATACAATTCCTCATAAACTTGTAGATGAAAAACTTCTAAATAATTTAGTCGACAGCTATGTAAAAAACTGTAGGGTTTGCGGAGGAGGTTTTAATCACTATTTATCTCTTGGACTATCTCCACTTGCCAATAATCTTGATGATAAGAAAAATGACCCAAACGATCTTTATCCTCTTGATTTGAATTTTTGCAATCAGTGTTCGAATTCTCAATTAAGTGTTGTTGTCCCACCGAAGAAAATGTTTGATAATTATTTTTACTTATCATCCACTTCTCAACAGTTTAGAGACCACTTTGTTGATATAGCTAAAGAATTAAAAACTGACTTAAAACTAAAAAATACATCTGTTGTTGTTGATATAGGAAGTAATGATGGGATATTTCTTGATCCATTAAAAGATCTTGGGATAAACGCCATCGGAATTGAACCTGCAAAGAATGTTGCCAAGATTGCTAATTCAAAAAAACTAACCACATTACCAGAATACTTTACCGAAAAGACAGTTAATAAATTAATTAAAAAATATGGGAAAGTAGATGTTGTCACTGCTTTTAATGTATTCGCACACGGCGATGGGCTGAAAGATATCCTAAAAAACACCGAAGAACTTTTGAAAAAAAATGGAGAATTTATTTTTGAAATTCAGTATTTGCTTAGAACATTAAAAGATGTGACTTTTGACAATATATATCACGAACATGTAAATTATTGGTGTTTCTTAGCAATATTAAACTTTTTTGAGGACTCACAAATGAAGGTATATAAAGTAAAAGAAGTTGAAACACACGGAGGTTCTTTAAGAGT
>MDTA01100134.1_pt1 | contig 10498 bp, 10 predicted proteins | sample 811151 | NCBI WGS metagenome assembly MDTA01 (sample SAMN05326648, study PRJNA326480) | marine metagenome | isolation source: seawater | place: Indian Ocean: South | collected 2010 | reverse complement strand
AGGAAACATAAGTTATTGTGTTGTTTCTAATCACACAAGCTTTGCTACGCAATATGGAGATATTTACAGAGATTTAAATGGTATCGTTCCGGGCGATTATTTATCTGAGTTTGTTCCACTAGTTTTGGATCACTCAACAGTTGAAGGTCGCCTTGTTCAGCTTCCACAACATAGTGATGTAAGTAATCTATGGTATATCAAAAGCATTTATGAAGATGCAGATAATAAAAAAAGATTTAAAGCTGAATACGGTTATGATCTTGCACCACCAGAAACATTAGAACAATGGAAAGAACAATCAATCTTTTGGTCTGATCCGCCTAACTTCTATGGAACACAATATGTTGGAAAAGAAGAGGCAATTACTGGGCGTTTTTATGAGTTAGTAATTGCTGAAGGTGGCGCATTGTTTGATGAAAACTGGAAACCAACTTTTAATGATGCAGCTGGTCAAAGAGCTCTTCAATGGTTTGTTGATTTATATGAAGCAAAAGCAGTTCCAGCAGGTGTATTAAACTATCTATGGGATGAAACTGGTCTTGGATTTGCTAGTGGCACAGTTGCTCTTAATCTTGATTGGGGCGGATGGGGTGCTTACTTCAATAGCGCTGATTCTAAAATCGGTGGAGATGTAGGGCTTGTTAGATTTCCAGCGGGATCAAGTGGAAAAAGAGGCGGATGGTCTGGCTCTCACACATATTCTATTCTTAATGGATGCCCAGAAGAAAATCTAGAGGCAGCGGCTTCATTAATTTGGATATTAACGAATCATGAAGCTCAAATGCATGAAGCAAGAGGAGGAAAACTTCCAACTATGACTAGAGTTTGGGATGATATTGCTGCAGAAATGGATGCTGAAGGAAATGCATTCATGAGCAATCTTTTTTCCACTTTCAAAGCTTCAATGGCAGAAGATGCATTTACTCCACCATTAATTCCTGAGTGGATTCCTTTTTCAAATATTATTTTTCCAGAATTGCAAGCTGCAATTGTAGGAGATAAATCTGTTAAGGAAGCATTAGATGCTGCTGCTAAAGAAACTGACTATTTAATGCAAGACGCTGGTTATTACTAAGCATCTTTGTTTTATGACTACTCCTCTTTTTAAGAGGGGTAGTCAAACTTAATCAAATATTTTAATATGAATGATCAAGAGAAATTAATTAAAAATTTTAGTCAGATTTGGCCTGAACCTTCAAAAAAACATCCTATTGTAATTATAGGCACAGGAGGAATAGTTAAAGATGCTCATTTGCCAGCATACAAAAAAGCAGGCTTTGAAGTAATTGGATTATACGACTTAGATAAACAAAAAGCTGATCAACTAGCTAAAGAATATAATATTGAAAATGTTTATGAATCATTAGAGACAGCATTTGCTAATGAAAACTGCATATTTGATTTAGCATTACCGCCGGCAACTTTATTAGAAGTTGTTGAGAAACTTCCTGACAATATTTATGCGGTATTGCAAAAACCATTAGGTAGAACTTTAGAAGAAGGAAATAAAATAAGAAAAATTTGTCATAAAAAAAATATTAAAGCATGCATGAATTTTCAATTAAGGTTTAGCCCTATAATGCTCCCAGTATATGAAGCAATTAATAAAAATCTATTAGGAGAACTCGTTGAACTTGAAGTACATGTAAATGTTCATACTCCATGGGAATTATGGCCTTTTTTAAAAACATTAGAACGTGTTGAAGTGCCATTGCATTCAATTCATTATATTGATTGGATACGTTCAGTGTTAGGAAATCCAAAAAGTTTATACTGCCAATCTGTTAAACATCCAAAAGTAAAAGAATTAGCAGATTGCAGAACTAGCGCAATTTTTAATTATGGAGATCAAATTAGATGTTGTATGACAATAAATCATTGTCATTCATTTGGACGAAAAAATCAAGATGCATATATTAGATTAGAAGGAACTAAAGGTGCTGCAAAAATGACGTTGGGACTTTTGTTAGATTATCCAAATGGGGAACCTGAAGAATTAGAAATTAAAACTGAAAACACGGATTGGATTAAATTTGATATAAAAGGCAAGTGGTTTCCTGATGCTTTTATTGGTGTAATGTCCAATATGCAGAGATTTAAAAATGGTGAAGATGATAAATTAATTACATCCATAGATGACTCTATTGATACAATGGCCGTTGTTGATTCTTGTGGAATATCAAGTCAGTCAGGGGGATTGAAGATAGATTACGCGGATTAAATGAATAAAAAATTTTTCTCCAGTCCAATTATGTTGCTTCTTCCATCTATATTAGCAATTGGTTTTGTAATAATAATTCCTTTAGTATTTTCTTTTTATACCAGCTTCACATCATATAAGTTAACACGTCCTGATAGCCTTTTTAATTTTGTTGGTCTTCGAAATTATGAAAGATTAATTGATAATATAAAGTTTTGGCAAGCCTTTGGACGAACTATTTTATTTTTAGCAATTGTTCTTAATTTAGAATTATTGTTTGGATTAGGCATAGCATTACTTATTAATAAAATAACTTGGGGGCAAAGAACGTTGAGAACAATTATGATGTTTCCAATGATGTTCTCCCCAATTTTAGTTGGTTTTCAGTGGAAATATATATTCAATGATAACATTGGCGTTCTTAATAATTTTTTATATTTATTTGGTTATGAGTCAGCAATTCCTTGGCTTATTGATAAATATTTAGCAATGGGTTCAATTATGGTTGCAGAAATATGGGCCAACACATCGATTTTTGCTATTTTACTTTTAGCTGGTCTTTTAGGTATTCCAAGAGATCCAATAGAAGCTGCACGTGTGGATGGTTGCAATAGTTGGCAAGTATTTAAAAATATCACTCTACCATTTTTGATGCCATTTATATTTATAGCATTAACAATTCGATCTCTTGATGTTGGAAGAGCATATGACATTGTTCATATTATGACAGGAGGTGGACCTGCCATGAGAACTGAATTGCTTTGGACAATGATCGCTAGGATAGGTTATAAAGATGCTAACATGGGATTTGCTAATGCAATGTCTTATGTTTCCATTATCTTATCTATAGCTTTCACTTATTATTTTTTTACTAAACTTGTAGCGGCTAGAAGAGAATTAGGACAACAATAATGAAACAAATAAAAAAAATTGCTTTTTGGTTATTAGTATTATTTCTTTTGATATTAGTTTGTATGCCAGGAATTTGGATTTTTGTAAGTGCATTTCGTCCTAATCCAGAAATATTAGCAAAACCAGCTAACTGGATTCCAGATAAATGGACAATTTATGAATTTACACAAATGTTTAGTATCAGTGGTTATGTTTCAGTTCCTGCCTTTAAATATTTAATGAACTCTGTGATCATTTCTTCAGTAAGTACAATCATTGCAATAACAATAGGGATGATGGGGGGATACGCCTTTGCTAGATTTAATTTTATGGGTAAAAATAAAATTTTTCTTGGACTAATGCTTGCAAGGGCAGTTCCTGGTATTTCATTGAGCTTACCCTTATTTATCCTCTTTGCAAAAATTGGAATTATTAATACATCATTTGGGGTTATTTTAGTTTATGTTGCAATGAATGTTCCTTTTACAATTTGGTTAACCGATGGTTTTTTTAGGCAGATTCCAAAAGAAATGTCTGAAGTAGCTAGAACAGATGGATGCACTAGATTACAGGCTTTTTGGAATGTAGAATTACCTTTAGCAGGACCTGGAATTGGAGCAGCAGCTATTTTTGCTTTTTTACTTTCTTGGAATGAATATGCCCTTGCATCCGTTTTAACTAGAACTGTTCATTCTAAAACATTACCTATAGGAATGATGGATTATCTTGATGAATTTACAATTAACTGGGCAGGCATGTGTGCTATAGCAGTGGTGATGATTGTTCCTGCAATTATATTAACTTTTATAGTTCAAAAGCATTTAGTTTCAGGTTTAACTTTTGGAGGAGTAAAAGGATAAAATGGCTAATGTAGAATTAAAAAATTTAACTAAAAAATATGGCGAAGTTACTGCTGTCCAGAATATGAATTTAAATATTCCTCATAATGAATTTTTAGTTTTAGTTGGCCCATCTGGTTGTGGAAAATCAACTACTTTAAGAATGATAGCAGGTTTAGAAGAAATAACTGGTGGAGAAATTTATATAGGCGATCAGTTAGTGAACGAAAAAGATCCTAAAGATAGAAATGTTTCAATGGTTTTTCAAAACTACGCTTTATATCCTCATATGACCGTAGAAGAAAATTTGGGATTTAGTCTAAAGATAGCAAAAGTTGATAAAACAGAAATTGAACAAAGAGTTAAAGAAGCTGTTCAAATACTAGGACTAGAAGAATTACAAAAAAGAAAACCATCTCAACTCTCAGGAGGACAAAGACAAAGAGTTGCAATGGGAAGAGCAATAGTAAGACGCCCTGATGCATTTCTTTTCGATGAACCTTTATCTAATTTGGATGCAAAATTAAGAACACAAATGAGAACAGAAATTAAAAAATTACATCAAAAATTAAAAACCACTATCGTTTATGTTACGCATGATCAAGTAGAAGCGATGACCTTAGCAGATCGAATAATCATAATGAAGGATGGCTACATCGAACAAATTGGATCTCCAATAGAAGTGTTTTTAAAACCAGCAAATGTATTTGTAGCTACTTTTATTGGAAGTCCCCCTATGAATATAGTTAATGCAGATGTAATCAATAAAGAAAATAAAATTTATTTTAAGATAGATGACGATTTATTAATGCCATGTTTAGAATCTAAATATGATTTAGTTAAGAAGAAAGAAAAAATTATTATAGGAATTAGATCTGAAGATATTGTGCCAAAAATATCACAAGATAATTCATCGAATTATTGGAATTTTAATAAGATTATTGATTTATCAGAACCTCTAGGTACTGAGACTCAATTATTTTTTAAATTAGGTAAAAAAGAGATTATTAGCAGAATGTATAATCCAAGACCAGTAACAGTCGGAGAAAAAATGACTTTTGAAATCGATTTAAATAAAGTTCATTTATTTGATAGTGAAAGTAAAAAAGCTTTATAATAATTATTCGTATTTTTTTGCAGATTCAACTAATTTTCCTAATTTAGCTCTTGTTATTTCTAGTGGAACGTGACCAAATCCACATTCACTAGAAATCAAAATTTTGCTTTGATGAAAACGTTCTAGCACAGGTTTTATTCTCTTATGAATTTCTTCTACAGTTTCTATCTCATCAGTTCTTTGATCAACTACTCCAAAAGATAATATACCTTTGAATTCATAATGATTAAAAACTTCTAACATATCGTAATGTAAAGTGCAGTGCTCCAAATGCAGTTCATGAGCTTTAAGTTTTTTAAGTCCATCGATCATATCAGTATATTTTCCAAAATAACCTCTTTTTCGATGTGCATTACCTCCACATATGTGAACACTGAAGTGAATTTTATTAAAACTATCAATGATATCATTAATAATATCTGCAGCCCAGGTACATTCACTAGGAGACTCAGTAAGAACAGGTTCATCTAACTGAATATATTCACATCCTTGGTTTTCTAATTCTCTAATTTCATCTTTTATGCACTGCGCATAAGCATATGCAAGTTCAACATCATCTTTATATAAATCTTTTCTTTCATTATTAGAAAATCTCGACAACATATGCGGACCTGTAATTGTTTGTTTAACAACGACATTTCCTTTTGCAGAATCTTGGGCCCTTCTCCATTTTCTTGCCAAATTCCATCTTGGGTTTTGAATTTTTTCGTTAACAACTGCGCATTCAATTCCAAAACCACCTTTTTCATTTACCAGAGGATGGGCTTTTGTTAAATCTACTTTATCCGTAGAGCCGCCGAGGGAGAATTGCTTATATTTTTTTTCATTACAATTTACTCCATCTACTCTTAATTGAAAAAACCAATACATATTTTCCCTGTATGATTCTCCATCTGTTATAAAATTCAAACCTAATTCACATTGATCTTTTACTGCCCAATCAATCATTTCAAATGCTTCTTCTTCACTTACACTTGGTTTTCTTAGAGTGTCCTTTGGTTTATTTTTTCTTGGATAACTTCCAACTGTAGTGGTTTTCAGCATAATAAGTATTACAAAGGTTTTAGGTTATGATATTCTCTTGCTTCATTCATATGAGCTTTTATTCCTTCTTTTAAAGATCTAGGAGTAAACGAAATTTCTTTCCTTATTCTCTCATCATTTTGATCGTCAATGAAAGGAGTATAACTCGCATTATTATCAAAAGTAATTTCTGCATCAGAAACTAATTCTTTTATAATTTCTACTAATTGCACTCCCGAAACAGTTTCGGATCCTGTGTTATAAGCAAAATAATTTAGTCTATCTTTTAGAGCTAGTAACACCATTTGCTCTGCACAATCATCTACATAAATAAAGTTATCTCTATTATCTTTAGGAAATGGCAAACATAGCGGCTTTCCTAGTGCGGGTAACGTAGCAAAATCTTCTGCCCACATTAAAGAGCTTCTTTTTCTTCCAAAACCAAATACAACAGATGGTCTTGTACAAGCAATACTTATGTTATGTTTTTTAATATATTTTTGAGCCATAAATTCGTTAAGCAATTTCATAACAGCATAAGTAAAAGAATGATGTTGTAATCCACAATAATCATCTTCATGAACAGGCCTATCTCCATAAATTTTTTGTGAGTTACCATATACGCTTTCACTGCTTGGAAAAATCATTCTTTCAACATTATAATTAGCAATAGATTCAAATAAATTACACATTCCAATTATATTTATCTCAGAACCTTTTACAGGATTGGCATCAATCAAATTACTCATTTGATATCCGCAACAAATCATATGCGTAATATTATTATTTTCAAAAATAGAGTTTATATTTTCTTTTGAAGAAATATTTAATTCAAGAAGATTTACTTTATTAGTATCTAATTTATATTTTTGAAGATAATCAAAAAATGAAGCTTTTTCATTTTGAATATTTATATCACTAGCTACTACTTTAATATCTTTTAATAAAAGTTGTTTTACAACTCTTTTTCCAATAAATCCCGTGGATCCTGTTACTAAAAATTCCATAAATTGATTATTAAAATATATCAGTTTTATAAACTAAAATAAATTTATATATGAATTTAATTCTTTATATTTGAATATTTTGTAGTTTAAATGTAAATAACTTTTATTATGGTTCAATCATACTATAGCGCTCCTGCGTTAGATAAAGGTCTTGATATTATAGAACTACTTGCGGTAAGTGCTGATCCGATGACTCAAGCTCAAATTGCATCACATCTAGGCAAATCAGTAAATGAGATATATAGGATGTTAAATACGCTTAAAGAAAGAGGATATTTAGATTTTAATCAAAAATCAGATCAATATTCTTTGTCTTATAAGCTTCTTACTTTAGTTAGTTCTTTTAATCCAATCAAAACTTTAATTGAAAAAGCTATACCAGCAATGAAAGAAATTACGGTTCAAACTCAACACTCTATTCATCTATCTATTTATACTGCTGGAAAATTATTGGTCATAGCTCAACAAGACAGTCCTTCGCCATTTAATTATCATGTTGCTGTTGGATCTACTTTTGATTTACTTGAAACTTCATCCGGTCGGGTTTTGCTTACTTTTCAATCAGAACAAGAAAGAAAAAGAAGGTTGCAAAGAAGAAAATTATTTATGAATACAGATACAAGCACAAATCGCAATGTTCCAAAAAATTTAATTAAGCGAATTGAAAAACAATATACAAATAAAACAATACACAAAATTAAAAGAAGCGGATGTGAAATTGTAAAAAGTCTTCAAATAGAAGGAGTCACAAACATTTCTTATCCTATTTATGATAATTCTTGTTATGCAGTAGCAGCTATAACAACACCATTTATAAGAAAACTTTATGAAAAAATAACTGTTAAAGAAGCTTCTGAAATATTAAGTAAATACTCAATAAAGCTCTCAAAAGAACTAGGGTACGTTTGTTAATCAATGAGTAATTTTATATCAAGATTATCAAAACTTTATACTGGAGTCGTCCATGATATAATGCGTGATTTAGAATTCAAAAATTTTACATTGCCTCCCAATATAAGGCCAAGTAAAGATAAATATATTTTAGCTGGACAAATTTTTACAGTTGAGGGTAAAGTAGATCAATCACTTGATCACCATGAGTCTTTATTAGCTTGGACAGGATTTTTATCTAAGGCACCGAAAGATAAAGTTGTTATTTGTCAGCCAAATAATAATGAAGTTGCCTTAATGGGAGAGTTATCAGCAGAAACATTACAACTTCGAGGAATACAAGGCTACATTGTAGATGGTGGTGCAAGAGATATGGATTTTATTTTGAAAATAGATTTTCCTGTTTGGAGTAAATTTTACACTCCAAGAGATATTGTAAAATATTGGAAGCCAACTCAATATGAAGGAAAAATAAAAATTGGTGATACAGAAATATTTAATAACGATTATGTTATAGCAGATATAGATGGAGTGATTATTATTCCTCAAAAAAATATTGAAGAAATAATTATTAAATCAGAAGAATTAATGAATACCGAAAATTTAGTAAGAAGAGATATTAAACAAGGAATGGATCCTCAAGAAGCATATAAAAAATATAATGCGTTTTAACCTTTCTTTTCTTCCCTTCTTTCAACCAATAAAATATGTTCAGAATAACTAACACATTTTTTATTTTGGTTTAATACTTCACATGCCTCATTAACCTGTCCATATTTTGGCCTTTTGGGATCATCTTTTTTTTCTTTTATAGTGACTATTGTAGTGATTGTATCTCCAATAAAAACAGGATTTGGAAATCGTAATCTTTCAAAACCATATGTAAAGGCTTTTGGATTAACTTTACCGGCAGTTAAAGCAATCCCTATAGAATGAGTTAAACTAAATTGAGCAATACGCTGTCCAAATGGAGTAGATTTTGCAAATTCTGCGTCTATGTGGTGAGGAAACATGTCACCGGTATGCATTGCATGCATTACAATATCTGTTTCAGTTATTGTCCTTCCAAGTGTAGTTCGCGTGTCACCTATATTATAATCTTCAAAATATTGTACTACTTCAATCATTGTTACCTCACCATATTATAAATTATTTTATTAAATATTCCTCTAATTTGTTCTGGTTTATTTCTATGCCTAAACCAGGTTTAGTTGGTAGGGCAATAGCTCCATTTACCACTTCATGTTCTTCTAAGACGAGTTCTTTTCTTAATTGAGATTCAGCAAGTTCTTTGGGAAGAAATTCTATAAAGGTACAGGTTGGGGATACTGCGGATAAATGTACTGAAGCAGCAATGCCTATTGCTGACTTCCAACAATGTGGAACAACCAGTACCCCTTTATCTTCTGCATACTGCGTTACTCTTTTAGCTTCAGTTAATCCTCCAACCCTTCCTACATCTGGTTGTATAACATCTACTTTTCCTTTATCTATTGTTTCCATACATTCAAACCGCGTTTGCAACATTTCTCCTGTTGCTATCCTAACTGGAGATAAGTGACTTAGTTTAGCCATTCCTTCTAAGTCCTCAATCCTAATAGGTGTTTCAATAAAATAAAGATTGTCTTCTTTTACCATTTCTAATGCGCGAAGTGCTGATTTCCAATCTCTCCATGCGTATGCAACATCTGCCATTAGAGTCATTTCATTTCCTACCGCTTGACGACATCTATGAACCATTTTTGCAAACTCAGCATCATCTTCAATTTGTATATTATTATGTGAATATGGACCTTTAATACATATTTCTAATTTAGCTGCTTTATAACCAAGTTTATTTGCTTTAGTTACTTTATCAACTAGACTATCGCTGTAGTCTTTTAAATTATCACCTTCAGGCAATAGAGATGCATATGGATATATATATTCTTTTGAAGAACCGCCAAGTAACTTCCATGTAGGCTGCTCATAAATTTTTCCACATAAATCCCATAGCGCCATATCAACTGCTCCAATGGCACAAATTCCAAGACCTCTTCTTGATGTCATCATTGTTTTTTCATTCAGTTCATACCAAAGACCCTCTACGTTTCTTGGATCTTTACCTATTAATAATTCTTTAAAACCTCTTCCAATAGCATGTGTTCCAGGGGCATCTATAATTGCTTTTACACCCCACGGATTGGTATCAGTTTCGCCAATACCATACAAACCAGTATCAGTAGTAATTTTAACAACTAAATTATCTTGAGCAGAACTACATGCATCAACATCAAAATCTGGTATTAAAAGTGCGTAACATTCAACATTGGCGATTTTCATATAATTAGCCTACTATCTTATATTTACTCATTCAATAGAAAAAATAGCTTATTCAAGCTATTTTTTACTATTTTTAAAATATTTATATACATTTTCTTAGTTTTATATTTAAATCCTTTTATTAAATATGAAATTTTACTGGGAGGTAATATGATTAAAAAATTAATTTTTGCTATGACATTAGTGATAGCAAATATATTTTTTTATT
>MDTA01172506.1_pt1 | contig 10499 bp, 18 predicted proteins | sample 811151 | NCBI WGS metagenome assembly MDTA01 (sample SAMN05326648, study PRJNA326480) | marine metagenome | isolation source: seawater | place: Indian Ocean: South | collected 2010 | reverse complement strand
GTAGGTAGATTGGTTGGTAATCAGTCAGCTGATGTAATTAAAGAGTGGTATGGGAATTAAATACCAGTGGTTAAAATCGTTAGTTAGAGAACGAAAGTTAACACCGTTAGAGAGGATGTCATCAAGAGTTGGTTACATGGGAGCTGGTTTATTGATGGCTGGGCAGTGGACATTAGAACCAATACTGTTCATTATAGGTTTTATTTGTGTAATTATACAGGTTAGTGTTAGAAAACAGTGGAATCTTGTTGTATTACAATTAAATGGACTTGTAGCATGGACGATGCATTTTATAGACAAATACATAGCAACACTATAATGAATATAGAAATAATAATAATAACAATATTAGTAGCAGCCGCATTAACTTTTTTAATATATACTGAAATAAACGAGTAGATATGAACGTATTATTTTTAACACCTCATTTAAGTACAGGAGGTATGCCTCAATTCTTATTGAAACGAATTGAGTCAATACAACAATGTGCTTCTAATATAGAAGTATTTGTTTATGAATGGGAAGAAACTTCTATAAATTATACAATCCAAAGAGATAAAATTAAGGAATTAGTAGGAGATAATTTCTTTAGTTGTGGTTATATTAGAGATGGTTATAGTAAAGGATGGGCTGATAATCAAAATAATTTTATAAAATATTGTTATGATAATAAAATTGATGTTATTCACATTGAAGATGTAGCTGAGTATTTTATAGATAAAGATTACAATACAGATAATAAAAATCTATGTAGAGATATATTTGATTCAAAACATCCTTGGGTAATAGTTGAAACACCACATGATCATACTGCTTGGCTCAGAACTGAAAAAAAATTTAAACCAAATGGGTATGCCTTTGTTATTGACCATAATCATAATCATAACTCAAATGCAAGTACTATAATTGAATATCCTATAGATCATTCTATAATCTGTGATAAAAGCAGAGAAGAAATATTATCAGATGATGGTTGGAGAACAACAGGCGAATATCATATCTTAAATGTAGGTCTTTGGCAACCAGATAAAAACCAAGGATACGCTTTAGAATTAGCTAGGAAATGTTGGGATAAATATGGTTGGACTTATATTTTTCATTTTGTTGGTAATCAAGCTCCTAATTTTGAATGGTATTGGGAGCCATTAATGAATGATTTACCTCCTAATGTTATAATTCATGGTGAAAAAAATAGTTATGAAGTAAGTAAATTTTATAAAATGTCAGATGTACTATTATTTCCTTCTACTGATGAATGTAATTCAATAGTATTAAAAGAAGCCATATCCAATAATATAAAAATTATGGCCTTTAATTTAGAACATTATGGTGATAATTATACTAAATATTTTAATGTTTTAAGTAATGATTTAGATAATGATTTTGAAATTTTATTAGATGTAATTCATTCACCTTTAAAATATGAAAATGACATTTCTAAAAGTGGGTTAAATGTTTACCAATTTGCTAATAAACATAAAGAATTTTATCAATATTTAATAGATGAAAAAAAATAACTTAATTATAATATTTAGTCATTGTGATAATGATGATAAAACTAAGATATTAAAAGATACTATAAATGAAATAAAAAATAATGGATTTGATACATTATTAGTTTCTCATTTACCTGTATCTATAGAATTACAATCATTAGTCAACTATTTTGTTTATGATGAAAGTAATCCATTATTATTTTGGCCTGAAAGAGGAATGTGTCATTGGAAAACGGTGTATACAGAAGAAAAAGCATATAGAATGGATACAATATTTCCAGATACTGGTTGGACTGTTTTTAACCAAATACTTATATCAAGTAATTTAGCTTTATCTTTGGATTATGAGTATTATACTTTACTTAATTATGACGCTGATATAACTCAATCTATGATAGATGCTATGAATGATCCAAGTGATGTTTATATTAGTAGAGTTGTAGTAACAAATGATTGGAATGGTGAAAAAGAACCTACACAAAAAACATTTCTACCAGGTTTGGTTTTTAATATTTTAAGTAAAAAGATTTTAAGCAAAATTATTCCTTTAATATCAAAAGAAAACTATATTAGTGGAAAAGGAGGTAGTGATATTAATTATGGAGATATTAAAGATTTCTCACATGGTGAAATTAAACATGAAGGATTTATTGACTCAGAACATTATTTTTATAATTTAATTAATAATTTTGAATACAAAGTACATCCAGAGTTAGTAAGAGAAAAATATAGCTTTAAACCTGAAAGCGAAAGAGGTGGGATACAACCTTTTAATTTTAATATTTATAACAAGTTTTTTAAAATTTATATAGATTATGATACTTCTAATTTACTAGTTTATGATATTATTAAACCTATTACAATTAAAATTAATGGGAATGAAAGTATAATTGATAAAAACTGTTTTATTGAAACTAGAGTTGAATCATTAGGATTTTATAATGAAGATGAGTATATTGATTTGTTACCTATAATTAATAAATTAAAGGATTCTGTAGTTACTAGAAGTATAAAAGAAAAAGAATAATGAAAAAATTAGTTATATCGCCTCATATTGATGATGAGGTTTTAGGTTGTGGGGGTATTTTAGATAAAGATACTTTTGTTTTATATTGTGGTTTTGATGAAACTCATATTAAAGGAGAATGGGTTAGGAAAAGACCTGATACAAATACAAGATTAAAAGAATTAAATAAAGTACAAGCGTTATTAAAATTTAAATATGAGATACTTTATAATAAGGTAAATCACTATATAGAACAAGATTTAATTGGATCCTTTGAAAAGGTTATTAATGAAATCAAACCAGAACAAATTTATATCCCAAACCCATCATATAATCAAGATCATAAAACTGTTTATGATGCTGCTATGGTTGCTTTAAGACCTCATGATTTAAATCATTTTGTAAATAAAGTATTAATATATGAACAACCACAGGTTTATCTTTGGAATAATACTTCTAGGGAATTTAAACCTAATTACTTTGTCCCTATTGATATTAGTAAAAAAATTAAAGCATATAAATTAATGGCTACACAAGTAAGAACATTTAGAAGTCCTGAAATGTTAAAAGCATTAGCGTTATTAAGAGGAGGTCAATGTAATTTTAAGCATGCTGAGGGATTTGAAATAATAAGATGGATTGATTAATGACTTATATTTGCGCATATAGAGATTGGAGTATAGAAATATACAATAGAATTAAAATTTATTTTGATGTTACTTTAATTAATAGTAAAGATGAATTTGAACATTTGAGTCATTTATTTGTTGAAGATGATACTATTTTTTTCTTAGGTTGGAGTTGGATGGTTGATGAAGAAATAATAAATAAATGTAATTGTATTTGTTTACATCCTAGTCCGTTACCTAAATATAGAGGAGGTAGTCCAATACAAAATCAAATTATTAATGACGATATAATAAGTGCAGTAACTTTATTTAAAATGAATGAGAAATTAGATGCAGGTGATATTTTATTTCAAGAAGAATTTTTATTAGATAAAGAAATAAATGATATTTTTGATGGAATAGTAAGACTTGGAATTGTTGGGATTTATAATATACTAGATGGTAATTTTGAATCCGTTAAACAAGATGATTCTAAAGCAACTTATTATAAAAGATTAACTCCAGATAAAAGTGAAATAACACTTGATGAAATTAAAAACAAACCAGCAAGATATTTATATAATAAAATAAGAATGTTAAATGATCCTTATCCAAATGCTTATATTAAATGTAAAGATGGTAGTAAACTATACTTAACTAAATCTTATTATAATGATTAACAAAAAAATATTCATAACAGGTGGAGCTGGTTATTTAGGTTCTCATTTAGTTGCTCGTTACTATGATAATAATGAAATAACAGTTTATTCTAGAGATGAAGCTAAACATTATTATTTAAAAAAGAGATTTCCAAATATTAATTGTGTTATTGGTGATATTCGTAATTTTGATTTATTGAAGCGTTCATCTCGCAATCATAATATTGGCATTTTTGCAGCGTCTTTAAAACAAATAGGAGCTGTTGACCAAAATGTTGAAGAAAGTGTTAGGGTTTTAATAGATGGTGCTATTAATTCTAGAAGAGCAGCTGAAGAAAATAATTTTGAATCAGCATGTTTTATATCTTCTGATAAATCTAGAGCTGCTACTACATTATATGGTTCAATGAAATTTATAGCGGGAGAATCATTTATAGTAAATGCTGAAAAGTCAAATGTAAATTTATCATCTGCTATTTATGGTAATGTTTTAAATTCAACAGGTAGTATTATTCCTTTAATTTGGGATGCTATAAATAAAAATTATCCTCTTACATTATACTCAGATAAAATGACACGTTTTATGATTGATATAGAAGATGCTATGTTATTAATTGAAAAAGGACTTAATGTTAGTGGTTATAATGTTATACCTAATTTAAAATCATTTTTAGTTAAAGATTTATTTGAAATATATGCTGAAGAGTTTGGATTAAAATACAATTTAGGTGAACCTAGAATATCAGAAAAGTTACATGAAATAATGATTGCTAAGGAAGAAATATCTAGAACTTATTATGATAAAATAGATGATGTTTTTTATATGCATTATAAAAATATGGCTGTAGATAGTGTTAAAGTGTTACATAATGAAGCAGAAACTATTAATAATAAATTCGGTAGTGATGATGTTATTGTATCTAAAAATGTTTTAAAACAAATATTAAAAAAATATAATTATTTTAGATAATGAGGATATTAGTATTAGGACATAAGGGTATGTTAGGTCATATGGTTTATAATGTATTAAATAATAATTATAAAGTAAAAACTATTAATGAAAGGTTTCCAAATTGGAATAAGGAAATGTTTAATGGCATTGATATTATAATTAATTGTATTGGAGCTATTCCCCAAAAAGTTGATAAATTTGACATTAATTGGGAGATACCTATTTGGTTAAATGAAAATACTAATTGTAAAATAATACATCCTGCTACTGATTGTGAGATTGATGTTAGTAATTATGGATTAAGTAAAAAAAGAGCAACTGATTATATTAAAAATTATGGTAAATCAACTAAAATAATCCAAACATCCATAATAGGACCAGAATTAAATTCGAATGATAGTTTATTAGAATGGTTTTTATCCCAAAAAGGGGAAGTATATGGTTATACTAAAGCTATATGGAATGGAGTTACTACATTAGAATGGGCTAAACAATGTGAAGTTATAATAAATAACTGGGATACCTCACCTCTTTTAACTATATTACACAGTGATAAGGTATCTAAATTTAGATTATTACATACAATTCAAGAGTGTTATGGAAAAACCGATGTAGTCATAATGCCTAAAAAATTAGGTAAAGATAAATCATTAACAGGTAATGTTAAAACAAAAGATATTAGAGTACAAATTAAAGAATTAATTAAATATGAAAAAAGCAAAACCAGAATTTAGTTGGGATTTAGTAGCTGGTTATACTGAAGATAAAACTAAAAAGGATTTTTTAGAACATGAAATATTTACATTGGACTGTTATGAGCATGTTTACCCAGTAAAAGAGGGAGATGTAGTATTAGATTTAGGTGCGAGTATTGCTCCTTTTACTTGGAAAATAATGGATAAAGCTTCTAAAGTTTATGTTATTGAACCAATGATAGATTTAATACCAACAATTGAAGCAAATACTAGAGGATTTAATGTTGAAGTTATTAATGCAGCTTTAACTTCAAATAATGGGATAATGGAGTTTAATGATAGTTGTATTAATGAGTTTGAATCTAAAATAGTAAGAACTTTTGATTTTAAAACATTTATCAAAGAAAATAAAATAGATAAAATTGATTTTATTAAAACTGATTGTGAAGGTGGTGAGTATGACTTAATTTCTAAAGCAAATATAAAATGGATTAAAGAAAATGTTAGAAATATTGTTGGTGAATGGCATTTACGCACTTCAAAACCAGTACAACCAGGTGATCCTCTTAATGTACAATTTAGATATTTTAGAGATTATTACTTACCACAATTTACTAATTTTGAAGTTTATTCTGTTGATAATCATAGTATTAAATGGGATTTATATAACCAACACTTTTTAGATTATTATGGTCAAGTAATTTTTCATATAGAAGTTTAAAACATGAAAATAGGAATACAAGTATTAGCATATAATTGTAGTGACACATTTGAAGGTTTAATTAAACCCTGGGTTGATTTAAAAGAAAAACATAATATTAAAATATGGGTTGGGAGTGGACAATTTAAACTTTATAATGAGTTAGGTTATAAAAATGAAAATGAATCTACAATTAAGTTATTACAAACTATGTTAGATAAAGGAGAAATAGATTATCTCTTTCAACCTGACCCAGATAATTTATTAGGTGATTTTGAAATGAGGGATAAATGTATACCTTGGATGAGAGAAAATGATATAGATTTAATGATACAAGTAGATGCTGATGAATTTTATGAGGATCAAGCTCAAGCGTATTTAGAATTTATATTAAATAATCAGGATCCTGATTGTTATAATACTATTTTTAAAAATATAATAGGTAAAGATCAAACTGAGGATTGGAAAAGATTTAGTGCCGCTTGGATTAAAAGAAATGGTGGTATTGGTCATTATTATTTTGATTGCCATTGGAGTTGGTCAGGACCTAACAATCCACTTCATAATCCAGATCATCCTAATACTCTAGAGTATAGATGGGTAAATACTATTGATGTACCAAAAGAAATATGTCACCCAGCACATTATACTTGGACTATAGATAACAATACAACAGGGCCTTCTCATATAAAAGATAAAATTAAATATCAACAAATATTATATGGTGGAAAGCAATATTGTGAATATGATTGGGATGAAGAAAATCAACAATTAATAAGAAAAACAGGTACTGGTAACGTTGATATTTTTGTATAATGGAAAAAGATTTAATTGTTTTTATAGCACATATAGATGACTTTGAATGTTCTTGTTTTGGTTATGTATTTAAACATTATAAAGAGTATGATAAAATTAAAATCATAACAGCTACATCTTGGGATAAGAAACTACCTATATGGAAGGATAATTTAAAACTATTTCCAAAAGATATACTTGATAAAGTTGAAGATATTAATTTAAAATTTTCACAAAGACAATTACAAACAGAATTTGATAATGTTAAAGATAAGTTCTACAATTTAATGGACTTTGAAAAACGATTTGATATATTAACTCATGATGAAAAAGATTGTCATACTGATCATACTGTACTATTTACTATAGCTAAAGGAATGTATAAATACTGTAATAGGTTTATTACAATATACTCACCTTCATCAGCACATTTTAATCCTAATTATTTTGTTGGTTTAGATATAGATACTTATAACATAAAAAAATTAACATTAGATAAGTATGATATTAATAAGGATCAATCATATACAAAATTAGGTTATTATTTACAAAGTGAAGAGCATTATAATATAGGTAGAGCTCATGTATTAGAAAATTATGTATTTGATGATTATGAGCATTATGAAATATATAAAATATTAAAATGGTTGTAACAATTCATCAACCCGAACATTTTCCTTATGGTGGGTTTTTTCAAAAGATGGCTGCATCTGATTTATTTATTATATTAGATAATGTTAATTATAGAAAAAATTATTATCAAAATCGAAATAAATTATTAAATAACAATAATATTGATGAGTGGTTTACTATACAAGTTGAAAATGGTGCCACGTCTAAACATATAAAAGATATTAATGTAGTAGATGGTAATTGGAAAAGTAAAATTATTAAAAAATTACAACAAAATTTTGGTGTTAATTTAGAACACATTTATAATCATAGTAAGCTAATTGATATAAATATGGAGTCTATTAAATATTGTAGACATAAATTAAATATAAACACACCTATAGTTTATGCTTCTGATTTAAATGTTAGTGGTAGTAAAAGTGAATTGTTAGCTAATTTAGTTAGTAAAGTAGGTGGTGATGTTTATTTAAGTGGACCATCAGGTAGAGATTATTTGGAATTAAGCTATTTTAATAATATAGATGTTAAATATTTTGAACCAAACGTAAAACATTATTACACAGTTTTACAAGACTTGCATTAAAAAATTTGGCTACCTGAGGTATCTTTCGTATATTTACACAGTAAATAAGAAAAATAATAAAGGTTATGAAAATATTTGAAGTAGGTGGATGTGTAAGAGATGAATTGTTAGGTCTCGAATCCAAAGATATAGATTTTACAGTAGTATTAGATGATACTTCATTATCAGTTGATGAAGGATGGGATAAAATGTTGATGTGGTTAAGATCTGAAGGTTTTGAATTATTTTTAGAAACTAAAGATTGTTTTACTGTAAGAGGTAAGTTTCCTAAAGGACATAAAAATGAAGGTTTAGTAGGTGATTTTGTAATGTCTAGAAAAGAAGTTGGTGTTATACCAGGTACTAGAAAACCAATATTAGAGTTAGGTACATTAGAAGATGATTTAATGAGAAGAGATTTTACAGTTAATTCATTATGTAAAGATGAAGATGGTAAAATAATTGATTTATTTGAAGGTGTTTACGATTTAAAAACTAGGGTTTTAAGAACACCATTAGATCCTATGATTACTTTATTAGATGATCCATTAAGAATGTTAAGAGGATTAAGATTTAGTATTACAAAAGGTTTTATAATAGATAGTAAATTATGGGATTCTATGTTAGATCCTAGAGTATTAGATAAATTAAAAGAAGTTGTTTCACATGAAAGAATGAGAGAAGAAATTACTAAAATGATGAAACATGATACAATAAAATCATTGAAATTATTAAATAAAATTCCTGGATTAATGGAAGTTATATTTAGTAATGGAATGTGGTTAATGCCAACAACTAAAAAATAATAAAAGTTATGAGTAGATTAGGAGTTAGAAATGGTTTTACAAGACCAAAGACATTTAAAAGTTTAAAATGGAAGAAACATAAGATAATCCCAGGAGCAATTCAAGGAAAACTTATGTTAAGTAATGGTATAGAGTTTTCTGTAGTAGCAGGTCCTACTTTATACAGTTTACCTAAAGATAAAGGTAATTCACCTGATGATTTTAATTTATTTGAGGTCGCTATATTTGATCAAGATGGTAATTTTATTAGTAGTAAAGAAGGTGATGTTTTAGGGTGGCAATCGAGAGAAGATATTAACAAATTAATTCAGATACATGCATAAAACAGTAAGTAAAGATAGGTTTAAAACGTTAGGTAAATTATTAGCTAAGAATGGTATTGACATTGATTATATGGTTGATTGGGGTAATGATATGAGTAAGACAGATCAACCTAGATTAGGTTCATTTAGTAAAAATGGTATTCCTGGATGGTATTTTCGTAAGGCAACTAGAGATAATTTTACTAAGGATGAGAAAAAATTAATTAAGGAAATATTTGATAAAAAGGGGTTTAAAGTAGACAGCATATGGGATTTTGAAATGGAGTATGATGATGATAGGTCTTGGAACCCAAGTATTAATTTTACATTAAAACAATAAGTATGTGTAGTTCTGGAGCTCATTATATAGATTGGGAGGAAATTGAGGAATTGGAAAGAAAATTCAATGAAGAAAAAGATGGTGTTGATCCTAAATTTATATGTAGTTATTCAGGTTTACCTTCATTATTAATATATCAAGAAGATAATAATTGAATAAAATATTTACATTAGTGTTATGTTTAAGTTTATACTTAACATCAAACGCTCAAGTAGTAAAATTTGTTAACTACAAATATCAATCTGATGTTAAGGTATATCTTACTGATTATAGTTATCAAGCTGATGCTACTGTATTTATTACACCTTATAAGTACCAAGCTAAAGATAAATTAGGTTATTGGTTTGTTTCTAGTAGTAATTATGGAGCAGTAAAAGTATACATTACAAAATACAAGTATGAAGCTGATGTAATCATTCATATTAGTGAATGGAAGTACAAAGTAGAATGCAATGGAAGTTATATCAAACATTTTAAATAAATAATATGAGTAAAAATAGTCACAAACAATTAATTGAACAATTGAAGCAATGGATTCCAACATTAAAATCCAAGAGTAAAAAACGTAAACTAAATAGACGAAGAAATGGCTAAACAATTAGATAAAGATATGCTTCGTATGATGACAATAACTGAGCGTTTTAATTACATCGCTGCTAAAAAGCAAATGCAAATGATTATCAACAAAGATCCTAACGATAAAGACGATTGGGTGGATAGAGATGATGATAGTGGATATGATAGTTCCAGCGACGGAAAGAAAAATGGCGGTGATGAATCATACGATGACTCAAATGAGTATTAAATCACCACAACGGATAACCAACTAACTGCAAGTGTGTCCTGTCACACGTTCAATCACTATAGTAGGTGAACAACTAGTAAGGGGGAATGTAACCTAAAATACAAACCGTGCTAACCCTTATTCATCGCGAGCCAACCCTT
>MDTA01158364.1_pt1 | contig 10499 bp, 6 predicted proteins | sample 811151 | NCBI WGS metagenome assembly MDTA01 (sample SAMN05326648, study PRJNA326480) | marine metagenome | isolation source: seawater | place: Indian Ocean: South | collected 2010 | reverse complement strand
GCCTGTAATAAGTATTTTCATTGTAAACTAAATATCTTACTAATGGATAAAAATAAACTAACTTATGCTTTCGATAATAGTACCAGTAAGAAATGAGTCAAATATAATTCATGAGGTTTTTGACTATTTTTTTCGTAATCTCAAAAACATTAATTATGAAGTACTAATAATTAACGATTTTAGTAATGATGGTACTTTTGATAAATCTAAAGAATTAAGTAACAAGTATGAAAATTTCAGAGTTTTGGATAATAAAAAAAAGGGTTTAGGGGGAGCAATTAACCTTGGTATAAAAGAGGCTAAAGGAGATTTGATTTCAATTATGATGGCTGATCTTTCAGACGATATTAATGATTTAATTAAGTATAATGAGTTAATGCTTCAAAATAACTATGACGCAATATTAGGGTCAAGATTTATGAAAGATTCAAAAGTATTAGACTATCCTATACAAAAATTAATTTTAAATAGATTTTTTAACTTTTTTGTGAGTATAATTTTTTTAAATAAATACAACGACTTCACAAATGCTTTTAAAATTTATAAAAGAAAAGCATTAATTGAAATAATGCCATTAATTTCTGAAAGCTTTAATATCTTTTTGGAAATTCCTCTTAAGATAATTACTAGAAATTATAAATATAAAATAGTGAGTATCAATTGGATTGGTAGAAAAAAAGGAACATCTAAGTTTAAGATAAAAGAGTTAGGCGCAAAATATTTATTTACATTAATTTATTGTTTTATAGAAAAAAATTTATTGAATATAAAAAAATGAAAAATTTATTTAATTTATCATTACAAAAATCTGTAATTGTATTCTTTATTATTGTGTTAATTATTTTGATTGGATTAAGCTTAGTTCTATAGATATGCAAAAACCAAAAGAACTACACCTAATAGCAGTCTATAAATAACAAAAACATTTAAATTAAATTTCTTTATAAAATCTAAAAAGTACTTAATTGTAATTAAGGAAAAAATAAACGACAGTAAAATAGCCAATAAATTAATTATAGAAAAATGATTACTTTCAGAAACTATTATATTTTTAATACCAAAAGCGGAAACAGCGCCTAATATTGGTATTGATAATAAAAATGAAATTTTAGCTGCATCAATTCTTTTAAATTTTAATAATCTAGCTGCAGTAATAGATATTCCAGATCTACTTACCCCCGGGACCAAGGAAAAAATTTGTAAAAAACTTATGAAGAGTACTGAACTAAAATTTAAATCATTATTGATTGACTTATTTAATTTAAATCTGTCACTTAAGAAAAGCAATAGTCCAAAGATTATTGTAGTCCAAGCGATAATTTTAACGTTTCTGATTTTATCTATATAGTTTGTTTCTGCTAAAATATATCCAACTATCATCACGGGAAGCGATGCTAGTAAAATCTTAAAAAAAAGAATTTTATTTTGATAAAAATTATTGATATCTTTTTTAAAATAAATTACTACCGCTATGAATGACCCTATATGCAAACTCACATCTATAGATAAATTTTGATTTTCAAACTGCAAATACTCAGATACCAATATTAGATGTGAAGATGAACTTACTGGCAAAAATTCTGTTACACCTTGAATCAATGATAATATAAAAATTTCAATCACTCTTAAAAAACTAAAATTAAAGGTTGTTTATTTATTGGCATTAGTGAATGCATATCAGGTATGCATTAAATGACATTAATTTTATAAGGTTTTTGTAATATAGGTAATTGTTATTGACCTTTAAAAGCTATCATTTATTGGGATCTTATCTTATTTAGCTATGTCATGACAAAAAAAATGCTTAAATTTGTAGATTTAAAACAAGAAACACCTGAAAAAAGGACTACGGAAAAAAGAAAAGGTGATTTTAACGAAATCTATAAAGAATTTATTACTAATAAAGCATCTGAGCAATCAAGTAGATGTTCTCAGTGCGGAGTTCCATTTTGTCAAATACATTGCCCTTTAAGTAACAATATCCCTGATTGGTTAAAATTGACTGCGGAAGGCAGACTTAAAGAGGCTTATGAAATTTCACAAAGTACAAATAATATGCCTGAAGTTTGTGGCAGAATTTGTCCTCAAGATAGATTGTGTGAAGGAAATTGCGTAATCGAGCAATCAGGACACGGTACAGTCACAATTGGTTCCGTAGAGAAATATATAAATGATACTGCTTGGGATAAAGGTTGGGTAAAACCAATAAAAATTAAAAAAGAACTAGGTCAGTCTATTGGAATAATAGGAGCTGGTCCAGCTGGCATGGCCTGTGCAGAGGAACTGAGGAAATCAGGATATCAAGTCACAATATATGACAGGTATGATAGGCCAGGTGGTCTTTTAATTTATGGCATACCTAATTTTAAGCTTGAAAAATTTGTCGTTGAAAGACGAACAAATCTTTTGAAGGACAGTGGTATAAAATTTGTTCAAAATTTTGAAGTTGGAAAAGATAAAACTCTTTATGAATTAAAAGAAAAACATGATGCAGTTTTAATTGCTACTGGAGTTTATAAAGCAAGAGAAATCGAAATTCCTGGTCACAATCTTAAAAATATCTTTCCAGCAATGGATTTTCTAACAGCATCTAACAGGAAAGGACTGGGTGACAAGGTTGAGTTGTTTGACAACGGAACATTAAATGCTGAAGGGAAAGATGTTGTTGTAATTGGTGGAGGGGATACTGCAATGGATTGTGTGCGAACATCTGTAAGGCAAAATGCTAAATCAGTAAAATGTTTATACAGAAGAGACAGAGAAAATATGCCTGGGTCAGCTAGAGAAGTTGGTAATGCTATTGAAGAAGGTGTTGAATTTGTATGGTTGACAAGTCCAAAAAGTTTCATTGGTAATTCAAAGGTAGAGTCAGTTGAGGTTGATAAAATGAAACTTGGAGAACCTGACTCATCTGGAAGAAGAAGACCTGAAATTCAAATTGGATCAGAATATAAATTAAAAGCCGACTTAGTAATTAAATCTTTAGGATTTGACCCAGAGAATTTACCAAAGTTATTTAATGCTGAAGAACTAGCAATTTCTCAGTGGGGAACAATTAAAATAGACCTTCAAACTATGCAAACAAATTTAGATGGGATATTTGCTGCAGGGGATATTGTAAGAGGAGCTTCATTAGTTGTTTGGGCTATTAGAGACGGTAGAGATGCAGCAGTTCAAATTGAAAAATACCTACAAAAAAAGATAAATAAAAATAAATCTTCGGAAGCAGCCTAAATGAATAATTATAAGAAGAACAAAACTCTTTTAGAAAAAACACATAATTATAAAACAGAAATGGAGCACGATGCCTGTGGAGTAGGATTAATTGCTTCAACGAATGGAAAAAAATCTAGACAAGTTGTTGAGTATGGCATTGAAGCTCTTAAAGCAATTTGGCATAGAGGAGCAGTCGACGCTGATGGAAAATCCGGTGATGGAGCTGGTATTCAAATTGAGATAGCTCCAGATTTTTTCAAAGAAAAAATTTTAAATACAGGTCACAAACTAGACGAAGATAAAAGAATTTGTGTTGGTATGGTTTTTCTGCCAAGAACTGATTACTCAGAGCAGGAAAAATGTAGAGAAATAATTGAGTCCGCTTTACTAGAAGGAAATTACTACATTTACGGTTGGAGGCAAGTTCCTATAAACCCAAGTGTTCTTGGGAAAACAGCTGACCAAAGCAGACCTGAAATAGCTCAAGTAATGTTTAAAAAGAATGAAAATTTGAAGACCAATGACCTTGAGAGAGACTTATTTGAAACAAGGAAAAAAATAGAGAAAGTTGCAAGGGAAAGTCAGCTTAAAAATTTTTATATTTGTTCATTCAGTTCTAGATCTATTGTCTATAAAGGCATGTTTTTAGCAGAGATGCTTTCAGAGTTTTATCCTGATCTAAATGATAAAAAATTAACTTCTAGGTTTGCAGTGTTTCATCAGAGATATTCAACTAATACCTTTCCAAGCTGGGATCTTGCACAACCATTCAGAACGCTAGCACACAATGGTGAGATAAATACACTGAAAGGAAATATTAATTGGATGAAAATACATGAACAAGACATGTCTAGTTCATTATTTAAAAATGTAAAAGACCTTAAACCTGTCATCAGAAGTTCTTCAGACTCAGGAGCACTGGATAATGTTTTTGAGTTATTAGTACACTCAGGAAAATTAGCGCCCTTGATAAAATTAATGATGATACCTGATGCATGGTCTAAAAGAAGCAAAACTGTCCCAAAAAATCATCAAGATTTATTTAATTTCTTAAATAGCACAATTGAACCTTGGGATGGACCAGCCGCCATTTGTGCTACTGACGCTAAATGGGTACTAGCATCCTCTGATAGAAATGGATTGAGACCACTAAGGTATACAATAACTTCAGACAATCTATTTTTTGCAGGTTCAGAAACTGGAATGATAAAAATTCCTGAAGAAAATATAATTGAAAAAGGAAAACTAGGCCCAGGCCAAATCATTGCGATAGATCTAAAAAAAGGCAAATTATTTAAAGATAAGGATATAAAAGACTTATTAGCGAAAGATTATAGAAAATATAATAAACAAATTATTGATTTAGAAAAGAAAATTTCAAATGAAGATGAAAAGCCAAATTACATAAGTGAAGAATTGAGAAAGAGACAATATTTGTCAGGGTTAAGTATTGAAGATTTAGAATTAATTCTTCATCCAATGGCTGAAGAGGGAAAAGAGGCATCAGGTTCAATGGGAGACGACACACCAGTAGCAGTATTATCAAGTCATTTTAGGCCAGTATCTCATTACTTTAGACAAAACTTTAGCCAAGTTACAAATCCTCCGATAGATTCTTTGAGAGAAAACAAAGTGATGAGTTTAAAAACTAGATTTGGTAATCTTGGAAACATTCTAGACTTTGATAATTTAACTGAAGAAAATATTTATGTTCTAGATAGTCCTATTCTTACAAATTCACAATTTAAAAAATTTAAAAAATTTTTTTCCAAAAAAGCAAAAGTAATTGATTGTACTTTCGATGTTTCACTATCGCTTAAAGATAGAATTGAGGAAATAAGAGAGGAAGCTGAAACCTCTGTTAGAGAAGGAAGCACCTGCTTAATTTTATCCGACAAGAATATTTCAAATCGAAAAGCAAGCATACCAAGCATATTGATAGTAGGTGCTGTTCATTCCCATTTAGTGAAACTTGGTCTTAGAGGTTATTGCTCTTTAAACGTGGAGTGTTCCGATGCTTTAGATACACATTCATTCGCTGTGCTGATAGGAGTAGGTGCAACCACTGTTAACCCCTATCTCGCAATTGATAGTATATATCAAAGATATGAAAAAAAATTGTTTGGAAAATCTGACTTTGAAAGTTGTGTGGTAAAATTTAAAAAATCTATAGATGCTGGTTTGTTAAAAATTATGTCTAAGATGGGCATCTCAGTAATAAGTTCTTACAGAGGAGGATGTAATTTTGAAGCTGTTGGACTTAGTAGAGCTATAGTTTCTGATTATTTTCCAGGGATGTCATCAAGGATATCTGGCATAGGTGTAATAGGAATAGAGAAAAAAATTAAAGAACTTCATGTAAAATTTAATGAAAAAAATATATTTACCTTACCGATTGGAGGTCTCTATAGGTATAGGAAAAGTGGGGAGGATCACCAGTATCAGGGAAGATTAATTCATCTTCTTCAAAGCGCTGTAGGAATTGGATCTTACGAACAATACAAAAAATATTCAGCAGGTATACATAATCTTCCACCTATTAATATCAGAGACTTGTTAGAATTTAAAAAAACAAATAAACAAATAAGTATTAACGATGTCGAGCCACTGGAGGAAATATTAAAAAGATTTGGTAGCGGAAGTATGTCACATGGAGCTTTATCTGCTGAAGCCCATGAAACATTAGCTCTAGGAATGAATAGAATTAAAGGCGCCTCTTGCAGTGGTGAAGGAGGTGAGGATGCAAAAAGATTTAAAGTTTTATCTAATGGTGATAGTTCAAATTCAAGAGTAAAACAGATCGCATCAGCACGTTTTGGAGTTACTGTAGATTATCTTAATAATGCAAATGAAATTGAAATTAAGATTGCCCAAGGAGCAAAACCTGGAGAAGGTGGACAACTCCCTGGATTTAAAGTAACAGAAGAAATAGCTAGACTTAGACACTCAACTCCAGGGGTAACTTTAATTTCTCCTCCTCCACATCACGATATTTATTCAATAGAGGATCTAGCTCAATTAATTTATGATTTAAAACAAATTAATCCAAAAGCAAGGGTGGGGGTAAAACTTGTTGCGTCTACAGGCATTGGTACTATTGCTGCTGGAGTTGCAAAAGCAAAAGCAGATATAATTTTAATTTCCGGACACTCAGGCGGAACTGGGGCAAGTCCACAAACAAGTATAAAATATGCAGGAATACCTTGGGAGATGGGCTTGACTGAAGCAAATCAAATTTTAACTTTAAATAACCTTAGACATAATGTTACTTTAAGAACTGATGGAGGACTAAAGACTGGAAGAGACGTGGTGATAGCTGCGATGATGGGCGCTGAAGAATATGGAATGGGAACATCCTCTTTAGTAGCTATGGGTTGCATAATGGTAAGACAATGTCATTCCAATACATGTCCTGTTGGAGTTTGTAGCCAAGATGCTGCATTAAGAGAAAAGTTTCGCGGTACACCTGAAAAAGTTGTTAATTTATTTAAATTTGTAGCAACTGAGGTAAGAGAAATTCTAGCCTCTTTAGGATTTAAATCTATTAATGAAATTATAGGTCGAACTGATCTCTTATCTCAGGTTAATAAAGGTGCATCAAATTTGGATGATTTAGACTTAAATCCGTTATTGGTGCAAGCAGATCCAGGTGAAAACCCAAGATACTGTAAAGACTATCACATTAATAAAGTCCCAGAAACATTAGATGAAAAAATATGGCAAGATATAAAAGATAAAATCAATCCTTCAAATAAAAATAATTATGCATATGAAATTGAAAATACATTTAGATCTGTGGGAACTAGACTTTCACATCATGTTTATAAGAAATATGGTAATGAAAAGTTAAATGACGAGACTATTAATATAAAATTAACAGGGTCTGCTGGACAATCTTTAGGAGCTTTTCTTACAAAGGGAATAAGTCTTACCGTAGAGGGTGATTGTAATGATTATGTAGGCAAAGGTTTATCAGGAGGCACGATAGTCGTTAAAACTTCTCAAAAAAGTAAATTAATTGCAGATCAAAATACAATTATTGGAAATACAGTTTTATATGGAGCTACCTCGGGAAAACTTTTTGCATCTGGGCAAGCCGGTGAAAGATTCGCTGTTAGAAATTCCGGAAGTTTTGCTATTGTTGAGGGTTGTGGCGCTCATGGGTGTGAATATATGACAGGAGGAACTGCAATTATTTTAGGACCTGTTGGAGATAACTTTGGTGCTGGAATGACTGGTGGTATGGCTTTCATTTACGACGAGAATAATGACTTCGAAAATTATGCTAATCCTGCTTCAATAATTTGGCAATCAGTTGAAACTGATTATTGGAAAAAATTTTTAAAGGATAGTATCAAGGAATTCCAGTTTAAGACTCTTTCAAAAAAAGGTAAGAGGATTTTAAATAATTTTGAAAATGAGCTTAAAAACTTTAAACAAGTTTGCCCAGTAGAAATGCTCGATAAATTAGATAACCCAATTAGTTCAAAGCCTTATATTAAGAAAGCAGGTTAATGAGCAAACTTAAAGTCTTTTGTTTTGGTTATGGTCAGGTTGCAGAAAGATTCTTAAATAAGTTAATTCAGGAAAATAAAGATTTTGATTTTAACATTACTTCAAGACAAAAAACTCATCAATTATTATTTGAAAACAAACTAAAGATTAACTCTTATAAATTTGAAGATAATACCTTTGATGACTCTTTAATAAATGAATTAGAGGATTCTAATTATATTTTGATTTCTATTCCTCCTATAAACGGTTTAGATATTGTTCTAAAAAATTTTGAATCAAGTTTAAAAAAGATTAAGAATTGCAAGTGGATCACCTATTTATCAGCCACAAGTGTTTACGGCGATCACAAAGGTAATTGGGTAACAGAGGAAAGCAAGGTATTACCTAGCTCTACAAATGGCGTTTATAGATTAAACGCTGAAAACCAATGGAAAGACTTTTCAAATAAAAATAATTTACCTTTACAAATTTTTAGACTTGCAGGAATTTATTCTGAGGATCAAAACATTTTACGAAGACTAAAAATGGGAAAGGTTAAAATAGTTGATAAAAAGAATCATTTTTTTTCAAGAATTCATGTTGAAGATATTGCAAGTGTTTTATTAAAATCACTTAAAAGTTTTAAAGATAAAGAAACCTATAATATTTGTGATGACATGCCAGCTTCTCAAAAAGATGTTGCAATTTACGGTTCAAAATTACTTGGACTAACAGAACCTGAGTATATAAAATTAGAAGAAGTAGAAAGTGAAATGTTAAGAAATTTTTATAAAGACTCAAAAAAGGTTGATAACAAGAAAATGAAAGCTTTTTTTAATTATACATTAAAATATCCAACGTATGTTGAAGGTTTAGACCACATCCTTAATGATATTAGTTAGTTCTTTCAAAATAATTTTTAAATTATTTTTTTTTGATAAACTATGATCTCCATTTTTAATCAAAACCAATTTTTTTTTAGCTTTTTTGAACTTAGATAGTACTAACCTAGAAAATACAACTGGAACAACCTCATCTTTCTTGCCATGAATCATTGTTACTTTAATTTGTAAATTATTTTTTCTGTTCAAAACTTTGTTATTGTTTCCATCTTTTATTAATTGATAAGAAATTGGATATTCATATTTTCCATTTTTAACTATAGTTTTTCCTTTAGATATAATTTCTTTTTTTACTTTATTTGAAAATTTATTCCACATTAGTCTTTTTAAGAATTCAGGGGCTGACCCTATTCCAATTAGACCTTTAATTTGAGAGTTAAAGTAATTAAACTGATTCAAAGCAATCCAAGCTCCCATGCTCGAGCCAATTAATATAAAATTATTTTTTTTTACAATTTTTTTAATCATCTTTCTTGCATCATTTGACCAAATACTAATATTTCCTCTAGCAAAAATACCTGAAGACTTTCCGTGACCTGAGTATTCTAAACTTAAAAAACCTAGTTTTTTCTTTTTAGCAAATCTAAATAGACTAATAGGTTTTTTTCCCTCTATATCGGACATAAAACCGGGTAAAAAAACTATATATAATCTTTCTTTGAAATAATTATGAGAATATCTAAGTTTTTTAGTCTTAGAGAATTTTAAAAATTTAAATTTTTTCATATAAGGTTCACCTAATTTGCTATTATATATAAAATAAAGATGATTACTAAAATAAATATTTTACAAGTCATTCCAAAACTTGGCTATGGCGGAGCTGAAACAGGTTGCTATGATATAGCCCATTATTTAGCAGAGAAAGATTGCCGATCTTATATTGCAACTTCTGGAGGTGAACTATTAAAGTTTGTTAAAAAGAATAAAGTTGGGATTTTAAAAATTCCTGTTCAAACAAAAAATCCATTATTAATAATTTTAAATGCAATAATTTTATCACTTTTTATAGTTTTTAAAAAAATTAATATTGTTCACGCAAGAAGTAGAGCGCCTGCTTGGTCTTGTTATTTTGCTTGCCTTTTAACAAATACAAATTTTGTGACTACATTTCACGGGACCTACAATTTCAAAAGTAAATTGAAAAAATTTTATAATAGCATAATGTTAAGATCAAAGTTGACTATTGCTGGTTCAAATTTCATTTTTAATCACATAAACGAAAATTATAGTGAATATCTAAAAAAAAAAAGAAAACTTAGAGTTATTTTTAGAGGGATAAATATTGATTACTTTAATCAAAAAAATATTTCAATTTTAAAGCAAGAAAAACTTAAAAAAGAATGGAATTTAGAACCGAATAAATTTACAATTTTAATGCCAGGTAGACTTACATATTGGAAAGGTCAAGAAAAGTTTATTGAAGCATTAAATATTTTAATTGAGGACTACAATATTACTAACTTTCAGGCAATATTATTAGGATCTGATCAAGGAAGAAAAGTTTATACAAAAAAGCTTTTTAGCCTAGTTGAAAGGTACGGCTTAACTAAAAAATTAAAATTTATAAGTCATTGTAAAGAAATGCCGTTAGCTTATTCTCTTGCAGACGTTGTAGTTTCCGCTTCAACTGAGCCAGAGGCTTTTGGAAGGGTTGCAGTTGAGTCTCAGGCTATGGGAAAACCAATTATTGCTAGTAATATTGGCGGTTCAAAAGAAACCGTTTTAAATAAAAAGTCCGGTTTTTTATATAAACATGACGACCCAAGGGATCTTGCTAAAAATTTAAATGGTGTTATTCAATTAAGTCAAGAAGAGTTGAAATTAATTGGAAACGAAGGTAGAAAAAACGTAACAAAAAAATTTGATGTTGAAGTAATGTGTGATTCT
>MDTA01205904.1_pt1 | contig 10500 bp, 11 predicted proteins | sample 811151 | NCBI WGS metagenome assembly MDTA01 (sample SAMN05326648, study PRJNA326480) | marine metagenome | isolation source: seawater | place: Indian Ocean: South | collected 2010 | reverse complement strand
TGCCGAAGGTGTTGACGGAGAGTGGATTGAAGATAAAAACAAGGTTATTGAGTTAAATAGAGACATACGTATACGCCGCAAAAACTTTGATACATATAAAAATGCTATAGAGGTTGAAAAAACACTCTACAATCGCGAACGCCATACAACAATATTACTTGGTTGTATGAATGCCGCAGCTATAGGGGGGTGTTTATACGTTTGGTTAATGTAAAATTAGTTTGCAGAAACACAATATCTATAAACGATATGTTCTCCAGCACTCATGCTGGGTCTAATAATTTTACACATTTCTCCAGGACGTAATCCTATAAACATAGCTACAGGATCCGTATCAAATATTTTTGGTAAATTCTCTAAAGACTCAATATGTAAAGAATCAAGGAAGTCTTGTAAGTAAACTTCATATTCGGTTTTAGTAATTCGAATATGTTGCGGTACGCTTTTATGTTTTGTACAATTATACATCAAATTACGAATTGGAAATATCTGTATAAATACCCCATATTTCTCACTTAATAATCTTATCGCCTCCTTAACACTCGGTGTCATCCCATCCCTTACAAGAAAGATAATCGTCAAATCTTTTGATTTCTCTGGAGAATCCAACTTACTAATAATATCCTCAATTCTTTTTGTCAACTTTTTATGATTCGTTCGGGTTGATTCAACTTCATAATGAACTTGAATTAACTCCTTGCCATTCTTCGACAAGTTAATTGACAATTTATCTAATTTGTCTGTACCTGTAAATGTAGTGAATGGTGATATATTTGATATATCATACCCCCTATATTCTAACATTTCTGTTAATATACATCGTGTCTTATTAAGATAAGTCGATAGGTGTCTTTGTACAGACATCTTACTATTATATGATATATTTAGACATTATATTCATTTTTTTGAATACACAAGTTTTTTATATAATCTAAGTGTAATGGAACAAGTTTACCAAACTAATGTAGAAACATATATGAGCCGCGCTTTACCAGACATAGCATATTATATGGTATCCGGACTTGTAACTGGAACAATATTAGAAGCGGTTATGCCAAAATTTGATGATGAAAAAGATAATATTGCTCTATTTCTTGAAATATTTGCTCAAATTGCACTAATCGTTTTTACATTTATGCTCGTTAATTCAAAAGCAGGTGGTCGTAATGGATTTATTGTCTATGTCCTTGTACTTGTAGGATGCCAACCATCATTATTTGAAAAAATTGAAGCATTTAGAAAGGGTGTAGTTGGAAGTAGTAATACAGAAGAAGTCGTTGAAACTCCTGTATTAGAAACTACTGAAGAAAAAACAAAAACAGAAGAAACTGCTGGTGCCACATCAATCGATAATTTACCAAAAGCATAATTCTAATGGTTAATGATAGACCTGTATAAATATATATTGCGTTCATCAAAAGAAATAACACTATAATATATATGCCGAAAAAGTCCACATTAAAGTCTCGTAGAAATAAACGCAACGTTTCTCTCAAAAAAAAATCGAGAAAAGGAGGCGCAGTATGGGATTTCCTCAAATCTAAGGAAAAACCAGAACCAAAAGAAGAACCAGAAGATGACTTAAAAAAGGTTGTAGCAGAGGAAATACCCCCTGTACCTGAACCAAAAACATTTAACCAACTTCAAGACCTATTCCCAGAAGGAATTCCATTAGATATTTTTACTATTGATATGGAGAAAATCCAAAAATATAAAATGATGGAAAAAAAGTTCGAGTCACTTCCTAGTAAGGATATTGATGGCGAACCCCTACGCACAGAACATAAAGAAGAACCTAAAGAAGAAGAACCTAAAGATGTTGTACTATCGCAAGATAAATCAGAAGAACCTGCTACATCAAATGTCCCAACACCTCCTGATGAGGACAAACTATTCGTTTAAATTATATGAATAAAAATCAAGATAGCTTAGCAAATTTTATTGAATTAGCAAAAAAATATGGGATTAGCACAAACGGTTCAAAAAAACAAATAGCTGAACGGCTTAGCAGTTCAAGAGGTGTTTATTTATCTAAAACCGAAAAAGATTTGATATTACCTTATTTATCTGATAGTGTTAATAAGCGTATATTATTAGAACATAAAACCCGTAAAAGATTACCTAAAAGTTTCAAAAGTTCCTGAATTTAGTCCCCCTATATTTTATAGTATAACCATATATTCTAATAATAATTTATATGAGTTTTTCGGAATATTTTGTGATGTCATTTACACTTTCTATTGGAAATTCAGATGAAGAATCAGAAACAGTCAATATTAAATCAAATAATGTAAAGCTTAACAATAATATTTATGAATGTGGAACAATCTCCTCCGAAAATATTCAAATAGAAAATTCAGATATTTTAAAATTTGATGAAAATGATCTTGATGCAGTTGCATTTTATGGCAATCAAATTACATTAATATCGGATAATAATGAAATGACTTTTTATCCAAAGGAAAAAACCACTCAAGAATACAATAATAATTATTTACATCCTATATACCCATCAATATTAATCCAAAATTATGATTCATGTTGCCGCCACTCTTGTTTAAATATATACCATTTTAATACAGATTTAGATTACTTTATATACAATGAAGTAGGAGAGGAACTTTTATCTTATTTTAGTTGTTCTGAACTTATAGATATTATTGTTTCATTCGAAGAAATTGAAAGATTTAAAACTAAAGACAATAAAAATTGTACTTTTAAGAATATTGTTCTCACAAATCCAAATGACGAAGTCCAAAACCATAAATATAAATGTGAATGGATTGAAACTGAAACTGAAACTGAAAATGAAACTGAAACTGAAAACAATCTTGAAGAACAAGAAGATACAGAAGTTAAAATTGTTCTTCGTAAATTAGGAACACAGCAATGGAATTCATGGTGTTATAAAAAATATAGGTATGCATGGAGAGATACAAATCAAAATTCCATATAAGTTGACATTTTAATCATATTAACATGAGTCAACTATCACTTCAAATATGTAATTGTACTAATAAAACACTCATTCCTGAATATGAAGATTCCAGACTGCTATTTGTTGAACAACATAAAGGTATTGATAAATCATATGCGTATAATATAGATAATTCGTATTATAAACAAACAAAACTAAATCAAGATATTATTGTGTATCTTCCATTAATTCCATTCTTAGAAAATGATACTTTCAATATTGGAGATAAATTACATTTAAATACATGTGATTTTATGACAACTTATTACGATCGAAAAACCACTTTAGAAAAAATAGATATCGGAGATCCAAGACAAAACTTATTTGAGATATATATACCCAAATATACACAAGTCTATTATGAGAAACATTCCTTTGAAAAGAATATAGTTTTACCAGACTCAAGTATGTTTGAAGTTATTAATGTACGTTTAGTATCTTTTTATGGTAGTTCTATACTTAGTTATAGAGTTCATTTATGTGTTAATAATATCTAATTAGTACCTGCTATCGCCGCAGCTTCTTCCAATTCAAAGACTTTCTCCTCTAATTCATTTATCTCAAATTCTGTTAGATTTTTCTTCTTTCTTCCTTCTTTAATCTTTTTCTTTAACTGTTTCAGCATTTTCTTACGTTCCTTATCTGTTAGAGTTTTCTCTCGCTCGACTTTAATCTCATTACCATATGCATCAAATACTACTTCATCATCTCCAGCATTTGTATCAGTTTTATCTTCAAATTTAGAAATTGATTCACCTTCTCTTCGCAAACGACCCTTCTCCATAATCCACTTCTCTTGTGTTACAGCATTCGTAAATTCACGATTATGTGAAATAATGATAACACCACCTTTGAAATCATCAATCGCCTTTGTTAATGCACCTAATCCATCTCTATCAAGATAATTTGTAGGCTCGTCCATAATTATGATATGTGGGTTCTGCCACATAGATGCCGCAAGGACTACTTTTACTTTAACACCACCTGACAATGATTTAATTAGTGTATGCGAAGCTTGTTCTTTATCAATTCCAAAATTCTCAAGATGTTCCTCAACATCTTTCGCAGTTAGAGTTTTTGATGCAAGCCCAGCCGCTACAGCCTCCTTTTCATCATGACGTTGAACCAACTTTTTAGCACCCATACGTAAAAGAAGTTCTCTACGAACCCACATTGTATTCTCAATTGGCTTATTCTTCCATTTTACTTCATATTCTCTTGTTTTTTGTTTCTTATTTTCCTTTCGGCTTAGAATAGCCTCTGGTTCTAATGCCTTCTTCTCTTCTTCAGGTGTCTCACATGGTCGCAACTCACCATCATTTGCAACAAAGCATTTCAATACTTTTTCTTCTTCCGCCTCTTGCGATGGGTCTTTGTTAATCATCTCAATACTTTCCTGATCCTCATTACCAGCAAAACGCCACATAATATATTGAGATGGTGTCTTGTGAATATGCTTTTCAAGATGATGAAAAGCATGCTGAGCAATATAAGCAATACGAAGCCCAGGTTGTTTTGTAATAACTCCCTGAGTTGATTTCAATTCACCAATCAATAACTTAATTGCAGTCGATTTACCAGCACCATTCGCTCCAATAACTCCAACCCGAGAAATTCGCGAACATTCAATAGTAATATCATAAACAGTCGGTGTATCTCGCGTAGGATATTGAAATGTTACCTTATCCATTTTTAATAGAATCTTTGACATACTTTTTACATTTTCAAGTGGACCAGGTTCTGGAAATTTAAACTTTACAACATCACTCTTTAATTCAAAATAACCCTTCTTCTCAGGATACTTCTCTACAAAATCTTTCAATACTTGACCCTTTTCACCTGTAAACATCCTCAACTTCCGATTCTGAAAATCAATCAAATGAGTACACATTTCATTCAAAAAAGATGTATCATGTGACGTAGTTATAATAGAACCCCCATTGTTCTTAAACTCACTTAGCCAATTCTTAATCCATGCAATATTTGTTACATCCAGATGACCAGTTGGTTCATCAAGCATAAGAATATCCGCATTCATTAGTGTCGCCGCACAAAGTTGCATCTTCATTTTCCAACCACCAGAGTATGTTGTTACACCCATTTCCATATCTGCAGCTCTGTCCTTACCAATATCTTTCTTTGCATTCCCAAAACCAATATCTAACATTACTTTCTCAACTTGCTCTCGTGTTACAGGAGGCTGCATACAATACATTACGTTACAACAATGGACTACCCAATCTACACCACATAAATCAATATTCAAAATCGGAAAACCCTTATCATCCTCACCAACTTCCATCTCTTGAATCTCATGTTCCACAAAAATTGTTCTTAATTGGTCCTTTTTTGGAAAACCTTCAACTTGTTCATTCGCAATAGCTCTCATCAACGTTGTTTTACCACAATTATTTGGACCCAGAAGACCATAAAAACGATTTTGTTTCAAATGAAGCTTTGTATTATTAAGTAAAGTCAAAGCACCATATGCTAATGAAAATTCACCCTTATACAAATCCTTACCCTCTTCTGTATCTTCAAAATCATCCCCCTTAATTACAAATAACTCTTTTGAATAGTTAAACGCTTTATCACACTTTTCTTCGTTACCTTCACCATATACTTTAAAGATTTCTTCCCAACTTGATTTATCAAAACACGCACTATTACACAAATTTGTTACCAACATCCATAAATTTTCACCACCATGCCCTTCCAATAATTCATTGAAATCACTCACTGTTTTTGTAAATGAAATATTCTCAGAACCTGCACAAGAACTTTTTAATGTGTTCAAAGCACGCGCACTTACTTTACGAGCTTCGGGATCACTTATTGTTTCAGACAAATTAGACAAATTCTTACATAAAACTGAATAAAATGGCAGAATCTCTTTTGGATGTTCAATCAATTGACACATATTATCCACAATCACACAAGATAAACGCTTTGTTGCTGTATTCTTATCACGCAAACCTCGCAAAAGAATTGGCACTGTAATCGCAAGCGCAGGAGCCTCTACATTCTGCACAAATACACAACTTGCAAGCTCCTCTACACATGAATATATTTGATCAGGCTGCTTTAGACCCTTAAGAACAACTGGAATAAACTTCTTTAAATCATCATTACCACTACACCCAAGAAATAACTCCAATACTTCAGAAGAATATTTACGAACATTCGCACCACTATCGTTAATATCATAAGATATCATTGGAATTAGCTTGGGCATACTTATTTTCATTTGTGTTGGGTTCTTTGTAATCAGCGTTTTCAATCCAAGATAAGCATACTCCTTTTGAGCCCTCTCATAATTCTCCAAAAATCCACTAAATATTTCCGCAATATTATGACTAATCCATGGATTAACACTATTTATTATCTTGTTTGTTACTGCCTCACCATACTTGTAATAATTTCTCTTTTGCTTTGAAGCATATATTTTGAAAATTACTTTCAAAAATTCTAGCCGCTCTAACTCTGATGTATTTACATTCCACCCTTCTGGTGGATTTGATGTAATTTTTTCTAATAAATTTCCTAAAATATCAATATCCGATTCATATCCAGAAAAATCGGAAAACACTTTGATAGGCATCTTGTAATAATATTTACTTATTCATATTCATTTAAGCATTGTCTTTTTGTCACATTTTTCGATAATTTAAAAAAAACGATTTAAAGTAAAAAATTTACTCATATTTTATGAATGTCATTAACTTTTCAGCTGGGCCGTGTCAATTATCAAAAGATTTGCTTACATCTACACAAAATGATATATTAAATTACAAAAACACTGGCATTAGCATATATGAATTGTCTCATCACACAAATATGTGGAAAGATTTGTATTTTGAAACAGTTCATAATACATCATCATTTTTAGAAGTACCCCATACACATCAATCCTTCTTTATGAATGGCGGTGGTACACATCAATTCTCATCAATATGTTACAACTTATGTAATTCAGAATCAATTGTACAAATATTAATTACTGGTTTTTGGAGTCAAAAAGCATCTAAAGAAATTGAAAAATTCTGTAAAGTTATCAATGTTTATAATGAAGCTGACCTTGTTGATTCTCCAGAATTTTCATTCACATATTATTGCGAAAATGAAACAACCATTGGCTTTGAATTCCGCAATGGATTGTCTTTCAACCCTAAATCACATTTTATAGTATGCGATATGTGCTCGATACTTGGTAGTAAAATTATTGATATCTCCAAATATGGTATCATTTTCTCGTCTTTATCTAAAAATCTTGGTATATCTGGTTCAACACTTGTTATTGGTAGAAAAGATATACTTTCAAGACCTAAACTTATCAATCCCCCAATCGTTATGGATTGGCAACCATATATTCATCTTCAAGGACCTACACCCACTATTATGTCGATATATATGACGAATATGAATATCAAAAGAATGATAAAAAGAGGAGGTATTACATATTATAACTCTCTCACTTTTGCTAAAAGTCAATTATTCTATAATTTTATAGACAATAGTAACGACTTCTATATTAATGATATACCCAAAGAAAATAGAAGTAGAACCAATATTACATTTACTGTTAAAAACTCTATTCATTTGTCAAAACTTTTTTGTGAAACTGCTAAACAACATAACTTTATCGGTACACAATATCATCCATCCAATCCAAATAAAGGTTGTAGAATATCATTATATAATGGATTAGAACTAAGTGAAGTTAAATTATTTATTCAATTCATGAAAACATTCCAAAATAAATTTAACTTTAACGATTTACAAAATAGTTCACTATCCTCATAGTTCCAGTCTTTTTGCTAATTCAATCGCTCTTTCCTTAAAATCACTAAATACCGTTATCATTGCAAACGCTATTACAACGCCACCATTTACTTCCTTCGTTCTAAAATGATTATAACCATACATACCATTAAATATATATGGAATACCACGTACAAAATGCCTTAAGTAAAATGATACTACCGATATTGAAGCCGCCTGAAAACATGTTTGGAAAAATAGTGTTAATGTTGATACCTTTTTAATAGGATATTTATCATTTCTATATATTGTTCTAAAAACTTTATTGAATAAAGTAATAAATACTAATGAACCTACAAAATAATACATTCCTAATAATCCAATATCAATTATCTTTATGTTTCTCAACATTAAACTAGTTTTAACCATTAATATAGTTTAAATAATATTTATTATCTATAATACTCCAGCCGGGAATCGAACCCGAGGCTAATCGTTGGAAGCGATTAATGTTACCACTACACCACTGAAGCAAAGTTTACTTATTATGATACCTTAATTCAGGTATAATTATTCACATATCATTTTTTAACATATTCAGACGCAAAAACAATATAAGGAAAACTTAACAATATTTTATTATAAAATGGAAACACGTTCTATGAGAAGAAAAAAGTATACTATGGAACAAATTGACAGACTTGAACAATCGAACCAAGAATTGTTGGAAAAAAACCAGACACTTCAGGAAACCAATTCGGTTCTTTCCCATGCACTATCTGTTGTCTCTAAATCGACGCATATTCCAACACAAATTTATACACTCCCAAATACACCTTCCCTTAAGGAAAAAATGCAGCTACGCCGTTCTGTAAGAGTAGCTAATTTCCGCCGCCAACGTACAACCAGCATGGGCTAAATCTACACGAAACGTAAATTATGATTATATTCACAATCATTATGAACTATTCCCTCTAATCTTATAACTTTACCCTCATCATCAGTTGGCTTTTCCAACTTTTTATAATACATATGTATCGCAACAGAAGGTATCTTTTGATGCCCATTATTCATTCGATATCTTACCGAATGTAAACTAACTTTCTTTGAAACATCGATAAATACAACAATCACCTTCCAATTAGAGGATTTGTACACAGGAACACTTGTAGGCAATGCCATCTTACCACGCAAACGATCACGCGCAACCATTAGCGCATATCCTAAAATATTTGTCCCAATCCACGCACTTGGTGTATTACAGTCCACATGTGACTTGTCAATACCTGTACCCCAGATTCTATCATTGCGTGTCATCTCCGCAATCACATTATTTCCCGTTTTGTTAAGAACATTCCACAAAACAGGATTCTGAGCAAACTTCTGCGTCACAACTTCAATAGCTACTTCCAATATAACATTCGACCAACGTTCCTGTACAAACGGCTTCACCTTTCTTCCCAGCATTTTACAGTCACGAGGATTCGTGTTACAACGCGAAATCTTTTCATAGCTTTCCCAGTCATTCATCACAGCAGCTTTACATGCCATTATTGCTTGTTCACCAAATTCTACCCGCAGCGTAAGCTTTTTATCAGAGCAACACTTCGGTAATGTAAAGTCAAATGGACTATTGTAAAAGTTAGAAAAGCACCCATAGCTACTCGAATAGTGACCATAGAAAGGTATAACTGGTAGTGTCAGACCTTCACTTTCTATATTTCCCTTCCATAGAAATTTTAGCTCATACGGGTTTTTACGAATCCTCAGTGAATTGCCAATAGCTACATCAGATACTTGTTTAATCCATTCTTCTCGTATGAATTTCGAAGGATTAGTATTATCTATAATAATACCTTTGTTAGACGGCTCATTGTATACCTTCATAAACTTTTTCATACTTTTCTTAAACGAACCAGTAGTATCATTGTTCATCACTTCCAAATTATACTCATCCCGCATCATTGAACTTAAAGTTGATTTTCCAGAACCTTGTGGACCAACCATTATGACTAACTTCTTCTTATCACTATCCATTTCTAATTCATTTTTCAACTCAGAAGGTATACTACAAATATTTACTATCTTTCTTGGATTATCTAATATTCCATCCTTCCAAATATCTAATCCATATAAATCGTTCTTCAAACTCTTCTTATTTGTACAAGCAATATCATTTACACAATCAAACGTATCGTTAAATACTTCTTCTGGTAACTTAAAACTTATTCCAATATTATTCGCGAAATATAAATCAGATATATTAAAATCCTTCTTTCGACCTGCAGCATCCCCACAATAATATACGATTTCTTTATCCACTATACTTCGAAATAAATCATACATACCTCTCATCGGTTTCCTATATTTGTCATCAGAAATTGCGTAAAAGAAGCTTATTGAATTATCTAAACTCTCGGAAAACAAATCCATTATACCTTGTACATTTTCATGACTCGTTTTCTTCTTCTCTATTCCATTTTGATTAGAAAATACCACAATATGGTTCCCATCTTCTATCATCTTTTTTAATCTTTCAATTACATTTGGTAAAGCAATACTACTATTCCTTCTTACTAAAGTGTCATCGAAATCATACGCATATACACAACCATCACACGATGGAATGTTTCCAATTCTATAATAGCATGTTTCCTTATTATTCCACATGTTATTTCCTTTGTTATTTCCTTTGTTATTTCCTTTTATAGATTACAATAATTATAACAATCATTAATCATTTTTCTGAATGATTGTAGTTT
>MDTA01050059.1_pt1 | contig 10500 bp, 22 predicted proteins | sample 811151 | NCBI WGS metagenome assembly MDTA01 (sample SAMN05326648, study PRJNA326480) | marine metagenome | isolation source: seawater | place: Indian Ocean: South | collected 2010 | reverse complement strand
GGAACAACGTTCTAGGTTTGCTGCTAAAAATGCTAAAGACCCAGAAACTAAAAAAAGATTATTAGCCGCCAATAAAATATATAAAGCTTTTTTAGAAAAATTAAAAAAAATAACTAAGAAGGGTGATGGTCAATGATTTTACCTCATGACGCAGATCACGATAATATGCCGCCTGATAATAAGTGGTTTGCTTTATTTGTTTTAGTTTGCGTGGTTTCTATTTTTTTATACTTGCTTTACGGTCAATAATTCTTTAAATTAAGAATATGAATCGTAGGAATTTCTTAAAGTCTTTTTCATTAATTACTGCCACTTCTTCTGTTTTAGCATCTGAATCTATCAAAGAGACGCAGGTAACCGATGCCTATAAATATTATATAAATTGTTATATTCAAAATCAAAGATTCTGGCCTTTAGAGGAATATCAAGAAGGGTGTTTTGCAGGGAAAAATGTTCATATTTATCCTACCACTTATGGCGAAAAATGGATAGACGGCAAGTTACGTTTTACAACTTTCAGTCAGGCTGTTGATTTTATAAAGATGCACAGTCTAGTAACACCATTTTACAATGAAATTTCTTATGAAATTTTTCATGAAATATCAAAAGACCCAATGATCGCTCCAAAACATATTTTTAATTATTGGGTAAAATTAAAAGAAGGTGAGTTTCCCAAAACTATAAAATGGATTCATCCAGATTACATTGACCACACGGTAGACGGAGCTTTGATAGAATATGTTTAATAAACTAACAATTCAAGAGCGTTATTACATTTTTGTATCACTTTGTTTAGTGGGCATGGTATGGTATCAATCTTATCATACATATCGTACTGATGTTATAATCCAAGAATCTTTAGATAAAAATAACAAACAATCTAAAAAGTATACAGAAGTCATTCGTCGGATTTCTTTAGAGAATGTGGGGTTAAAACACGACTTAATCAATTCTCAGGCGATGCACCAAGCTTTTGCTAATCACTGTAAAATGCTTGAAAACGAAATAAATGATTTAAAAAACGCTGACAAATGAGATTTGTCAAGCCTACTAAAGAAGAGAATTTAATAATAATTATTTTATTGTCTATTTCTTTTGGGCTTTGTATAGGCGTTATGGCTAAATGGGGGCATTGCAATAATCCCGACCATTATACTTTAGAGGAGGCTGAAATGATTGTTTTAGAAATGATGCAAGAGGCGGAAAGGAGAAAAAAAGAAAACCATGAAAAAAAGCCAAAAGAAAAAAATCCTAAAAGCTAAACTTCTAAATTATATTACTAATTTTGCGGAAGATTTAAATAAAGTGCATCCCGATACTAAGGCTAAATTTAGAATAGAAGAGGAAGAATATCTTATCGAGGATTACTTAAATACTTTCGTGGAGGATGTCACTGATATTAAAAATGCCTATGATACCAAGGACAATGGAGAAACATTAGAACGTTTGTGGAATGGAAGCTATAACTATGGAATAGAAGAAGATTAGTATGAGTGACGTTAATTATTATTTAGAAGAAGCTGTTAAATACGACCTATTAGAGGAAGTTGTAAAATCAGCAATTAAACACGCTCAAGCTAACCCAGATTACCCCCCAGAGGTGATTATGGATATGGCCCTTGATGATTGGGATATTTAGGTATTATTTTTTTCTTATTTTAGAAGCAATAATAAATACACCAATTACGGTGAGTACCTTACATATAGAATCTAAAACCGCCATTGAAAGTGCCAACTCGTTCATGTAATATATATACACTTATTTTTTTAATCAATTCATGAATATATTAGGCATTAGCCCTCTTACTTCTTCTAATCCTGCGAGTGCTTTAATAAAAGATGGGAAATTAATAGCATTTGCGGAAGAAGAAAGGTTTAATAGAATTAAACATTCGCCTTCTCATTACCCGCATCTTTCAGCAAATTTCTGTTTAAAACAAGCTGGTTTAAATAAAGAAGATATAGATTACATTTCAGTAGGTAGTGAAAAATTTCACGAAAGTTTGAACGAATTATTAAATTTAAAAAATTTCGAAAGATTTTCTGGTGCTGACTATGATCAAAATGATAATCTTTTAGTAAGTCAAGAAGCTTTTTTAAATTGCTTTTCCCTTGCATCTATAGAAGCTCACAATGAGTCTTTAACTCAAGAGTATTCAGGGCGCTTTTTCAACATAACTTCTGATAAAATAAGTTGGATTAGTCATCATCTTTCGCACGTTGCAAGCACTTGCATACCTTCTAATTTTTCTGAGTGTAATTTTATGAGCTTAGATGGATTAGGGGGCGCATTATCAGGAATGTTAGGTTTTTTTAATGGAAAAAATTTTGAAGTATATGACAAGTTTTATATCAATGAGTCTCTTGGGGCTTATTATTCAGCGGTTACCGAAAAACTAGGTTTTCATCGTCACGGGGGAGAAGGCAAAACAATGGGTCTCGCTTCTTACGGAAAAGTCGATAAAAGTACGTTACCTTTTTACGCGAAAAAATCAGGAGTTTTTAATGAATTTAAATTAAATGCGATAAAGTATAACAAATGGCGACACAGGTCTAGCTTACCTTATCCAAATAACAACAACATCTTAACTCGTCCCTACGTTGATTTAGCTGCAACATGTCAACATTATTTTGAGCAGTTAATAATCAAAAATGCTCGTCACTTGTATGAAAAAACTGGAAGTAAAAATTTTGCGGTAGCAGGAGGATCATTTTTAAATTGCTCTTCAAATGGAAAACTTTTGCAACAAAATTTCGTAGATAATTTATTCGTTCAACCCGCATCTCATGATGCTGGGGTAGCATTAGGCGCTGCTATTCTAACTTATCAAAAACATAACGGAATATTTCCTAAAGCAAACTTTTCGACAGCTTATTGGGGTTCTTCTTTTAGTGAAGAGGAAATTCGAGAGTCTTTAATTCATTGTGCTGATATACATTTTGAACAAGTCGATAATCCTTCTAAAAAGTTGTCTGATCTAATATTAGAAAATAAAGTGATAGGATACATGGCGGGTAAATCTGAAGTGGGGCCGCGAGCTTTGTGTCATCGAAGCATTTTAGCTAATCCTACTTATAAAGATAATTTAAATAGAGTAAACAAAATAAAAGGTCGTGAATTTTGGAGGCCACTTGCTCCTACAATAATAGAAGAATGTTTGCACGAAATCGTTGATATAAAACATTTTTCTCCTTTTATGCTCATAGCTGCACAAGTAAAAGAAACGTGGAAAAATAAAATTCCAGCAGTTGTTCATGTTGATGGATCGTGTCGTCCTCAGTCTGTAAATTGTAGTCAAAACCCCATAATTCATAAAGCTCTCTTGAATTTTCAAAAAAAATCGGGAGTGCCAGTTTTTTTAAATACTAGCTTTAATTTAAATGGTGAACCACTTGTAGATTCTCCTAAAGACGCATTGAATACTTTTTTAAATTCAGATTTAAATTACTTAATGATAGAAAATTTTTTAATTAAGAGAAAATGATTTACATACTATACGGACAACCAGCTTCAGGCAAAACCACTTTGGGTAAATTATTAGCCAAAGAACTCGATACCCCATTTATTATTGACGGAGATGAGTTCAGAGAAATGTTTACGAATAAAAATTACGGGCGGAAAGGACGGGAAGAAAATATTAAAAATGCAAATGCCGTTGCTACTTATTTAAATAAAAAAGCCGAAAGAGATGATTGGTCAGCTATTTACTGTAAAAGCGAACAGGGTAATTCTATCGAGGGTCGGCCAGTTAAAAAAGGCACTAATGTTGTAATGTGTCTTGTTAATCCTTATAAACATTTGAGACAAGAACTTAAAAATAATAACCAAGATAAAGTGACGGAGATTTTTTTACACTCTAATAGAGACTTAAGAAAAGACTATCATGTAGAGGATTTTGAAATAGGTGATCCAGAGTATGTTCTCCGTACCGATGTGCCTATTGAGGAGTCTTGGAAAAATTTAAAACAAATTTTAAAATTAAATTAAAAAAATAAATAATGATTTCTTTTTCTAAAAGTCTTTGTCATGGAAAAGGCTTAATAGCCACTGAAGATATTAAAAACAAGCAAGATATTCACGTTACTCATATTTGGGATTACGAGCATAAAATGTGGGTAAACATAAAACCGAACTGCATGTACAACCATTCTAAAGAAAAAGAAAATTGTGAAATTAATACTCGACAGGATTTAAAAATATTAGTAGCATCTAAAAATATTGAATCAGGAAAAGAGTTATTTGTAGATTACACAAAAGATAAAGATTTAGAGCAGCCAGAAGAAGATTGGAAGGAATGAGTAAAGAATATTGTGATAAGTGTGACTGCGAAGTCACTACCGAAAACTGCTCTATAACCATGCACTGCATCGCGTGGGACGAACCTTACGCTGGACTTTTCGCTCGTCGTAGGTGCATTAGATGCTCACCCTCAAGAGCGCAGCATATTGTTCACGCTGACTTTGAGCCAGTTGTGGATGATAGGAAGCAGTTTGACAAACGCAACCCAGACGTTTTTCCCACTGAGGAAAAAATAAAAGAGTTTGAAAAACGTTGGACTGCCGCATGGATTATTTGCCAACACCCAGAGGCGGCAAAAGCTCAACTGGCAAAACTTGAAGTTTTATGGAAATCTCCCGACGAACGATGAAAGACTTAGCTCCCGACATATGTAGACAAAGAATTGTCATTGAAGGCACTCTTCATAACCCTTTCAAACCAGAGGATATGGATAGGTACTGTCGTGAAATGACTAAAGTTCTAAAAATGACTGAGGCAACCGCTCCCTTTTGTAACTATGATCCCGATTATGGTTGGTGCGCTTATGTTCATTGGAAGGAAAGTGGTATGCACATTTACGCTTGGGATGACAGAAAGCCCTGTTTTTTTTCTGTGGACATTTATACCTGTAGAGCTTTTGACTTCCAAACTCCTGTTGATTATACTAAACAATTTTTTGGTGATGACTTAATTGAGGTAGTGTGGAAAGAGTGATGAATTTGGTCACGAATAATGAAATAAATATTTCTCCCGCTAAATGGAAGCGGCTTAACGTCAAATATAGCCAAGACGAAATAAAACAAATGATTTCAGACGCTATCGGGAGCAACGATCTTCCGATGCCGATGAGAACTTTAACTCTCTCCGATGCCGTAGAGGATTTCAAAAAGCTTGAGGATTTAGATGCTTCATCTCTTTTAGTTGAAGAAGAATGGTTCACTCGTTATGATTACTACGACAAATATTTTTTAACAAATAATTTAATTAAGTGCTGTAACGTAGGAAATAAAACTTCTGATTTTTATCAACAAGAAAATAGATGGAAATGCAACAGCATTACTGCTCCTAGTGCCTATCGAAGTTGGTCGGAAGAAAAGTTTAGACTCACATTACTAAATGCCCTGTGGAGTTTAAAGTTTGAGGAAATTACATCTAAAACTCTCAGGACAGCCATTTCCATGAGGAAATATATCGCGAGTCAATTCCGACCTTCTGCGGCTAAAGCTATTTATGATTTATTTGAAGCTAAAAATATTTTAGATTTTAGTGCAGGATGGGGAGATAGAATGTGTGGGTTTCTAGCTAGTGACGCAGTATATTACACGGGCGTAGACCCAAATAAAGATGCAGTAGCTAAATACTGCGATATGTTAGATTATTTTTACACTGATCGCGATGTTACTATTTTTAACGAGTGTGCTGAAGATGTAGACTACGGAGACAAAATGTTTGATTTGGTGTTTACTTCTCCCCCTTATTTCGATTTAGAAAGATATACTACCGAAAGTAATCAATCATGGAAACGTTATAAAAAATTAGATGCTTGGCTAAAGGGATTTTTATTTAAATCTATAGAAAAAGCATGGAATCACCTAGAAAAAGATGGCCATTTAGTTATAAACATTAGCGACGTTTATTGCCATCACACTATAAATAAAATCTGTGACCCTATGAATGATTTTATTGATACTTTAATAAATTCTAAGTATATTGGTTGTTGGGGCTATCAAATGATGAAAAGGCCCAATAGTAAGAGTTTAAAAGGTAAAGAGGGGAAATTTGCTGAACCTGTGTGGATTTGGAAAAAGAAATAATGAGAATATTTTTATTTAAAATATTATTTAAATTAACGTGTTGGGTTGCGCCAAATAAGACCCATGTAAATAAAGTATTTGAACTTTATTTAAAGTATATCAAAGCGCAAGAAGATTATATTAAATGTCAGGAAAGGCAAGCTGAGAGGGACGCTTGTGTTCAACCCCGAACTGAGACTTACGAATATCTTACCATTAAAAAGCAAAGAGAACTATATGGTAAAGCTATGCCTCCTAGATTTTCTGATTCAAATCAACCAAGGAATCATTACTCGGATTACGACGAATCACAGGCTTACCATGAAGGTAGTTGAATTTTTATTAAAAGTTAGTAAATTGCTTTCATTTTTAATGTATTTACTTACAGGCGTAATACTTGGGGTGATTTGGGAAAATAATAAAACTCAACCTGCTTTAAATAATGCATCACAAACTATAAAAAATCAACATCAAATAATTCAAGTGTTAAAAGTTGAAATAATTAACCAGCGACATTTTTTAAATGATTCATTTAAATTACTAAAAACAGCGGGTGAACTACTAAAAGAAAAGCAAAAAGAAATCGAAACACTCAAAAGTAAAAATTCAATATGAGTTGCAAAAAGTAGAAATCTGAAGAAATAAAACTTTTAAAAGAAAAAATGAAAAGATATTGGGATCACAGCGCGAGTCCATCTCAGTGGATTATTAAAGAAAAAGGCACAGAAGTGTTTCGTGGAACTTTTAATGACGGTCAAGTTTTTTTAAAGTCTTTAGAAAATGCGGGAATGATAAGCTTTAAAGATGATTATATTCCTGCTATGGAAAAATTACGAAAATACTGTCAAAATGGATACGCTTTAGAAAAAACTTTAAGGCGTGAAATAATTAAATTAAAAAAACAGATTAAAAATCAAACTAAATAAAAGGTAAATAATGAGCTATCTAGTGGCAAATGTGCCGATGAATAAATGTTTTATCCGCAAAGAATACCTTAGAAATTTACAAGATTCAGTTGGGGAATACGAGGAATGTTACTGGGTCACCGCAAAGAGCATTCAAAACAGAGCTTTATACTTTGAGTCTTATGTAAATAAATACGGTGCTTTGTATGACAAGCTTCCTATTTCTGCTTTCGTGTGGAAAACAAATGTTGATTCAGATAAGTTACTACCCCTGAGCTATCTTCAATATTGGGATTGCTTATCTTACGATATTTCCGTAATAGAAAAAAGGTTTTTAAGGGGTGTGGAGTGTAAAATTTGGATGCCCGATGGTGAATTCATGGATGGTATGTATTTATTCACAATAGATAACTGTATGTCTAGTGCAGAATATTTGAACTGTACATTTTCGGAAACCCCTGATGAACATAAATCTTTCAATATTATAAAATTAGATAACGGTCAATTTGCTGCTTATCCAAATAATAGAATCTTGTGGAAGTTTCCATCTCTTACTCCTGAAAATCCTGAAACCCCTAAGTTTAAAGTATCCACCAAATATTTTTATGCTGAAGAAGGGGAGACGGGTTATCATCACGATTCGGATATGTATTACTACAATGATGACGATGAGAAAAAGGAATGAAGATATTTTTTCATCACATCTTAGGAAAAATGACCAAGTATGATTTAGCGTACTACAACGCTTACGCATACATCGAACCTCATGAAGAAGATTTAGCTCTCAAAACTGGCTGGGCTATTGACGAATACGTTAGAGAGCCTGAGACTTGGATTCAAGGGAGACAAACAAGACTCGACGCTTGCAGAGAACCCAAATATAATAAAGCGTGGAGAAAATATGCGAACAGATGTAATAGATGTATTACCACTCAAATAAAGAATTTTAATGATTGCGACTTAGAAGAAATGTGGCAAGTGTTCTTACGCTACTCTGAATATAGAAACTTTGATATTTCACACGCAACTCATTTTACTAAAGAGCTTTTTAAAGAAAAGAAAATAGTTTTTGAATACCGAGATGAAGGTGTGCTTAGAGGGTTTTTGATAGCTAGACGATATAAACATTCTAATTCTATGACAAGTTTGCAGTTTTGTTGGGATTATCATAAAAATAATTTAAATCTAGGTAAATATTCCGTAATAAAAGAATTTGAGTATGCAAAAGAAAATAAAATTGATTATATTTATATGCAAGAAGGTTACGAAGAGGAATGTATATACAAATCTGATTTACCTAATTTTGAATTTTGGGACGGCGAGAATTGGTCTAGCGATGTAGCGACTTACAAACAAATGTGTGAAAATGACACTAAAACTGAATCGTTGGAGGATTTGAGTAAAATAATGTGGGAATATGAATCAGATCATTTTAAAATAATTTAAAGTATGAAAATTTTAATATTATTATTTTATTTTTGGCAATGGGATAATTCTAATTTGGGCGATGCTCTTGATGATCCGTTTTTACTCCCAGATGAATTTAATGAGAATCCTTTGTGGTTACCTGAAGAATTTGAGCCTGAACCTGAACCTTGGAATTCTCCACCACCTCCACCACGTAAATTAAATAAAGGATGAAATATTTAATATTATTATTTTTAGTTTTTTCTTTAAACTCTGCTCCTTCTACTAGGCAATCTGTAATCAAAAATTTAAATAATGTAATAATTAAAGAAATAGAGTTAGATGATTTTACTATAGAAGAATTAATGAATATTCTTCATGCTCGGTCAGGTAATAAAATAAATTTTTTGTATTTAAAAAAGCCCCTCACCCAATCGCCAGCACCATCTCTTACAAATAATATTGGGGCAGGTTTTGACCCACTTACAGGATTACCTATTACCCAGCCTTTAATGCCTTTACCACCTCCAAATGTTGAGCCGCCTTTACCTAGAATAAATAAAGTCCATATTTCTTTAAAAAACGTAACACTTCATCAATTATTAGATATATGTACGGTTTGTTTTGATCAACCTATGAAATATATTATTACTGATTTTGGAATAGTATTTATGCACTTAAAAGAGGGCGAAAAATATTTACATTCTCGAAAGTATAAAATAAATCCTAGTATTTTTAAAAAATAACGTTGACTTCTTTAAAAAAGTGTCTATAATAAAAAACATAGACACGATGAAAGTAGTTTTAACAATTTTAATAGTCGCCGTATTTACGGGCTGTTTAATGCCAAATAAGAAGGCAGAACCCACTCAGCACTTATTGTATATTGATGACCCCATTGCTCGTAAACCTATTGTAATTTTTACTGAAGAAGATTATTGTTAATGAACGTAATAGCGAAATATATCCCCAAGAAAAAGTCCATACAAATAAAGGGCTTTAAGGAGGGGTACGCTAGAAATAAAAGGCAAAGACTAAAAAAGAGTCACGCTTTTAGTATGACTTTCGAGAGAGTTGAAAATGCGGGATGGCTTAAAGGCGCGGTTGATTTAAATGAGGTTAATAGCTTGGAGCAAAAGAAAGCTCCAAGACCAAAATGGAAACAACAAGTGTATGTAGATAATTGCAAGGAAAATGGCTTTAGATTCTTTGACTCAAAAACCAAGAAAGTGCTACCCAAGCAATATCATTTAAAACTTTTCCTAGAAGGAAATAAAATTTTTGTGTTATGAAGAATCTAAAAAGATTTGGAACTGGGTATGGTGGATTTTTTTATCCAGAAAATTTAGATGGTTTAAATCATGATAGTATAATATATTGCGTGGGTGCTGGCGAAGATATATCACATGATATAGAATTAGCTCATAAGTTAAATTCAGATGTGTTTATATTTGACCCAACTCCTAGAGCTATTGAACATATAAATTATATAAAAAAATTATTGGAGGGACAAGAAGAATTTAAATCAAATCCCGCATTCGGAGGCGGTGCTGCTGAGTATTTAGATTTGATAATTAAATCTAGAATAGATAGTAATAAAATTTATTTTTATGACTATGGGTTACATACAGAAAATACTATAGCTAAATTTTACAAACCGTCCAATGAAGAATATGTATCTCACAGCGTGATTAAAGGCATGAAAAGTGATAATTACATTAACGTGAAAATGAAAACATTAAAGACGATAATGGAAGAGTTAAAACACGATAATGTAGATTTACTCAAGATAGATATAGAAGGCGTTGAATGTGATGTATTGGAACAAATGATTAATGATAACATTTACCCTAAATATTTGTCTGTTGATTTTGATTTGGGGTGGACAGGAGAAAAGATACAAAATCGAGAAAGATGTTTTGAAACAATTAATTCATTAAAAACGGTAGGGTATGAAATATTGCATCAAGGTGGTGCTGATTTTTCATTCGTTTTAAGCAAATGATGTGTGGATTTAATTTTTGTTCTTTAAAATAATTTTGTTGCTCGACGGAGCGGCAAAGGGAATGACGGAATAAGCTGCTGTTGTGGCAGTTAACGTGCAATGCTCGTTGGC
>MDTA01024471.1_pt1 | contig 10500 bp, 6 predicted proteins | sample 811151 | NCBI WGS metagenome assembly MDTA01 (sample SAMN05326648, study PRJNA326480) | marine metagenome | isolation source: seawater | place: Indian Ocean: South | collected 2010 | reverse complement strand
TCATAAGACAATGGGGAGACGGTTAGGTCGTAAAATGCAAATAATGTCTGCTCGTCAGCTTTCATCTGCGTCGGTTCCATCTTTTCCCACTATGAACTTGGGCAGGTTATCGTTTAAGTTGGCATGTAAATGAATACTAATATAATGAGAAGGTTTTTCCGATCTTAATAAAAGTCAGTCTCATGTAGATATTTGGCGCATTGTCAAAATGAAAAGTGCGGCGGTGATTTAGTTTAAGGGCTTAACATTAGTACGTTAAAATTCCAAAAAAGGGTAGTTGGCTATTACCATCCAATATTCAGAAATGACAGAAGTACAAATACTCCAGCGAACAACCTGATAATTGAACAAAATCGATAGCGAGATATTTTTTTAAAAGATTTTCCTTTTAACCAGTTATTACGACGCAAAGTGCTTCTCAACGATAATAAAAAAGATAATCTTAGAGCTTTGTTCGAGGGCGTCTGTTGTGAATCCAGACAACACTCTCCGAAAATTCGGTATAAAATTATATGAACTGAATGAACTGCATTCCGCTGATTTGGTGCTGCATGAGTATTTGAAATCTAACCGACAAGATCAGGAGGTCATAGGATTTATAGGAGACATACATGAAAAAATGGGTAACTTTAATTTGGCTATTCAAAATTTTCGCGTCGCGGAGCAATTGGCATTAGCCAAAGGGAGCGATGCAACAGACTATCAAAATTCTATAATACGGATGGAGTCCCTGCAGAGCGACGCTTCTAGAAATCATGTCAGGCAGCCGTCTGCTCCTAATGACAAAAAAAATGAGACGGCGAAAACGGTCAGGCTTCGGCCATCCAGAGCAATTATGCCGTATTTTGGATTTCCGGAAAAAGCTGATGATAACACCAATATGTATGGTTTTATTGTGAACGACGGGCTTCCTGGGATGGACATGCCTTATATTCCCGATTCAGATACAGACGAATTTATTGTTGGGATTTTCGGAGGTTCAATAGCTTGTGCATTTTACCAAGCAGCGGTCGATAAATTAACCACCGCGCTTGGTGCTCATCCCAGTATCAATGGTCGTCCAGTGACTGTCTTGAACTTTTCCATGGGTGGAATGAAGCAGCCTGAACAGATGATTACCATGTCATATTTTTCCAGTGTTGGTCAAAAATTTGATTTGGTTATTAACATGGATGGCCTTAACGATCTCGCTGGTGGCGTCGGTAATCTTCATGAGGGACATCACATCGGGATGCCACCTGCCGATATTACAAAAGACTTTATGATAATGACTGGTCTACCTCAGTTAAGTAAAGCCTCCATGCAGTATCATCTTAGCCTTATTAGGAACGACCAATGGCTTAAATTTATTGAAGAGGCACCTTTTCCCATGCCGGGACGCAAATATTTGACTAGTTATCTGAGACAAAGACGGGAGGTTATAATTAGCCGAAAACCCGAATTTGATGAGGGTGAAAATCTAATATGTGTTCCAAAAGTAGATCCGATCAAATTGATAAATACGAACGATAATGAAATTTTTGAGAGAAAGATCGGAGAAATACAAACCTTCTGGTTCAACTGCGTTCGCAATATGATTTTTCTTTGTCGCGGGTTGGGTATTACTTATGTTCATGCATTAGCCCCAACCCCCTTCTTTATGCATAAGTCAATGGGTCCAGAGGACATGCAACTTTTGAATTCTCTGGAACATCTTGATTATTACCGGCGCATGGTAAGGATAGGGTACCCAGCCATGATTGAGGCGATTGACGATGTGACCAAAGGATTAAGCTATGCGTATAATTGTAAAATATCTAATATGCTCGAAGGTATGGGCGACAATCTGTTGACGGACGCAATGGGACATTTTGCAGATCCTGTTTACAACTCGATGGTAGATGAAATTATGGGGTACCTGCATGATAAAAATCTTTAATTGGGTATTGAATTCCGAAGCCTAAAAGCCCGGTCGTCGATTTCAGGGTTGTTAACCCCCTTTTCTTGTGCCTTCCGGTAACAATCCAGCGCATCGCCCGGCTGACCAATTGACTCATACAATTGTCCCAAAGCGAGGGTTATACTGTCGTTTTCAATATTGCGATCTCGAAGAGACTCAAAAACTGCTATCGCTCCTCTCAATTCATTTGCCGCGATAAGCTCGACACCAAAGCGAAATAAAATGATTGGTTCGCAGTATCCTTCGTCTACCGCACGTCGGAAGGTGTTAGCAGATTTTTGATGATCACCCATAACCTGGTAAATCGTTGCTAGTTGGCTAAGCATTCCCCTGCGGTCATGCCGGCTATAAGCTGAGGTTAATATTTCTTCGGCTCTATGCGCTAAATTATTTCCTATAAAAAGTTCAGCTCGTTTTGTCATATGGGCAAAATTTAGGTTAGCGATCTGTGTCAGATTGTTTTTGGCCTCTTTTTCTTGCTCCGAAAAAACATCAGAATCTAGACCAAGTTTGCGGGCCGCAACGCATATTTCAATTACACCGTTATCATCCAGAAGGGCGTCCTTAGCCCTTAGAATTTGGAGTAAAGATTTTTCATCGCCCGATAAATCAATAGCGGCCTCAAAATTTTTAAAAGCTGAATCTGTATCTCCGAGGCGTAGGCTTTGAATGCCACGCAGGCGGTGGATAATCGCATCATTATCGGAATTTGGTCCCTCTTTTTGTAACAGGTATGAGAGTATATTCAGCTCAGCCTCCAAGGGAGCCTCTAGAGGCGCATCCAAAGAGCCCATCCAATTGGAAATTCTCTCCGCAACCAGCAATGTAGGCTCTCGGTTCAATGCTAACGGTTTTGAGTCAGATTCGTAGGTGCCTTTGTTTTTGGAGTCGCTAATGGATTTATCAAGGTCTGTTAGCTCTTCAATAAAGAGGTCTTCGTTTTGGTCCTTCCAAATCCAACGCTGAAAGCGATTTGCAAATGGTGGGGTCACCCCGTGTTGTAGGCCGACACGATTCGATGGGCCAGGCCTCTCATGGAGCCATTCGCCTGTAACAAAATACAGGTAATGAGTGCTTTTATTAAAATAACAGGGGGTTGAGGGCCCGTTACTTACAAATGCACAAATATAGCATTCTTCATAAAAAGCTATTCTAAGATCTAGGTTAAATACAGCCTCTGGAAATTTAGCAATTTCGGTAAAATAATTTTTGGGTGCTTCAAGGGCAGTCTCAATGTCATGAAACACAACCGGAAAGAACCCCCGTTCGCTAAGATTTTGCGCAAATGCATCCCACATTTTTATTTTAGAATTTCTCTCGGGGGTAAATTTAGCCTCTCTTAAAGTTAATGCGACAGCCTTTTTTCCCTCGCAATGGGACTCTAACCATTGGCGCGCATAAGCTTTAGCCTGCTCGGAGGCCCGCAGAAATTGTAGGTTTTTACCTTCGTGAGCTGCAATAATTGGCCAGGCAGTGTGATGCTTTGAGATTGGTTTGTCGACCCGGTAACCCTGAGGGAAAATCTTACCAACCTCAATTCTCAATATATCTGCTACCTGCTCCCTGGACTCAGCAACCGTGACCCCCTCGCAGGTCTCCAGAAGCCAACAGGACGCTACGAGGATATTATTTATCCGCCATGACTCTTGTGCCTCGTTGTAAAGATTTTCAGGGAAGGTAAAGTCTTTGCTAGGTGGCACGATAATGACGTTTATTTTTTCTAGCCCCTCCTCGAGCCGGGCAAGTTCAGCAACAACAAGAAAACAGAGAATATCAAAGGAATTGCTTGATACGCCAAGATCGTAAAAGGCATTTAGGGTTTGCGGCTTGTACGTTACTTCATTAACCATATAAGAGAGTTACCGATATTCCGATGTTAGGTGCTAGTTGAATTCTTCTATAAATTTACTGTGGGTATCGTGGTTGTGAACAATTAAATGTGATGCTCCAGAGGCTCATCAAATTCGGAAAACTCAACCTCACAATGTTGGCATTCGGATAGCAACACAAACTCGAGACTCATGACGGCTAGAACAGCGATGCATGACCGAAAAATAATAAAAGAATGGGCTTTTAAGCATACGCTGTACTCAATTTTTTTTTGGGCGAAATAAAATGCCGAAAGTAATTTACTGCGTTGATCTCACCCATAGCGGCACCATAACCAATGCGGATACTTTTCCGCTTGGAATCGGCAGTATAGCGGCAATGGCAAAAAAAGAATTTGGTGATACATTAGACTTTGAGCTTTTCAAGTTTCCTAAAGATTTAAATGATGCTCTCAGGCGTCGCATTCCAGATGTAATCTGTTTCAGTAATTACAGCTGGAATTTACATTTAAGTTTATCGTTTGCAGAGTTTGTGCGTTCTACCTCACCGTCGACAGTGATTGTTATGGGCGGACCCAATATCAGTATAACAACGGAAGGTCGGCACGATTTCCTTAAACGTTTTCCAGTAATTGACTTCTACGTAAAATACGAGGGTGAAATCACATTCTGCAACCTACTAAGAGAATTATTTGCATGCGATTTTAATTCCTCGCAGCTCAAACACCGGAGATTAAGAATCGAAAATATGCTGTATTCAATTTCCGGGACTTTGATCGAGGGATCTGATAACCGCATAACCGACCTATCGCATTTGCCATCTCCTTATACTTCTGGAATTTTAGATAAATTTTTTAGTCAGGGACTGAGGCCCCTTGTCGAGTTTTCACGTGGCTGCCCGTACTCTTGCACATTTTGCACCGATTTTCATCAACTTCGAAATAAAGTCGTCAGGCGAAGTCTGGGTTATGTGCGAGCCGAAGTAGAATACATAGCATCCCGCATACGCTCGGCATCTGACTTAATTATTGCTGATTTAAATTTTGGTATGTTTAAAGAAGATATCGAAGTGGCTCGCATCATCCGATCTGTCATTGACAAATTTGAATGGCCAAAGAGCATCACCGGTTCGCCGGGGAAAAGTCAGCCGGAGCGCGTTGCTGAAGTGGTTTCAATTATCAATGGCAAAGATCACGGTATTTTAAAATTCGCGGCGTCCATGCAGTCTACTGATACTGACGTTTTAAAATTGATTAAGCGACAGAACCTGCCCATTGATCGTGTCAGTCCACTGCTTGGATCAGGCGATTATGAGAGCGATTATCGGGAGTATTTTACGGAATTAATTATTGGCCTCCCGGGCGAAACCAAGGAAAAACATTATCAATCGCTGCGGGACGTAATCGACTGTTTGGGAATGAATGTCGTAAACGTCCATCAACTCTCCCTATTACAAGGTGCCCCAATGGCCCTCCCTTCCCAGCGCCAGCGGTTTGCTTTTGATGTGCGTTATCGGATACTGGTGGGTTGTATCGGTAACTATCAAATCGGTGATCGTATAAAATCAATTGCAGAGATCGAGGAGGTTGTGGTTGCCAACAGCACCCTGAGTTTTGAGGAATGGTTAGATTGCAGGGTAATGCATCTGCTGGTAAAAATTTACATTGATCGTGACTACTTCGTTGAAATTTTCGGCCTTATACGTCGGCTGGAATTATCGCCATTAGATTTACTCGAACGTCTGAGCAGTGACGTTATACCGACTTATCCCGGACTATCTCGACTATTTGATCGTTTTCGTAGGAAGTCAAAAGAACCCCTCCACAGCAGTTTTGAGGAGTTAACTCTCTTAGCAAACCGGTCCGAGTTCATCGAAAAACACGCAAATGGGCGCCTCGGCGGCAATGAAATGCTAGTCCACCGCGCTATGGCCTATCTGGATCACAATGATGAACTACATGATGCACTTCGTGATGCGACGATTTTATATCTTAAAGAGACCGATCACCTGGACAAATTGGCTGAGGAATATGTTAGTGAGGCGGTTCGTTTCAGCAAATTGCGGAAATTTAACCCGGATAATTATAGGCGTGTATTGAGCGGTCATTTTAGTTTTGATTTTATCAACGCGAAGCGAAATGCCTTCCGGGTACTGCCTGAGGAAGTCAAAATTGAAATATCAAAAATAAATTTTTATTTCAACGACATTGCGAAAAGTGAGATAGATTACGCTATCAGAACCTGGGTATATCGTGAGGGAACAGAGCGTGAAATTCTAGAGGCTCCGGCTAGTGCTGGCGGGCTTACCGAATTGTTTTCTAAAGATGCGACCACTCGCTTTAATTTTGGTAAGTTTTTTCATTACAGTAATTTGAGGGTAATGAGCCGTAGCGTTGAGTACGCGAGCAATGAAGTTGGGCGCAGAGTACGGTGTTACTCGCAAATTAAAAATACAAGAAAATCAGAGCCCGCGCCTCTCTCGAGCGTAATAGAGTAAGACATTTATGCAGAGCGCTAATAGCAACTCAAGGCGAGAGCCGTTAGCTTACAAAAGATAATCAGATTCAATAATCGCGCTGAAGGCAATGATAGATATACCACCAGACTTGCTCGAGCCAATGCGAGTAACAAATTATAACCATGTTATTTTTCTCCACATTTATAAAACAGCTGGTTCAAGCTTTGGTGACATTTTGGCCCATTCTGAAAAGGGCATCGGTGGAAAAACTCGGCTAATAAAATCACCTTCAGAGAAAGACGCGATTACCGACATGGACAGGGCGGAATTATCCGGATTGGTTTATGTTTACGGGCATCATGTGCAAAACCTAGATTCTTGCCTTCCCGGTATAACAAAATACGTCACGATGTTGCGGGATCCTGTTGATCGTTTTCTCTCTGATTATTACTTCCGAAAGCATCACCCTCTTCTTGATGGTGCTGACTCGATAAACGTCCGTGACAGAACACTTGAACAATGGGTTGACTCTGAACCACAATTTAATAATCAAATTGAATGGCTTACCAAAAATTGGCCGGGTTTCAATGAAGATGATGATAAGCTCGAATTTGTATCAAAAAACCTGGAAACGCGTTTCAGCTTTATAGGCATAACGGAGTTTTTTACTCAATCTGTCATCCTTTGCTGTGCTATTTTTGGATGGAATAAAATTCGGCCATCAGTGTTGCTCAATCCATCGCCGAGGCGCCCGAAAACAAGCTCCGTGCCTAAACGTTTGATTCGTAAAATCGAAAAAATAGTTGAGCCTGATCTTGAGCTTTATGACATTCTTCGAAACCGCTTCAAACGCCTCTTGTCCGACGTTGATATTGACGAAACAGTTTGGGAGTTTGAAAAACTTGCCATTTCCCAGCAGTATGACCCAGAGTTTACACTCAATCAACGGGTTGCCAGAGAACTTCGAAGGCAAGAATTGATGAGCCATGAATTAAATGCCACTAGTCGACTCCTAGAAGTGCAAAATCAACGCATTGAGAGGTTGCAGTTAGAGAAAACTGAGCTTCTTAGAAAAATCATTACTAGTTAGTGTTGATAATTATCTAGGTTGTCTGCGTTGCAGAATATAAAAGTGAGCCGTAAAAATCAGCATCCCTAGTTTTTTTTATGATTTAATATACCGAATAAAGGGGTTATGCCGACCTGTGATCTATTATTATTAACAACTGTCTGAGTGTTTCTGGTCAGAGGGGGCCTGGCCGTGCAGGCGCTGTAACCAGAAAGTTTCGTTTTGGTTGTTGGTTGCATAAGATTGGCTGGTTTTAGAGTAGGCACCCAAACACCACGAATTCGTTACTGTCCGGAGCCAGTGGTGAGAAATTATGCGTTACTTGCGACGTACCAATAATAGTATAATAAGTATTTCAAAAAACTGATTTTAATAGATCGCTCTTTCTGAAAAATGCCCTCTTTTTTTATTGGTTTGAGTAAAGTTATCATCGATTGGGGACTGAGGCGGTTCTTGAGTAGGCTCGTTAATTCACGTTGACGCACGTAATGTAAAATTACTTTAGAGAGTCTTATGCCACTTGAAATACAAGATTATGACGCCGAGGAGGAACGGCATCGGCACAATGTCGGTTATACCGAATACGCTGCTTATTCGACAAAGACCTTCGACGATTTTCGTTTTCCGACGAGGTTGATGGACGACGATCAATTGTTCCGGTTTGTCGATTGGTACAACGAGCAAGATCTCCGTCGATTGGAGCCCGGGTTATTTTTTAGAGATGCGGCACTGGAGACCAATTATACATTTGACGAGGTTGAGTTGCTCTCGAGGATTTCGAGGGCCGTTTTGGCGCTTACCGGAAGATACTGCAAGAAACGCGTAGGAGTTTATTTCAACCACCAAGGCTCTATTGGGCTGTTTAGGGTGGTTCAGGCTATTGCTGATATCACCCAGCTCAAAAAGTTGTCCGTCTTTGAAGTTGGACCAGGTTGTGGTTACGCTGGTTCGCTCATTGGTCTCGCAGGTCATGCTTATACTTCATATGACGTAACTCAGGGGTATTATATTTGGCAGAGCCGGCTGTTTGAGGAATTATTTGGAGAAGACTTCACTGAATTTGCCTCGACGCCAAATACAAATTTTAAAAATATAACCCGCTTAGCCCATATACCGTGGTGGTTATACATGACGCTCTACAAAGAAATGCCGGTGAGGGCAGATGTGGTGATTTCGAACTCAAACCTGGGCGAGATGAACGTTGATAGCCTGAGGTATATGCTCCGTGCGTCTGATCTTATGATGCGCGATTCAAAAGTTGGGCTGTTACTTTTTGCAAGTCCCGGTGCACATAACATCAATAGCCAGGTTAAAATTGAAATGGAATTAAAAGCAGCGGGGTTCTCGCGAGTTTTGTCAGAGAAAATATTCGGTTTTATTCCTCGCAATAAAGAGGTTCCAGTGGAAGTTGTTGAAGTGCTTGAGGCAAATATCCCATTATATGATCCATCGGGACTGGGCAAGACGTTCTCGATTAGGGAATTTATAGATTTTGAGAGTGCAGAAATGGCGGACGAGTTTTACTTTAATGCGTTTCTCCACGACTGGCCCAGTCTCGCGGGAGATTGACCCGCTATGTGATAATTAGGGTAGTAAGCCTATCCGATAAGACTCAATGTCCTTGTTTGTAATTCCCTGCTCGCGCCAGTAGTCGAAAAATTCAATTGCGGTGCTGGGAGATCTAGTCACTGCATACAACTGACCTAATTCAAGCGTAACAAGTTGACTCCGGGCGCCGCTTTCTATCATCCCTTCAAATATTCTTATGGACTCCTCAAGACAGTTGGCGTTTTTATATGCAATTGCCAATCTAAAATAAACGGCCGGCTCGCCTTTGCCATCTTTAATGACTCTCTTATATAGCCTTATCGCTTCTTCGAAATTACCGAGCGCATCTTGCGACATGCCTAAACCAAGGCACTGTTCAATAGATAACCCCCATACGGTGTCAATTTTACCAAGAGCCTGGCAATACTCCGTCAAATGGCCCGCTTCCCTAAACTTATTGGCAGCTTGAATTTCCCTCTCTCGCTCCAAAAGACAATTATCTGCATTATCTGTATTTTTGAGACAAATCTCCGCGATCTCAAATTCTTGCGCCGTAGAAAACTGGTTTCGGCTTGTCCATTGAAGAAATCGTCCGGCGACTGATGGCATATCGAGTCGGTATTCAGTTTTAGGCTGCAGTAAAGATTGAAAGGTTCCATTAGCACGACTTTGACGGATTTCCTGGCTCAAATTATTGAATGCGTTCATCAAGACACTCGCCGACTGTTCCTGCCAAATCCAACGTTGAAAATGATTACAAAAGGGTGGGGTCTCGTTGCGACCAATTCCAATCCTGTTAAAGGGGGTTGGCTCGTTATGCAGCCAATCTCCAGTGACAAGATAAAGAAATTGGACATTCCGATCGTAAAAACAAACTTGCGCAGGCCCGTTAGCTACAAACGCACATATATGTGACTCTTCATAAAGTCCCATCCGAAGTTCGAGGTTAAATACGCCCTCTGGTGCAAAGGTTATGCCCTCAAAAAGAGACGGTGGTATTTTAAGTGCTGTGTCAATATCCCTGAGTATGAAAGGGAAATATCCCTCCTCTAATAAATTGTGAGCGAACTCAGACCACACTTCTAAATTTGAGTCTCGGGAGTTGGTAAATCTAGCCTCTCTTAAAGTCAGCGCTACTGGGAGCTTATCTCCGGCATGTTCGTCTAGCCATTGTCGCGCGTAATTTCGTGATTCTGGCGTGGCTCTGAGATGCTGGAGGTTTTTACCTCGATGGGCAGCTAGAATCGACCAACCCGTATGATGCCGCTCGATCGGATTATCTACGGTGTAGCCTATCGGGTAGACTTTACTACCTGAAGAGCTAAATATTTTACGTGCGTGGTCGCGGGAACTGCACTTAGTAAACCCGCTGAGGGAGGGGAGTAATTGGCTTAGTGGCAAAACTAATTGGTTGAGCCGCCACATAGTGTGATCAAGCCCAAATTGTGTGTTATTCCAGTGCCCAACTCCGCTCTCAAATGGAACGATAACCAAGTGAAGATCTTCCACACCAAGAACGAGGCGCTCTTCTTCGGCAACGATCAAAAAACTTATGAAATCATAAGACAATGGGGAGACGGTTAGGTCGTAAAATGCAAATAATGTCTGCTCGTCAGCTTTCATCTGCGTCGGTTCCATCTTTTCCCACTATGAACTT
>MDTA01142122.1_pt1 | contig 10502 bp, 11 predicted proteins | sample 811151 | NCBI WGS metagenome assembly MDTA01 (sample SAMN05326648, study PRJNA326480) | marine metagenome | isolation source: seawater | place: Indian Ocean: South | collected 2010 | reverse complement strand
TTTAGTAGTCCATAATCGGTTAATAGATATTTTAATGGGGATAATTCACAAACCATTAATCCATCAATTAAGTCATAACAAGTTGGATCTCCACTTATATTTAAGGATGAATTTGCTATTATTTCAATATTGTATTTTTTTAAGTTAAGTAATAATTTATCTAAGGTTGAATTAGGTTCAACTATTTGTAGCCTTGCAGTGCCATCAATATGAATTATTGGATAGTCTTTTATAGGACTATTTTTCTTTAAAACTACAGTTGAAGTCATTGAATAATATGAATCATATAGTTCTTCATCAAGAATGAAATATTTTCTAGCAGTACTTTCTTTCATTGCTGGAGCAGTTGGTCTGAAAGGACTTCTATCTTTAATAACAGTATTAAGAAAACTAACGGCCTTTAAATTTTGGCCATTACAAATTAAAGATCTATTGCCCAATGCTCTTGGACCAGTCTCTGCATTAGAAATTAAAGACCCTATCGTTTCTCCCCTATTTATTAACTCAGATGCCAGAAGAAATGACTCCTCAATATTTTTAGACAAATACTCAAATTTCTCGCTAACAATTTTTATTGTTTTTTTGTACTGACTTTCTGGATTAAATAAAGTTGGATATAAATTAACTATTTTTTTGTATGAAATATTTTTTTTATTTTTTATAAAACCATAATATGCAGCTCCAATAGCAGCCCCGCAATCTCCTGGACTTGGGGGAATATAAATCTTTTTTATAAAAGATAAAGATGCAATAGATCTCAAAGAAGCTGAATTTAATGCAACGCCACCTGAAAATAAAAAATTAGAACAACCAGTTAAATTATATGCATGAGTAAATAGTTCTTTTAAAATATTAGTTAGTACTTCTTGGGCGGCAAAAGCTATATTTGCAAATCTTTGAAAATCTTTATTATTTAATTGTAAACTTTCTAATGGATTTCTAGAGTCCCCAAATAAGTCTTCTAATTTTAAGTTGAAAGAATTAAAAATATTTTTGTGATATTCAAAATATCTTAGATCCATTTTTATAGTTTTATCATTTTTATCCCAAAAGATTAAACTGTTCATTTTATTAATGAGGCTTATGTCCTCTTTCCCAAAAGCAGCTAATCCCATAACTTTATATTCTCCTTCATTTATTGCGAAACCTAAGAAATCAGTGATAGCTGAGTAAAACAGTCCTAAAGAATAGGGATAATCGCAAGACCATAATTCTTTTATCTCAATTGGGGTATTTACGTAACTAATTGAAGTTGTACTTCTATCACCAAATCCATCCGCTACTACAGAACAAATATTTTCAAAAGATTCAGAATATGCTAGGGCGGTAAGAGTATGAGAAAGGTGATGGTCTATATATAATAGTCTTTGTTCTAATCCAGGATATATTTTTGCCAGATCGACATAACAAAAAAGAGATGTTTTCTTGAAGTTTTTTAACTGATGTGAAATTAAATTTAAGCTATCAGGAAGATTTTTAGCAGCTACTTTTAATGGGGTTAGGTAAGCTGAAAGAGGCTTCTCATAAAATATTACGTTTTTTATTTCATCGATTTTTAAATTATTTGTCTCAAATAATTTTTTTATGGAGTTTTTAGGAAATGAATTATCACCTTTAATTCTTGATAATTGTTCTTCTCTATAATAATTTATTAATTCTCCCTCCTCGTTGATTAATGCAGCAGCAGACTGATGATTATATGCAGAAATACCTAAATACATTTAAAGAAGACTTTTTGATGAGATATCCATTAGATTTTTATTTTTTCTGCTGAATTCTTTTTGATCGAGTAAACGTAGAGGCAAAGATACTAAAAAAGAAACAGAAAAATAAATTGGTGTAAATAACTTTTCTAAAATTTGGAAATTCTTAAAATAAAATTTCCTTCCTTTATTGTGTAGATATTCTCTATATTTATAAATCATTAATTGATACGGTTGAATAAAAGGGTAGTACTTTAAAAAATATTTTTTAGCCATCCCATGATGTCTAAGTTCGTCCTTCATTATTGAATGTATAGTATCTGTAGATTCTTTATCATCTTCAAAATATTTTAATATCTTAGAAAACTCATCTTCAGCTATTAATTCATTTGTATATATATATGCTACAAAATCTTTCATTTTCTTAGTCTCTATTAAATATCCTTTTTGTGAAACATAACCTTTTTTTAGTGCCCCAATATGAACAAATTTATATTTTCTTGCTATTAAATTTGATAGATTTACCCCTTGTTTTTTTAATATTGTAAGAAACATTTTTGTATGAATATATTCATCTCTTGCATGTTCAAAAAAACCTAAAACCTCTCTTACTTTAATAGCTTGTTTACATGCGGCTAGCATCTCTAAAGCAGACCCATATTCTGCAAAAGCAGTTTCATAAAGTACATTGGCTGCTGATTCTGTTCTTTCCAAGGATATCCTTTTTATTTTATTTTACCTAAATAAGGATTAAATGTATTATTTGATTATGAACAATTAATTTTTAATTAGTTAAAAGGTAATGTCTAAAAACAATAAAACTAAAATAATATTTTACACATTATTATTTTTCCCCTTATTAATTTTTACTATTGAAATCGGTAGTTTATTTTTAACTAAGGAAAATAACCTTATTAATAGACAAACAAAATATGATGCTATTACTGGTTGGAGAAAAGAATGCGAAAATAATTACTCAAATAATCAGAACAAAGAATTTTTAATATGTAATAGGCATGGTCTAATAAAAACTCCCTATCAAAGCAACGGAAAAAATGTATTTGGAATTTTACTTTTAGGAAATAGTGTCGCGATGGGAGAGGGACTTTATGGTTTTGGTAATAAAAAAACCTTTGCAAGTCAGCTTGAGCTTAATTTAAGGGATAAAGATCAATCTATTGATTTAATTAATGGTGCTTATTCAGGTTTTAATACTTGGCAAGAACATAGTGAAATGATGAGATATTTAAATGTCGAACCATTTTATTATGATTTACCTGCTTTGGATATGGTCGTTAGCTTTGGAGGAATCCAAGATTTTTGGAGATTTATAAGATTAATTTATAACTTTGATAATTCATCTACATTGGATTATTCATTTGCAAATAATATGATGATAGAAAAAAGTACAATAGATTATATAAATTTTTTATCTAGTAGTACTTCTGGAAATATAAGAAGTGGCTTTACTTTATTTATTAATTCAATTAAAACAAATAGTAGACTTATAAATCTTTTTAATCGTTTTTATCAAAAAACATTTAAAAATACAAAATACAATAAAAAAACTGAATTGGTCATTAAAAAAGATAATATTTCAACAAGCGAAAATTTAAAAAATATAGTTGAGAGAAGTTTTTCAATAAGTATTGATAAATATAAAAAAATTAGAGATTACTCTATAAATTCTACAATTAGAAATCTTAAAGCCAGTAGTAATTTACTAAACCCTGAAATTAAATATGTTTATGTATATGCGCCAACTTATTTTAGTTCTTTATCTAAAAATAATTTAAATAATAAATATGTTGTTGGAATAAAACATCTTATTGGATTTCCCAAGTTTTCATTGAAAATATTTGAGAGTGAGATGAGAATTATTGAGAGAGATTATCGTAATGCTTTAATAAGTGAAATTAATAAAATTCCAACAATAGTTCTGCTTGATTACTCTGGCGAGGCAAAAAGTCATTGGTTTACTGACTACAGTCACTTTACAGAATTTGCCGCAAATCAAATTAGTTTTAAATTATCAAATCAACTTTTAAAACTTAAAAATCAAAATAAATTTTAGAGAAATCCTCTAACAAAATGAAAACAATTTTCATTTTGTAACAGTCGATACAAAAATTTTACAATACAAATCATCTTGAATTATTATGCAAAGATTGAATTATCAATTTTTATAAAATGAATTCTAAGTTCATAAAAATTGCTATTACAGCAGTTTTTGCTATTCCATTTGGACTGGTAACAAATGACTCAGTTATAGCGAGTGGATTATCCTCAAGATTTGAGCAAAATCAAACTGAAGAGTACTTAATATCCTGCGGCGGCGGCGGCGGCGGCGGCGGCGGCGGCGGTGGCGGCGGCGTGCAAGCCAAGAGAAAAAGAAAAGCTAAACAGGCAAAAGCAAAAGCTATGTTTAAGCTAAGAAAAGGGTTACCTTTGACAGATGCAGAAAAAGCTCTAATAGCGGAATAGCTATATTTACTTTTGCTACTTAATTTTTATTGCAAATAAAGTAAAATTGTTCTTTAAATACATCTTTACCAAGCTTGATTGATTTTTTTAAATCAATACAAGCTTTTTTATTTAGATTTAGTTTTTTGTATGTAAAAGCTCTGTTGAATAAAACATTATAATTTCCTGGATTAAGTTTTAATGAGCTGTTTAAGTCTTCTAGAGACTTTTTAAAATTACCCGCTTTGTAATTGCTTACTCCTCTATTGTTAAAAGCTAAGTAATTTCTATTATATAGATTAATTGCTTTATCATAGTCTTTTTTGGCAGATTTATAGTTTCTGAGCCTGAAGTTTAAATCCCCTCTATGTAAGAAATTTTGATATTGAAATTTATCTTCTTCTATAACTTTATCAAAATTCAATAGAGCACTTTTATAATCAAAAGTATAAAAATTTATTAATCCAATATCGAGATATATTTCCTCTCTTAATTCTGGAATAATAAGTAATTTTTTATAGTCTTCTAGTGCCCCTTCAAAATCTCCATAATCAGTTTTTGCAATTGCTCTTGAATATAATATACTTATGTCATTTGAGATATTAAAAGCTTTATCAAAATCATTTATTGCTTTTTTATAGTCGCCATATTCATATCTAGCTAGTCCTCTTTTATAAATTAATTGTTCATTTTTGGGATATTTTAAAAGTTCTTTGGAATAAGATTTGATTAACTCTTTTTGTCGTTTAATTTCATTGATTCTCTCATTATCTTTATCTCTAATCAAATTCGAACAACTAGAAATAATTAAAGCAACCATTATTAAAGCAGATCCATTTAAAATTTTTAGATTTTTTATTGAGGAAATTTTCATATATGAGACTATATTAAATGTTTAATTCAAATTAAATTTATTCTAAAAAATAGAGAGATAATATATTTTTAATATAGCAATCCATTTTAATTTAATTTGAAACTAGCCTATAGTTAAGAAGTAATAAATATAAGCTAATATTATGATGAAATATTTCTGTCCATACTGTAATTCTAAATATCAATTTAAATCTAACAGTAATAAAGGTAAATTATTGTGCGGTTTATGCGGAGAAGAAATGATTAAGAAATCATTCATTAATTTAAAACAAATTATTTCTTTGATAATAGTAACTACCTTTATCTTTCCACTTTTTTATACTTTTGTAATATCAATAATTAATAGAAAGCAAATTAAAAAAGATATTTATCAAGGATTCAATACTGAGCTAAAACAGTTTGAATTTAATAAAGATAGAGAATCATCCTCTACATAAATTTCTATTAACGCAAGAATTCAGATTTCTTTTATTTTTATATTTGATGTTTTTATTATTTGAATTTAAATAATTAAATATTGATTCATCTTTATAGCAATGGGATTGGCAACCCCCATTTTTTTCGTTATGAGATTTAATTTTATCTTGATAGAAAAAATTTATTAATATTAGAAAAAAGGCTATTAAATGAGTATTGAATTTCACCTAAATATTAATTCATAATTAGAATAATAGGTTATTAAATATAATTTGATCAATTTATATCTGATATAAATACAAAAATTATAATTTAATTCTTTCAATATCTATTTTTTATACAAATACCTCTATGAAAATAATATACCTGTTTAAAATAAATTATTTTAAAAATAGTATGTTAATTAATTTAAAACTGTAATTAATTTTTCTCAAATATCTCGAATCATATAACGTTTGTTCTAAAATAAAGGATAATTATTAGTCTTCCAATGGGGTTAATTTTCTTTTTAAAAAACTTTCTATCCATAATATTAACTTTTATACTTTTTACTACTCCTGTTTATGCTGGTGCTAATGTTGCGGTCAAAGGTGAGGGTGACGAAGTACCAAGTTATGTTCGTTCTGACATAACGGGATATGATTTTCATGGGGAAGACCTTCACTTGTCATCTATTGCTGGAGCAATAGCGAGGGATGCTGATTTTAGTGATGTAGATTTACATGGTACAACATTAACCTTATCTGATCTAAAAGGTTCAAATTTAAATGGAATAAATTTAACAGATACCCTATCTGATAGGGTTAATTTTCAAAAAACTGATTTAAGAAATGCTGTTTTAATAAATATGATTGCCTCTGGAAGTAGTTTTGCAGGAGCACAAATAGATGGAGCAGATTTTACTTTTGCTATTCTTGATAGCGAAGATCAAAGAAATCTTTGTAAAATTGCTGATGGGATTAATCCAACAACGGGTGTATCAACAAGAGATAGTCTTGAATGTAGTTGAAAATTATAAATACTTTTTTACGCCCTCTGTAACTTTGTATACATTTTCATTTTCATCTAAATATATAAATTCTCCATTAAACTTTGATTTCTTAAATTTCGCTAATCTTGCTCTATGCAAGTTTGTTTTATTTATTATTTCATAATCTTTATCGTAAAGGTCTACTTTGATATTGATATCTGGATTAAGGTTTATTCGCTCTTCGTTTCTAAGATGAATTTTGTTTATATTAAATTCTTTGCTTAATAATGATTTCTTAAAACTTGACATTTTTATATTTTTTCTTGAAAGTTTAAGGGATGATTTTTTTGATTTTAAATATACAAAAATTATTATCACAATAAATAAAGTAATAAATAATATATTTTTCATTTGAATTACATTTTTATTTTTATATCAAATCCCAATTTACTACGTTCAGTTAAAATTTCTTTTTTAAAGATACCGTATGTAAATAATTCTAATAAAGATGATAAAGCTTTAATTGATAATATTATTAAAAATATAGTAGTTATGATGTATAGATCAATTAAATCATTTGATTTTATAAGTGAAGTATTTTTCATTCAAATATTATCTAAGGATGTTTTTAATATTTGCATAAGGACCAAAGGTTCCAATACAATTACTCCCTAATACTGTACCTAGTTTTACTGTTTTTTCAATATTCCAATTAGAAGCTAATCCAAAAATTATCCCTGCCGCAAAAGAATCTCCACATCCGTAAGAATCAATTATTGGAGTATCATTATGTATAGCTTTGTATCTTCCGCCTGGGAATAAAATCCCTCCATCTTTACCTTCTGTTTTTATTATGAATTTTGGTATTTTTGTTAAATCTGATAAAGAAAAATTTTCGTCTGGGTCTAAATTACTTCCTATGAGAGCATCTAAAAATACATTAGAGTTTCTAATCGTTTGAATACCGACTCTTGGCGTTGCACAAAGAACTGGGCAGGATCTTGATTTTTTAAAAATATCTTCATCACCGGCGGTGATAAAGATACCGTCCATTTCTTTTAGAAAATGCCAACTTAAATCATCTTTTGAGAAAGGAGCTAACCTATCACCAACTATAGTTATTGATCGTTCACCTGATTTATCAACTAAACTAAATCCTTTTCTTGTAGGCAAATTTCTCCATGCAACATGCATAATTATTCCCATTTTTTCATATATTTCTTTGGTTTGAATACCATAAAAATCATTTCCTAAAGATGTAAAAAAATGTACATCACCAGTAGTTATTTCTCGAAGTGTTCTTGCAATAACCCCGCCACCTCCTGCTGGCAATTCTAAAGATCTTTTTGAATGGGTTATTAAGCCTGCTTTTGGTAAATAATCAACCTCAAGAAAATTAACCCATTCAATATGGCCTATAACAGCAAAGCTTAAATTACCTTTTTGGTATTTTTCAGATTTTCCAAAATTCTTTTGTTTTTTATTCATTGGTTAAAATAAAGACAATTATGATTTTTATCGTGAACACATTTTATTCTTTAAAAAACAATAAATACAAATTAAGTTATCTTTATTTGGTTTTGTCTATATTTGGTGTAATTTTTCCAATGATATCAAATTATAATTTTGCAATAGAGTACGGACCTAATTTTGATATTTTGAAATTTATTCAATTGGCAAGTAATAATCCAGCCGCTGAATCAATATCAAGAGATTTATTTATTGGTGCAAGTGCAATATTTATATGGATTATTAACGAGTCTCAAAAACTAAAAATTAAAAATATGTGGATTGTTTATATTGGGACTTTCTTAATAGCTTTTGCATTCTCTGCACCTTTCTTCTTATTTCTAAGAGAAAGGAGATTAATTGAAATTTCTGATAAGAATTGACTGGTAATATCTAAAATTTCTTTTTAAATATTAAAGTTGCTAATAAAAAACAAAGTATTGAAATAGATAACCATATTAATGAAGCATTACCATGAAAATCTAAAAATCTTCCAGATATCAAAGGACCTGAAAAATAACCTAAAGCAAAACATTGTGAAAGAAGAGCTAAAGCTAAACCTTTTTGATTATTAGGAGCAATTTTAAAAACAATATCTGAGGAAGTTGGGAGAAAAGAAGAAATGCCTAAACTGCAAAATATTATTGCTATTAACATTAAAATTAAGCCAAAGTTTTTTAAATAGCTTGAAGTAAACAATAATAATGTTCCTATAGAAAAATTGATAAGACTAAATTGTATTCCAAAAAATCGATCTTTATTTGATATCCAATTACCAATTGGCCATTGTAAAAATAATAATAAAATTAGTTGAAATGATATTATATAACTTGTAAAACTTTTGCTTATAGCTTCTCTATATATACCTCCTTTTACAAAATCTAAAGGTAGAGCAACTTGAATAAGTGCTAAACAAGTTGTTAATAATATTATTGATGAGATTATTAATAATGTATTTTTATGCCATTTATTTTGCTTTGATTGAGTACTAGATAATTTATTTGAAGCATATTCTTTTAATGAAATCTCGATAATATTTTTATTTTTAATTATCAGAAAAATAATTGTAATCATGCAGAAAATATCATTTAAGTAAATAAATTTAAAATATATAAATAAATTAAGTAGGCTTCCTAAAAATACACCAAGAAAGACACCAATAGCTTCAGAGGTTCTAACTAATGCATATGCTTTAGAGGTTGAGCATGGCTGACATAAATATGGGACTGCGATCTCTGCTGCTGGCCAATATATGCCTGCAGCAGCTCCAATTAATGATTGGCCAAATAAATATAAAAAAGTATCTTTCGCTATAAATAACAAAAAACTTGCAAAAATACTTAAAAATGAAGAAATTAATAGCGGTAATGCGATGTTTTTATTTTTATTAAGGTATTTTCCTGAAACAATTCTTGTTATTGTGCCTAATATCGCTGAAAATGTAAAACCAAGTCCAATCTCAGTAGCTGATAATCCAATATTATTAAATATAAGAGATGTTAAGTAAAGAACTCCTCCTGCGCCAAATGACGCAAAAAATCTTATCTTAGTTATTAACTTTAATTGGTTTGGGAATTGAATCCACCAATGATTAATAGCCTTTAAATTATTTGGATTAATCACAATTGAAAATCATTTGTATAGTTTTATTCTTTTTTTTAAGTTCCTTTTCAGCTGATAAATCTTTAAAAGCTGCTGAAAAAATCAATATTAAATTTGAGGGAATGGCAATACCTCTTTCAATAGATCAATTATCCAAATTAAGAACTTATAAAGAGGATTCTACAGAACTATTGGATTGGTTTAGGAATAATGGCTTTGAAAATATATTTGAATTATCAAAGTTCTTAGATTTTAACGTTTTTAATGAGGAGAATTTTTCTAAACAGCTTTTGAGAAGTTGGATGGGTAGAAAATTAATTTCAGAATTAAGTAATATAATTATTATCCCAAACGATCAAAATGGAGTAATACTTTTTAATACTATTGAAAAGCTCTTGGAAAATAAGGAAAAAATATCTACGCTTGATATTTTAAAAGCTATTCCAATTAATCAAATTAAGTTAGACTTAGATAATTTGATTTTGATAATCTCATCTTGGAAGCAGGAATTAGAGGAACAACAAAAATTAATTAGTAAATTAGATGGTTTTGATAAAACCAATGAAATTTTAATTGTAAATTCTAAAAAGCAAGTTAATAATGCTCCATCCAGAAAAAGTATTAAAGTATCACATAGAAAAAATCAACTTAATGTAGAAGTATGGAAGCCAGTAAAAAATAATCTTGAAAAAGATGTAATTATATTTATGCCTGGATTAGGAGGTGATATAAGGAACTTCAGATGGATAGGTTCTGAACTCAGTAAAAGGGGTTGGCCTGTAATCTTTATAAACCATGAAGGTAGTAATTCTGAAACTTTTAAAGCAGTTATTAAAGGTAAAGAGGCTTTACCTGGAGGGGCAGATAATTATCTTTATAGGATTAAAGATTTAAATGAAATCATAAATGCTAATAAAAAAGGAATTTTTAATTTAAAAAGTAAATCCTATATTTTAATGGGCCAT
>MDTA01115400.1_pt1 | contig 10502 bp, 10 predicted proteins | sample 811151 | NCBI WGS metagenome assembly MDTA01 (sample SAMN05326648, study PRJNA326480) | marine metagenome | isolation source: seawater | place: Indian Ocean: South | collected 2010 | reverse complement strand
GGCAGCATGAATGTTTTGGCGACAAAACATCTAGATAAATGATGGCTTAAAACAGAATCCGGCTTATAGACCAACTCACTCCTCTAATTTAAAATCATTATATGACATGGCAAATTCTAGACTCAAACTATGACCAAGCTAAAATTACTGTAATTGGTGTTGGTGGTGGTGGAGGCAATAGCGTTCACCACATGATCAAATCTAATATTAGGGGAGTTGAATTTATTTGTGCAAATACCGATTCTCAAGATTTAACAAAGATCCAAAAAGCTAAAAAAATTAAATTGGGTGAAGAATTTACCAAAGGTTTAGGAGCTGGGAATGATCCAGAGCGAGGTAGGGTAGCTACTGAATTAAGCATACCTGAGATAAGAGATGCTCTTAAGCATACTGAAATGCTTTTTATCATTGCTGGTATGGGGGGAGGAACCGGCACTGGAGGTTCTCCAGTAATTGCAAAAGTTGCAAAAGAGTTAGGCATTCTGACTGTTGCTATTGTCACTACACCATTTAAATATGAGCAAGAAAAAAGAGCTGAACAAGCTAGAGCAGGAATTTCTAAATTAATGTTAAGCGTGGACTCATGTATAGAAATAGATAATGAAAAAATCTTCGAGGTTTTCCCAGCTAATGCTCAGTTTAATGAAGGCTTTAATGCAGTAAATGAAGTCATTACAAATGCTGTTAGAGGTGTTTCAAACGTAATCTTAAATCCTGCAACCATGAATGTAGACTTTGCTGATGTCCAAGCAGCTATGTCTCAAAAAGGGATGGCAATTATGTGTATAGGTAAAGCAAGAGGATTAAATCGTGCTGTCGATGCAGTAAATGATGCACTTAATAATCCTTTCTTTAATAAAGCTGAAGTAAAAAATGCAAAAGGATTATTGGTAAACATATGTGGAGCATCAGGAATGGAAATACAAGAGATAAATGAAATCATGAAACAAGCGCAAAGTATAAGTCAACAAGGTGTAGAAGCTATTCCAGGTCTTACTATAGACGAATCATACGAAGATGAAATAGTGGTAACAATTATTGCAACTGGCCTAAGGAAATATAATTTAGATGAATTTTCAAATTCATATATAAGGCCTGTACAAAGTATAAGTCCCCTAAGAAAAGAATTAGAGGGATATGTGGACCCAGATAAACTCAACTTAATTGATATACACGATGTAATACGGAGCTTAGAGAATTAAACATATACCCATACTTCTTAATGAATCTGTAAATAATTTAATTTCAGATACAGATGGTTTATATCTTGATTGTACTTTTGGAAGAGGAGGACATGCAAAAAAAATCTTAGAAAAACTCTCTTCAAGAGGACATCTCATTTCATTTGATCTTGATGATTCAGCTATGGAAGTTGCAAATACTATCAATCAAAGTAATTTTAGATTTTTTAAAACAAATTTTTCAAATATTGATGATTTCATCGAAGATAATTCTTTATGTGGAGTTTTGATTGATTGTGGAGTTTCTTCACCACAGCTTGACGAGCCTGAAAGAGGATTCAGTTTTCAAACAAAAGGGCCATTAGATATGAGGTTTAATCAAGATCAAACACTTACTTGCAAAGATATTATTGAAAATTACAGTGAAAAAGAGATAGCAGAAATTCTATGGAAATTTGGAGAGGAAAAGGAATCCAGAAAAATAGCAAAATTTATTATTAAACATAGAAAAAAAAATACAATTGAGAACACCCTTGATCTTGCAGAAATAATTAAAGCAGCCAAATCAATCAAAACAAAAAAACATCCTGCAACAAAGTCATTTCAAGCTCTAAGGATGGCTGTAAATAAAGAAATTGAAAATCTCTCAAGTTGCCTAGAAAAAATTAAAGATAAACTAATTAAGTCAGGTAAATTAGTAATAATTACATTTCATTCTCTTGAGGATAGGATTGCAAAACAAACATTTAAACCAAAAATCAATTTTCATGAAAAAAACATCCCTTTGAAATATAAGGATGTGCCAGATGAATTTAAAATAAGTAAAATAATTTATCCTTCCCCTGAAGAAATTTCGGTGAACCCCAGAGCTAGAAGCGCTAAAATGAGAATTATAGAAAAATTATGAAAATATTAGATTGCTTTCTAGCAATATTTTTTTTAGCTTTTTTAGGCCTTTCTTTCGTAAAGGTTTTTCTTGTTTTTGAATATAAAAGAAACTTTATGCACCTTGATAATGTGCAAGATAAAATCTTTAAATTACAGAATCAAAATTCTAAATTAAATGTTGAAATAGCCCTCTTAAAATCGTCTCCATATATTTATGACAAAGCAATAGCTCTAGGAATGACGGATCCTGATATTGATGATGAGTAAGTTAAGATTTCTTTTTTTTATTTTTTTAATTTTGTTATCAATACCTGGTTATAGATATTACCAACTTAACCAAGAGAGAGATTTATTTCTTGAAGCTGCAGAAATTAGAAATACAGTCTCAGAAATCAATCTACAACCTAGAAAAAAAATATTAGATAGAAATGGAATAGAACTAGCAACTGATATTTTGCGGCCAACCTTATTATTTAAAAATGAGAATGATAAAAATATTGCAAAGGATATTCTAGCCAAACAATCCCAAGAGATTTTTCTTAATACTAAAAGAAGAATTTATCTAGAAAATAATATTTCTAAATCAATACTATCCGATATTCAAAAAGCATGCAGCTGTGTGCCAATAAGAGAGGATACATTTAAAAGATATTATCCATTTGGAAGTATTTTTGGTCCAGTAATAGGTTTTTCAGGAACTGATGGAGGTCTTGAAGGAGTAGAAAAAGTAATGAATGAAGATCTAGTCATTGATGAAAGAAAATTAATATTTAATCAAAGTGGTAGAGGTGAAAAACTTTACGGCCAATTAGAGGATTTTATAAACCTTGGCAATAATAAGAGTTTATACCTTACATTAGATACAAATTTACAATTTAAACTTTTTAATGAGTTGAAAGAAGCAATTTCAACTGCAAAAGCTAAAGGGGGTTCTGCATTAATAATGAATGCTAAGTCAGGTGAGATATTAGCAATGGTAAGCTACCCAACATTCAATCCAAATAATCCTGAAAGGGTTATTGAAAGAAATAAAGTAGTTGAAGATTTTTTCGAGCCTGGTTCATTAATAAAACCTGTAACTGTTGCTGGTGCACTTAAACTTGGACATATTCAAAAAGATAGTGTTATTAACACAAACCCAGGCTTTGTTACACTTTCTGGTTTTAAAAGAAGTGAGGCAGGAGGCAAAAATTTTGGCAGAATTAATCCCTCAGAAACTATTTCAAAATCATCTCAAGTTGGAATAGCTAAGATTGCTATTAAATTTTCATCTGATGAAATGCGAGATAATCTTGCTCAATTTGGCTTTGGAAAAGAACTTAAAATGCAATGGATTAATGATGCTGCTGGGAAAATTATTGATAATCCTAAACTATATGATATTGACAAAGCATCTTTGGGTTACGGATACAGTTTGACTTCTAACTCTCTGCAAATAGCAAGGGCTTACAGTGTTTTTGCTAATGAAGGAATAATGATAGAACCTCGAATATTATCAGATGTTAAATCAGAAAGAGTAAGAGTTCTTAGTAAATCTACTGCTTCATTTATTTTGGACTCATTAAGAATGACAGTCTTAGACGGTACAGCATCGAATCTAAAAAATGAGAGAATAGAAATAGCAGGTAAAACAGGAACATCAGAAAAGTATATTGAAGGTGTTGGGTACGCTTCTGAAAAATATATTTCAAGTTTTGCTTCTATTTTTCCTTATAACAACCCAAAATTCATTATGATCGTCTCTATTGATGAACCTGATCCAAATAAATATTTTGGAGGTGATGTTTCAGCACCTGTTGTAGGCAAATTATCTCAATTTATGATGAGGTTAAAATATTTATGAAAAATCCTTTTTTGACCCTCAGTTCTAATGAAAACCTAGTTACTAATTCAAAATATTTAAAAAAAAATGATATTTTTTTGTCTCTTAGAGGTGGAGCAAAATACTTGACTAGTGAACAAGCAAATCTTGCAAAGCATATCTTTCTAGATAGCAGTGAAAATTTAGATTTACCAAACGTTTCCAAAATAAAATATCTTAATAGTTTCTATTTAAAATGGATAGATGAGTACTTTGATATTGATCATTCATATTTCAATAATCTCTTCATTACGGGTACAAATGGAAAAACCACGACTCTTAGCCTTTTATGCCAAATTATGGGAAATAATAAAATTGAACATGCTTCATCTGGTACTTTAGGAACTTTCATAAATGAGCAAAAGATTTTTAACAATGAACTTACTACTGAAGAGCCTGTTTTCATTAGAAATCTGATGTCAAAATGTTTTGAATCAAGCGTTAAAAATATTATTTTTGAGGCTTCTTCTATTGGGATTGATAAAAATAGATTGGAGGGCTTAAAGGTTGACCATGCAATAGTTACAAATATTTCTAGAGATCATCTTGATTATCATGGATCATTTCAAAACTATATTGACGCTAAATTTAATTTAGTTAACGATTCAAAGACTAAAACAGTTTCCATTAATTTGGATGATGAAATAATATCTAGTCAGCTCAAGAAAATCTCGTCAAAAGAAACATTTAAGATTTCTTCAAAAAATACTAAATCAGATATCTTTTTTAAAACTTTAAAACACTATGAAGATGGAAATATAGAGTTTTCAGTTGAAACACCTTGGGGAAAATTTCAAGCTGCTTCCATACTGGAGTCTAAATTTAATGTATATAATTTGCTTTTATCCTTACCTTATTATCAGTTTATAACTAACGATTGTGAAGATTTTTTTGCAAAGCTTGATAATATATCGTTACCATTAGGCAGATTAGACAAGACTCAGAAAGAAAACGTATATATAGATTATGCTCACTCTCCTAAAGCTTTAGAATCCGTATGTAAATATTTACAAAAAAAGAAAAAAGGTAAATTAATAATAGTATTTGGAGCTGGTGGTGAAAGGGATAAAGGAAAAAGATATTTGATGGGTGAAATTGCGGATAAATATTGTGAAAAAATTTATATAACTTCTGATAATCCAAGAAATGAGGACCCTTTGCAAATAGCAAATATGATAATGAATGGGATAAAAAAATTAGATAAGATCTGTATGGAACTTGATAGGTCTCGTGCAATTAAGAATGCTATAGATGATCTTCGCGAAGGAGACATAGTTTTAATAGCTGGTAAGGGTCATGAAAATAAACAAATTATCGGTAATGAATGTTTAGATTTTTCTGATCATGAGGAAGTGAAAAAGTGTATAGTTTGAATGAAAATAAATCTTTAAAAGAATTATCACAAATTCTTGGTTTTGAGAATGTTAAAACTGATACAAACATTGAAAGAATTATTTTTGACTCAAAAATAGCCAGAGAAGGTGATCTATTTATTCCATTAAAAGGAAATAATTTTGATGCTGAAGTTTTTATTGAAGAAGTATTGCAAAAAGGTGCATCTGTAATAACTAAACAAAAAATTTTTGGTACTTCAATTATTGTTGATAATGTCTACTGCTCTTTGCTAGAAATATGTGCAATCAAACTAAGAGAAAGTAATGCTAAGGTAATTTTTATAACTGGAAGTTATGGTAAGACAACCATAAAAGACATGTTAAAAAGTGTTCTAGGAGAAAAATGTCATGCAAGCAAAGAAAATGAAAATAATGAATTTGGCATACCTTTCACCATACTTAGCATGCCAAAAAACACAGAGTATCTTGTTGTGGAATGTGGAGCAAGAAATATTGGTGATTTCGATTTAATTTCTGAAAAACTATTTTGTGATGTATTTATTTTGACATCAATTGCATCTAATCACCTAAGCACATTTAAAACACTAGAAAACATATCTAAAACAAAATTAAAATTGAAACAATGTCTTAAAAGCAAAGATAATTTTGTAGATGGCAGAGAAATTCAGAATATTAATATCTTAGAAAAAAATAAAAAAATTATTCAAAAAACATTGAAATTATTATCAATAAATAAAGATTTAAATGAATTTACATTCACTCCAACGGTAGGAAGGGGCAACATAATAAAATTGTATGGGAGCGAAGTAATTAATCAAACTTATAATGCTCACCCTGATACAGTATTAGCTACTGCAATGGAAGAAGATCCAAGTAACACTATTCTAGTTTTAGGAGATATGGCTGAGTTGGGTGATGATGAAAAAAGGAAACATAAGAATTTGATAGATGAATTATCTGATTTTCAACTATTTCTTACAGGAAAAATTTTTGGTGAAATAATTAAAGAAATATCTAGAAAAAAAATAAATTTTTTTAAGAATAAAGAAGATTTCCCAAAAAATTACTTAATAAATCAACTTAAGGCAGGCAAAAAAGTCTATTTTAAAGGTTCTAGGTCTAGTAAAATGGAAGATTATCTTGAGTTGCTTATAAATGATTGAATTACTGCTTAGTTTATTTTCTGAAAAAGGCCCATTCTTAAATTTATTTTCTTATTTGAGTACAAGAACTTTTCTATCTACATTGTCAGGTTTGCTGATCGTTTTATTGTTTGGAGAACTTTTTATTAAACAAATAAGATCATTCCAATTTCAACAAGTAATAGGTGATAGAGGACCAGACTCACATAAAGTAAAAGATGGAACTCCAACAATGGGTGGAGTTCTAATCATTGGAAGTGTTATTTTTTCAAGTCTTTTGTGGGGAAATTTTTCGAATAGATTCTTATTAGTATCTCTATTATGCATATTCCTTTTCGCAATTTTGGGTTTTGCAGATGACTACAAAAAAGTAAAACAGAAAAATTCTAAGGGTATCTCATCTTGGACTAAAATCTCCTTTCAATTTATCTTTGCCTTGATTATAGTTGCTGTACTTTATTTTTATGCATTTGATCCAAATGAGCAAAATTATATAGTTCCTTTTTTTAAGGATGTTTCATTTTCTATGGGAATCTTGTTTATCCCAATATCAATATTTATTATTGTGGGGAGTTCAAATGCAGTTAATTTAACTGATGGCCTTGATGGGTTAGCTATTCTTCCAGTAATACTTATTACCTCTGCCCTTGGAATAATCGCTTGGGCCTCAGGAAATACAATAGTTTCAGAGTATCTTTACATACCATATATAGAAGGCACTGGAGAATTATTAGTAATTTGTGGAGCTTTGGTTGGTGCTGGAATTGGATTTCTTTGGTTTAATGCTTATCCTGCACAAATATTTATGGGAGATGTTGGTTCGCTTTCTATGGGAGCTTTCATAGCTCTAGTAGCAATCATAGTAAGACACGAAATAGTTTTTGCAGTAATGTCGATGGTTTTTATAATGGAAGCCATGAGTGTAATTCTCCAAGTTTCATCATTCAAAATAAGAAAGAAAAGAATCTTCAAAATGGCCCCAATTCACCATCATTTTGAGCTGCTTGGCTGGAAAGAACCTAAAATTATTGTGAGATTTTGGATCTTAACTTTTATATTTGTATTAGTTGGCTTGTCTCTACTTAAAATTAGATAATGAAATCACTAATCATTGGTTATGGTGCTACAGGCAAATCTTTCGAAAAATATTTAACTAAAAACTCAATTGATTTTGATATTTTTGATGAAGACAAAGCAAAATTAGAAAATAAAAATAATATATTAGATTGTCTAAATGATAAAAGTATTTCTGTTTACAAGAATTTATATATTTCTCCGGGAATACAATTAAAAAAATATTTTTCTCCCTCGAAAATTTTGAAGCTCAATTTTATTTCAGATTTAGACCTTTTTTTTCAAAATAATAAATCTTTAAAAATTGGAGTTACTGGAACAAATGGTAAAAGCACATTGGTTAATTACCTTAATCAAATTTTAAATACTGTGAGCTCTTCAATTGCACTTGGAAATATTGGCAATCCACTGTTAGATAATATAAACCACTTAAATAAATATACTGTTATCGAAGCATCAAGTTTTCAGTTAGAGAAAATGAAAAGAAATCATTTCAATTTTTCAATTATTACCAACATCCAGAATGACCATAACGATTTTCATGGCAATTACCAGAATTATAAAAATGCAAAATTGAAAATATGCTCTGAAAAAGGAAAAACAATTTTTTGTACGACAGATGATTACAAAGAAATAGCAATCGCCTTTGTATCAGGCATTGAGCCAAAATTAAACATTGAAGGTCTTAATTTGACTAATTTGCCATTTAGATTGCAAAAGATTTCAGAGGGAGTAATAAATGATTCTAAATCTACAAATTCAGCTTCACTTCTCTACGCTATTGATAAATTAAATTTTAAGGGGGACTTGATTATTTGCGGTAATCCTAATAAAGAAAATCACAAAGAATTGTATATTAAAGGCCCTAAAAGAGTTTTTATTTATGGTAAGCATCGAAATGAATTGCTCGATATTTTAAAGCATGAAAATATCTCAACATTCTCAAATTTAGACGAAATTTTTGAAATTTTAAAAAAAGATAAACATAAAGATATTTTATTCAGTCCAGGTAATCCAAGTGGCAATGATTATCTTAATTTTAACGAAAGAGGATTACATTTTAATAATTTAAAAGAAAAATATTTTGATTAATAGAAAAGAAAATTTATTTGACTTAACTTTACTAGTTCCATTCATAATTATTACTGGCATAAGTCTCATTTTTATTTATTCATCCTCAAATGTAATTGCATACGCAGATTTTGGGAATCCATTCTTTTTTTTGCAAAGACAAATAATTGCTTTATCAATTTCACTGGTTGCATGTTCAATTTTTCTTTTTATTCCTATATCTTTTTATAAGGAAAACGGACTTCTTTTGCTTGTATTAAGTTCAATACTATTGGGTTTAGTTTTGATACCAGGTTTGGGCCAAGAGATAAATGGAGCTCGAAGATGGTTAGCAATTGGCCCAATAAATATTCAACCCTCAGAAATTATTAAGATATTTCTTCCTTTGTATTTATGTAGTTATTGTTTAAGAAGAAAAGATCAGCTTGAGACTAGTTGGAGGGGTTTTATCAAGCCAATAGTTGTTACAACATTAATTGCTTTGCTTCTATTTCTAGAACCTGATTATGGAAATACCGCAATATTATTTTCAATTGCAATATGTATTCTGTTCATTGGTGGTGCAAAGATCTCTCAGCTTGCTATTTTGACTATGATTTTCTTTATATTCCTTTCTGTTGCAATATATTTTAATCCTGAGAGACTAGACAGGGTTTTATCTTTCGCAAATCCTTGGGACGATATGACTGGCTCAGACTATCAACTAATAAATGCACTTATTGCGTCAGTGCAAGGTGGCATTTATGGTCTTGGAATTGGTGAGAGCACCCAAAAATATTTTTTTCTTCCTGAAGCCCACACTGATTTTATTTTTTCAATTTATTTGGAAGAAACTGGAACAATTGGCTTTCTTATCTTGTTCTCTTGTTATCTTATTATTTTATGGAGGCTATTTAAACTTGCTGAAAATGCAAAAAATCAAAATTATTTTTTTAATAGCTTAATTATTACATCATTTGCATTATTATTTTTTATTCAAACCTCTCTTAATATTTTTGTAAATCTTGGTGTCATTCCGACAAAAGGCCTAACTTTACCATTCATAAGTTATGGAAGAAGTAGTGTTATCATGAATTTTATTGCTTTAGCAATCACACTACGAGCAAGCTGGGAGTTCAGGAATAAAATAAAATGAAAATTGCAATTTTTGCAGCTGGAACAGGAGGTCACATTTATCCTGCATTATCAATAGCTGAAAAGTTTGGAAAAGAAAATGTAATTTTTATTGCTTCCAATAGGCAGACAGAAAGAAAAATTTTTAAAAATTCAGGCTTTAAAGTCATACATTTAAATATTGCAGGGTTTAGGGGGAAAAAATTTCTTGAAAAATTATTATGGCCTTTTAGTCTAATCAGCTGTGTTTTGATTTCAATGTTTCTCTTAATAAAATTTAGGCCACCGAATGTTCTTCTAATGGGTAATTACATTTCTGTAATTGGCTTAATATCATCAATTTTTTTGTTTAAAAATATTTATATTCATTAGCAGAACTCAATTTTAGGCTCGGCCAATAAATTAAGTTTAATATTTGCAAAAAAACTGTTCACAACATTTCCTCTTAACGAAAAAAAAGAACATAATTTTGGCCAACCAATTAGATATGCATTCAACTCGCTAAGCTATACTAGTCATTCAAAAAAAGAACATATTCTTGTTCTGGGAGGCAGTCAAGGATCCCTCTTTTTTAATAATCAACTTAGTGAAATATTTAAAAATTTAAATTTAAATGAAAAAATACTATTTCAGAATGGTGAGCAAAATCAAAAAATATCTACAGAAAAAATAGAATATGTAAAGTTTATTGAAAATATGCCAGAAGTTATGGCTAAATCGAAATTTATTATTTGCAGAGCTGGTGCATCAACTGTTGCTGAGGTGCAAAGTATTGGTCTGCCTGCAATATTTATTCCATTGGCAAATTCAATAGATG
>MDTA01058217.1_pt1 | contig 10502 bp, 7 predicted proteins | sample 811151 | NCBI WGS metagenome assembly MDTA01 (sample SAMN05326648, study PRJNA326480) | marine metagenome | isolation source: seawater | place: Indian Ocean: South | collected 2010 | reverse complement strand
TCAGCATCAGGAAATTTGATGTAATTTTTATTCAGCCCAAAATCTACACTGAATCGATACCCACGCTTTATTTCAGCTGAGATTCCATATGAACTTCGTTCACCATGAAAATATTTACCTATATTAAAATTACCATTTAGCGTTATTAACCTAGTATTGTCGCCACGGTAGTACGCACTTAAATTTGTATATTTATAATTACCATTTGGAACTTCAGCGCCATATAACGTAAATGCTGTTTTTATCTCTTCCTCAGTTTGTGTTAAGCCCGTAAATAGCATGGCACGATTTGCAAAAAGGACATCAAAACCTGCCTTTAATGCTCTGTATTCCATATAACCACCAAGGTTATCATATTGGTTAACTTGAACATATGGATTTATATTACGAAAGCGTCCCGTTGAAAACCGTTTATGCCTTCCAACAGTAGCAAAGGTCTCATTCACGTTCTTCCGTTGAATAAAACCAACTTGAGGGTCAAAATTTTCTTCAACTTTTTTATAATATGCTGCAAGGTCCCACTCATTATTACGCCATGCCATAACGATTCGCCCTGCTAAATTATCATTTTTCATGTCTGGATTATCTGTCTGAGCCACATAAGAGTAAATTAATAACTTATCAATTTTCAAATTTAAGTCAATACCGGTAGATTGATGTTTTCTACTTTGACCATCAGAATTTCTATCAATGAAAATTGCACCAATATTAGATTTTTGGAAAATGTTCCGACGAACCCGAGCCACATTAAATCGCATAAGTGGTACATCGCCCATTGCTTCGGAAGTCATATTTAAATAGCCTACATCAAAATTACCAACCTTACCACTTAATCTACCGCCACCAAGTATTGGAATTTGGCTTCCACTTTCAAGACCTATTCTGCGACTATGAAACATCGTAAAAGACCGACTCCATCTTTCTGGCTTCATACGATAGGTATAGTTAGATATATCACCAAATTCAAAAATTCCAGCATTCTCTAAAAAGAAATCTCGCTTTTCAGGGAAGAACAATGGAAATCGGGTGAGATTTACTCGTTCGTCATCAGAGTCTACCTGTGAAAAGTCAGTATTATATGTCATATCCAATGTTAAACTAGGAGTAACACTAAATTTAAAATCAAGTCCCGCATCTGAATTATTAGATGACTCATCAACGTTAAGTTGATTACCAATCACAAAAGGTTTTAACTGCAGATTACGTCCTGGCTTGATGTTTTCAAGACCTTTTAGAGTACCCCCTTTAGAAACTACAAGTAATTTTTCATAAGGTTCAATCGGACTCCAATATATATCTTCACCTTTTCTTCGGATCCGCCTTAAAAAGTTTATACCCCAATCTTGAGAACCTTCATTTGGGTTGAATCTTAAACTTGTTAATGGGAAAGCCAGTTCAATCTCCCATCCGTGATCTTGAATTGAGGTTTTTCTATTCACAATACCTTCCCAGGCACTATTGATACTAGATCCATCATTATTTATATACATATCCTTTATAGCGCCTGCAGCATTAAAAAGAAATCCATACCCACTTTTATCATCGTTAAAAGTATCTAACATAATAGCAAAGCAATCATTATCTTGAGATTCAAAGTCTTGTTCTAGGCTTTGAATTATTATTCCACTTGGATCAGAATCATACAAAACTGCAGAAACATATAAGAATTCAGCATCATATAAAACTCGAACAACAGTGCGCTCTGTTCCTCTTAATCCTGGGACAGGCTGCGTTTGATAAAAATCTGTTATCGAATCTGCTCTTGCCCAATCAGGTTCATTAACAAAACCATCAATAATAATTTTTTCAGATACTAGTCCAGCAGACATTGTTGGACGAGGGAACGTGGAAATATTTATTGTCTCATCATCAGCAAATAAGGATGATGAGAATAAAAGAAATAAAATAAAGAAGTATTTAAAAATAAATTTCCGCATTTTTATAGACAGGAAATCTACTTCAAGAATATTGAATTAAATAAATTAAATATATATTTTTTAGGGATTAAAAAATATTTAATCCCTAAAAATTATTTTTCGGCAAATTTAATGCTACAGCCTAGTGCTTTAGTTTCTGTTACTTTGATAGATTTACCTGAGCCTAGAGCATTTAATGCATCCAAAAGATATGGTTTCTTAACCTTTTTTGGTTTTCTCGCATTGTCATCGATTGCACCTTTATAAACCAGCTTACCATTTGAATCAAACAAATAGATATGAGGTGTTTTTGAAGCTCCAAAAGCTCTTGCAAGCTGTGAGCCTTCATCTACAGTATAAAGAAAATCATCATGATCATATTTTTTTGAGAATTTTTTCATATCTTTCAAACCTTCGCCAATTTTTTCACGGTTTTTAGAATTTGGATTAATTGTAATAAAACCAATATTATTTTTCATACTGGTTTCTGCTAATCCATTATATCTATCTTGCCATGCCACTACCCATGGGCAGGTATTGCATGAAAAATTCACTAATAGACCATTCTTCATTTTAACATCATTAAGGCTAACTTTCTTTCCACTGATATCTACCATTTTCACATCAGCTAAAGGAATATCAGAACCCAATGCTAAATCTTCAGCGAAGCTAAAAGAAAATAATGATAAAATAATGATTAGATTTCTTAAAGATCGTATCATTAGATACCTCCTTTATAAATTTCAATTGAAATTACGATAAAATAGTTAGTTCTCAAATTTTTACTCTAAATTATCTAAAACAACTTTGGCAATCTGTATATCTTGTACTGCAACTCCAGTAAGATCAGCAACAGTGATTTGAGCATCATTAGTTCTACCTTCTTTCTTACCTAAAATAATTTCTCCTAATTCTATCACTCTATTAAAAGGCAAATCATCATTCAATGCATGATGAATCTCACCTCTCTCACGACTTTGAGAGAAGCTGTCGCTCACTATGAGATCTGCATCAAATAATACTGAAGAATGCAATTCTTGTTTTGAGATTGTGTCTGAACCCATTGCGGTAATATGGGTACCTTGTTTTACTGAGTTAATTAAGGGATTTTCACTAGCAGTACATGTTACAATTAATTGAGAATTATCAATGACTTCATCAATGTTAGTTGCTGTTGAGACAACAAATCCACTTTCATTCATTTCATTTTGATATTTAATTACTGATTCAGGATTTCTACCCCAAACCATTATTTTTTTACAATCAATAACATCTTTTAAGTACTCAAGTTGCATCCTCGCTTGTATTCCTGTACCGATAATGCCAATGTTTTTGATATTTTTAGGCGCAAGATATTTAGCGCAAATAGCTCCCGCAATAGCTGTACGAACATCCGTTAAATAGCACTCATCATTTAATACTGCAATTGGTTTGCCGGATTGTTTATCAAATATTATTATCATACCATTTCCTGTTGGAAGACCAATTGATGAATTCTGATAGAAACCAGAAGCAATCTTTACAACATATATACTATCATTTTTTATATAACCATATTTGATGTGTACGTCCCCTGGAGGAGAATCAAAACTTAACTCACCCACAGGTGGTACAATGACCTCACCTTTTGAGTAGGCTACAAATCCCTTCTCTATTTCATTAATTAAATCAGCTTTGGGGAGTATCGATTTAATAGTAGGTAAATCAATAATTTTCAGCATAGAATTGATTTTAATACTTCAGAGCTAATATTTCCACCACACATGACAATAACAACTCTTTTGCCAATTAAATCTTTTTTATATTTCAAAAAACCAGCAATGGCTGTACCAGCTGCACCTTCGATTAATTGATGGTGCTTTTCAATTCCTATTAGGATGCCTTTAACTATTTCTTCTTCTGAAACTACTGTAAAATGGTCAATCACATCTTTACATAATTCAAAAGTGATAGAACCAAATTCTACACCACCAGCAGTTCCATCAGATAGTGTCGGTTTTGAAGGTAGGTCCAATTGCTTATTAGCATTAATTGACTCATACATGACACAAGAATTGATCGGAGATACTCCATAAACTTTTGTTCGTGGATTAACTGATTTAAGGTAACCACCTACTCCTCCTATTAATCCACCGCCACCTACAGAAATAAAAATTGAATCGACTTCTCTTAAATCTTCGTCAACTTCTAGGCCTAAAGTTGCTTGACCGCAAACAATCGCTTCATCATTATAAGGGGAAATATAAACTGCTCCAGTACTTTTTGAAATTTCCTGAGCCCTTTCTTCGGCATGGATACAATCGTTACCAAAATATTCAACTTCTCCACCAAGATTAAGAATATTTTCTACTTTATTTTTATGAACATTTTCAGGGACAACTATTTTACCTTTAATACCAAGTAAAGACATTGCTAAAGAACAAGCCGCTCCATGATTACCAGTAGAAGCAGTAATTACTCCATTTAGCTTTTGCTTATCTGATAGAGAGCTCATCTTGCTGATCGCTCCACGAAATTTAAATGAACCTGTTTTTTGAATATTATCTAACTTGAGATAAACATCACCATCAATAAGATTACTTAAATATGGTGAGTGCTCAAGTGGTGTTTTCCTTATATGTGGTTTTGAGCGTTGATTTGCTTCTTTAACACTATCAGGAAAGTTTATCATAGAGATTTTAAAACTGGAGAAATTCTATCTAAAGCTTCTTCAAGTTCATCAGATTTAGCACCATAGCCAAATCTAATATAATTATCCATTCCATACCAATCTCCAGCAACCAACATCACACTAGTTTCAGTTCTTAGTTTCTCGATTAATTGCGAAGAATTTATAGACCAATCATATCCAACAAATGCCATTGCTCCTGCTTGAGGAGGAATAAAACGGAAATGATCTCCAAATCCATCAAGCCAGTTTTGAAAAATTTGCAAGTTATTGTTTAAAGATTTTCTAATTCGACCAAGGGTATTTAATCTATTGTCTGGGTGTAAAACGTAAGAGCCAATTACATCACTAAGCCTTCCTATAGAAATACTGGTATAGTCATGATTAGCCCAGCACTGATTTATATAATCTTTATTTGATATAGACCACCCTAAACGTAATCCAGGCAATCCATATGCTTTTGATAAACCGCAATTCACAACGGTTTTATTATAACCTATCTCCCAAAAAGAATTGCATTCATTTCCATCTAATTCTGCTCCACGGTAAACTTCATCAGATAAAATCCATGCATCGACTTTTTGTGCTATTTCCCCAATCTCATAAACCATATCCTTTGGCAAAACTGAACCAGTTGGATTATTGGGATTACAAATACATATTAATTTTGTTTTGGCAGAAACCATTGAGCTTAATTCTCCAACATCAGGCTTCCACCCCAATGATTCTTTTAGATGAAAAGTTTTAACATTTGCGCCTAATCCTTTTGCAAAACCATATATTTGAAGATAATTGGGCATCATATATACAATTTCATCGCCAGGTTCAATCAAAGTCAAAATTGATACCATATTTGCTTCTGCTGAACCATTGAATGCTTGGACATTATCAATGGTTGCATCTTTATAAATTGACGCTATTGATTCCCTTAGTTCCGGAGACCCTTCAGTAAATCCATAAGTTATTTCAGTATTTTCAATTTTTTCTACAAAATCAGAATTAAAAAGTGTTTTTAATGTACCAGGATGAACGCCACTCTCAGTCAGATTATAATCTACCTTATTTTCCCAAGTAGATTGATTCCTCTCTAATTGAAATTCTTCAAATTTCACAGAGAAATAACTCTTTTTATAGCCGATTCAAAAAAGACTCTATCTTTTTTGTTTTCCCAATAATCTATTAGATTCCCATTTTTATCAAATGTTAGAGTAAATGGCAAGGCACCTGACCAATCTTTATGAATAGCATTTATAAATTCATTATCATCTAATTCATCTGTTAAAAATGAAATTCCTTTTACGCCTATATTCTCTAAAAACTCCATAACCGCTTCTTTACGGTCTAGCCAATCAGTACTCACGAAATAAATTTTAAGTCCTTTATTTTTGTATTCTTCTTGAAGTTCAAGAATCATAGGGAATTCTTCTATGCATGGGCTACAATGAGTTGCCCAAAAATTGATAAGAACTGCCTCTTTATTTTTATGAGATTCAACTTGCTTGTATATATCTGACGCATCAACAATTTTCAAGTCAACATCAGATTTAGCACATCCAAATAAACAAAATAAGAAGAGAAATAATGATTTTTTTAACATAATTTTTCCTAATTACCTACAATAAATACGGCGTTACCAAATAAAAGTTTCCCATTATACCAAAATGCTCTGAAAAGTGGGTTGTCAGCTAAATATATCACACGACCTCTACCCATATTTTCAACACCAAAAACCATTGATTCTCTAAAGTTTTCCTTTGCTTTAAAACCTACAAAACCACTCATTATGGCTGTAGAATCTTGAGTGATGCCTACATTCCACCCTCTAGGTAAAAAGGCATATCGTCTATTACTAAGTTTAAGTGAAAAATATTCTTCATCATATCCGAATGCTAATGGATGAGTGTTATCTAAAGTTATTCTAACAATTGCACCATAAGCATTTTGGCTTAAGTTGTTTCTTTGGCGATCGCTAAATGAGTTGAGCCTTTCAGATAATTCCCTTTTCTTTCTTTTCTTTTCAAATTGTTTTTTCTCATCATCATTAGCAAAACGTTTCAGATTATAACCTTTATGATCTACAAATTTATCCATCGCTGAGTCCATCAAAATCAAACGACCACCTGAGCGCACCCAATGACGTAATTCATTTCTCATTTCATCATCTAAATAGTAATAATTTCCAGAAGGTAGAATAAAAACATCAAAATCATGCTTAGGTATTCTAGTAAAGCTTGATCCTTCAATTACAGTTACAGGAAACTCAATTTGACGCTCGAAAAAATGCCAAACTTCACCAAAAGCATAACTTCTTACACCGTCTCCTGATATCAAACCCACTTTTGGTCTTTTTACAACCTTCATTGATGATGAACCAAAATCTTTTCCTCTAGAGACAAAACCACTTGATGCTTTTTCCAATGAGCGATCAAATTTTGTAGCTGCCGTTTGCAATATTTCGTCAAATTTTGAACCATGTTTTTCATTACCTTTACGGGTAATTACTAACGTACCAGGGTCATATTCTTTTTCATCAATTTTAAATGGCTCCATAGATACCCTAGAAACAATATCATTTTGAAATAAATAAGCTAAGAACTTTAGATCTTTGATACCTTTCCAATCCAATATATATGCGTATGGTTGACCACTAATTAATTTGCTCACTTTTTTCGTTTGTGATCCATTGATCTTTGTTGAAGATGAAGATTTCACTAATCCATTAATTGCATATGCATCAAGTCCATAAGAATAAGGAATTGCCCAAGCTGTGATATCATAAGTTAAGGTGTCTCTTAGTTCTGTTTTAGGCTCAAACAATACTTGTACTAAAACTGATTTAGATTGATATGCTGATACAACCAAGTCTCCCTTTTGAACCTTGACTTGCCCTGACTTGCCGGTTTTATAATTTAACCCTCTATAAGATTTTGTTAATGAAGCCAAACCATAATCTATTCCATTATTTTCTAACCATAATCGTAAGTCATTTAATTTATCAACATTGTTTGATTTTGAGATCACATAACTTTTGTAAGGACCTTTTGGTTCATTTTTATTATCAATAAAAAACTTCTCAAATTCATCAACCATTTTTTCTACATTATTTGAAGCTACTTCAATTGTAGATAGACCAGTTGTATGATGATGGGTTAAACGATCACTAAGTGTCAATGTATCTCCATCTTCTGTCTCAACTGCAAGACCTCCTCTGCTATGACCCGCCTGTTCATAGGTCATGCCAATAGCACCACTATAAGTAGGGTAGGTATCACCATAACTTGGATACAATAAATCAAATACTTCTTTTGTGAAATATAACCAATTATTTTTATCAAAATATTTAGCGTGATTTTTACCAATCATTGTTTGGAATTCACGTTGCCAATCTGAGATATATTCATGGTATGGTTCAGCCGCTGGAGCAAAATAATACTCATTGTTAATTCCCTGTTCATGAAAGTCAACATGAACATGTGGCAACCACAAATTATATAATTTTAAACGTTCTACTGATTCTTTTTGCGTTTGCCAAGCCCAATCTCGATTTAAATCAAAATAATAATGATTGGTTCTTCCTCCTGGCCATGGTTCCATATGCTCTCTTGAATTAGGATCTGCATCAGGCCATCGATTTCCAATCATTCGATACCAATTTGCATATCTATCTCTCCCATCTGGATTTATGCATGGATCTAGAATTACAATAGTATTCTCCAACCATTTTTGAGTTGATCTATTATTTTTATCTGCTAAAGCATATAATGTTTTCATTGCTGCTTCTGTAGAATTTGCTTCATTACCATGAACATTATAACTCAGCCAAACAATACCAATTTTTTTGTTATTAGGTTTACCCTTTAAAATACCTGCACGTTTAAGATTATCTATGCGCAGATCTTCTAACATACTCATATTTTTCTCACTAGAAATAATTGCCACCATCAAGGGGCGTCTTTCATAAGTTTCACCATATTTTATTGTTTTTACATTTGATTCTTCCTTTGAAACATGCTCATAGTATGAAACAACTTTATAATGAGGAGTAAAATAATCTCCAAGTTCGTATCCTAAAAATTCTCCCGGTGTCTTTAATTCACTAGCAAAAAGCAATCCATTAATTAAAACTATATATTTCAGTGATTTAAGCATCTACTCTCCTTCAAAAATAGGCAAAGAAATTATTAAAGTATTATTTGAGTATTCAATCTCCCAATTGAGGAAATTGAAATTTTTTATATATTGGTCGAGAACGTGAGCTTAGCATGATTTTTTCTATTTTCGCTACAATATCAGGATAGAGATTAGCTATATCATTCTGTTCAATGATATCATTTTCAAGATTATAAAGTTCTATTCTCATGTTTCCATCAAATATGTTGCGACGAATTGCTTTCCATTTACCCATTCTTACAGCTTGCTGACCTTTATAGGCTGGGAATTCCCAATAAAGATACTCATGGACTTCTGACTGATCTGTTCCTAACAATGTTGGCATCAAACTTATTCCATCGATCTTTTTTGGATTAGGAATACCTACTATATCACAAAAAGTTGGCATCATATCTTGAAAAGCTGATAAATGGCTAGACCGACTGCCACTTACAATTTTTCCTGGCCAACTCGCTATCATAGGCACACGAATACCTCCTTCATGCACAAAACCTTTCGCCCAACCATATTCTGTTTTAAATGGTTTAGCGCTATCAAAAAATGGCGTATCTGCTCCTCCAGTATATGTTGGTCCATTATCGCTAGTGAAAATAATCAAAGTATTTTCGTATTGACCAATTTCTTTCAACTTCTTTATTAAATCTCCAACTTGCTCATCAAGATATGAAATCATAGCCGCATAAGTTGCTCGAGGAGCAAAATTGGGAAAATAAGATTTACCGGTATAAGGACTTTCATCTCCAAATTTATCTATATAATAATTCACCCATTTTTTTGGCGCTTGTAAAGGGACATGCGGAAGAGGTGAGGCATAATAGAGAAAGAAAGGATTTTTTTTATTCTTTTCTATAAAGTCCAATGCTTCTTTATGCATTAGTTCAGGAGCGTATTCATTTAATTCAAAATCTAAATAGCTATTGGGGTCATCAGAGTCTACTCCTTCAGCCAAATTTGCATGAGGAGGAACATTTTTATTATCAAGCAAATGTCTTTCATCATTACGCCATAAGTGCATAGGATAAAGGGTATGCGCTTGACGCTGACAATTATATCCATAAAAAAAATCAAAACCTTGTTTATTAGGAAGTCCCTCAGTTGTTGGAGCGCCTAATCCCCATTTCCCAACCATACCTGTAGAATACCCGATAGATTTTAAAACTTCAGCAATGGTAATAGTACTATCAGGAATTGGTCTTTGTCCTTCAAGAAAAGGGTCATCGAACATTGCCTGATAATTCCATGTATCCCCACGCTCTTTCCACTCATCATTTCCTCTTATCGGTGTATGGCCCGTGTGTTGTCCGGTCATGAAAACTGATCTCGATGGTGCGCAGACAGGAGATCCTGAATAATGATCTGTAAATAGCATACCATTATTTGCGAGAGCATCAATATGAGGTGTTTCAATAATTTTTTGACCATAAACACCTAATTCACCATATCCAAGATCATCGGCTAATATATAAATAATATTAGGCTTATTGTTTGATGATTGTTGATTACAGCCTAAAAAAATGATTATTAGTAATAAAAAATGTCTCATTTATCTGTATTTATCAAATGCTTCTATACCCATCTGAATAATTTCCCTTCTAGTTACCCATAAAGAACGTTTCAAAGTCGTTTCCCAAGTAAAAAGCTGTTTATACAATTTTTCCACTTTCTTTGGGTATCTTTTGGCAAGGTCTTTTTTCTCATAAGGATCTTTTGCGATATTAAATAACAGCGCTGGACGATCGGGCATCCTA
>MDTA01194911.1_pt1 | contig 10503 bp, 8 predicted proteins | sample 811151 | NCBI WGS metagenome assembly MDTA01 (sample SAMN05326648, study PRJNA326480) | marine metagenome | isolation source: seawater | place: Indian Ocean: South | collected 2010 | reverse complement strand
TGGATAACGCTTTTTGAAGAACAACAATACTCATCTTCCAGTAAATTAGCGCGTTTATTGCGTGAGAGAATAAAAGCACACATAGAAATGGAAGCTCTTGAAAAGATGGCGGAAGTAAACACCGACCTTGCAATTAGGCTTGCTGAACCCGTAGGAATGGTCCGAAATTTAATGGCCAACAAGGCTAGTGAGGCTATAGCACTAGTTGGGGCTTCTGAATCTGATTGGCCCCCTTGTATGATTAAAGTAGTTGCAGATTTAGAAAAAGGAGTCAACGTAAATCATTTTGGTAGAGTTTTTCTTGGTGCCATGGCAGCAACATTAGCAATTCCTAGAGATTCTTGTGTGAACTTCTTTAGTGGCGCTCCGGATTTTAATGAGGCTACTACAACCTATCAAGTGAATCATCTGTATGATAATTCTTACACTCCGGCAAAATGTAGCAGTCTGAAAGTAAACCATAATTGTCCTGTGTTGCCTGGTGATGACCGTCTTTGTGACCAACCTTGGTTGGACCATCCATTGAAATATATTCGAGCGACTCAAAGATGGAACGAGAGGAATAAGGCCGCTGAGGAAAATTTCAAATCCAATAATTCTGAAGTCGAAGAAGATTCATCCAATAATTAAATTCATCTAGAAATCATCTAATTTCACGGGTATTCGCGCGAAGCCTTTGAAATGTAGGACGACTTAGCATGAACATCAAACGGTGAAACAACATGACTCGAACCCTCGTCTTGACTGTCGACCGAGATAATGACCTCGGTATTAAAACAGCAATTAGAGGGCCTGTTGTAGGGCGTCGCCAAGTTTTAACTGCTGCTTTGAAATTAGGCATAGCAGATCCTGAAGAAAGTGATACAAATGCGATATTAGGTGCACTTTCTCAACACGATAATCTCAGTGAAAATTCTTCAGAAGACGATGAAGTAGAAATCGCAATCTTGACAGGTGATGAAAAAGTAGGAATTCGCTCTGACAGAGCAATAGCCGCACAATTAGAAGAGATTGTAGCAACATTCCAGCCAGATAAAGCCATACTTGTAACCGACGGCGCTGAAGATGAATCTGTACTTCCAATTATCCAGTCACAGGTTAGAATAGATCACGTTGAAAAGATTATTGTTAAACAATCAAAAGGTATTGAAGGTACATATTATTACATTGTAAAGGCTCTAGAAGATCCTAAATGGAGAGCTAAAATCATGATTCCATTTGGATTGGTTTTAGCAATCCTTGGTTTAGGAATAATGTTACCTCAAGAGATAGGAGGAGTAGTTATTGGCGCATTACCACTTGTTACTGGTTTGTATATTTTCAGTAAAGGCGCTGGAATAGAGACCACTGTAAACAAGGTGATTCAAGAAATGCGTGATAACGCAGACGCAGCGATGTTCTCATCTTTACTTTGGACTGCTACATTATTCAGCGCAATATTTGCAGTAGCAGAAGGATATCGAGCTTATGATGATTTATTTTCTACGACTGAAACATCGATATTATGGCTAGAAGTGGTCCACTCTGCACTAGCTTGGATGGTTATTGCATTTTTGACATCGACTGCAGGATTTATGTTTTTGAGACTAAGAAGAGGTTCATTTTCAGGCCGTTTAATCGTTCTCGGAATATTTGGTATGGTTGTATATTCCTTCGTAAATGCTGCATTAATAATTTCAACAGATGTACTGAGGGGAGATTCTTACGAATTCAGCGTTAATCAAATTCTTACAGATCTTGCTTATCCATTAATTTGGGTTGTTGTATTGTGGATGGCCACAACTATCAAGAGTTCTTTACAGGCCAAGCAAGCCCAATCAGATAGGTATTGGGGAATATAATTTCAAATTATAAATTTGGGCATATGCTTTGCCATAGTTTTGTACCCTACTACGCCAACCAGAACTCCTTGATTGTTAACTACTCCAATCTGGTTCAAGTCATGAGTCAACATCAAAGCACCTGCTTTGAGTAGTGGAGTTTCCGCTCGCACAGTCAGTGGCGGAATAGTTACTAATTGCTGAGCAGGCACGCTATGCATCCAAGCAACTGAACGTTCCACATTTTTCTTAGCTATGAGTTTCAAAACATCAACAGCATGAATTCTTCCAGTAGGAACGCCATCACTGTTCACAACGAATACATGGTCCCAATCATTGTAAGTTAAGTCTTCAATTACGTCAGCAACAGAATCATTTGAATAAACCCAATGCGCTTCAGTCATAGTTTCTCTACAACTAATTGTCTTCGCCATCTTGGATCGCTCTTGAGAATTCATTCGTTGCAATTTCTCTCGAGTCAATTTTTTAATCCTTGACTTGGTCATTTTTAACCATCTCTGTACACTCTCCCCCTTCGACCTTTTTTGAATCCTTTGTTAGAAAGTATATACAAAAATATAGATTCAATACCTTTTATAATTACACAGAAAGGGTGAAAAATCAAAACCTAATCGAAATTAGCGAATCATATGGTTACTCTGGCCCCAGACGATATGGAAAGATTACGTAGCTTGAGGGGATATGACTTAACTCTTGCAATAGCAAAAATGTCAACTAAATATGGGATTGCCAAGAATGAAATTTTAGCAATGCTAACTCAGAATGCTGCCCCCGGGTACGATAGTTCGGGAGAATATGATCCCTCTCCTAAATCATTTTCAAATCCCGCAACTCCTAACTTAGAATATAAGAATTATAATTCAGCAGCTAAAGTAATTGACAAATCTAGTTTTCGTTTTGAATACGATCCAACTCCAGGCGTAGAACAAAGAAGAGAAAAAGTTGACCAAGCAATTCTTTGCCCTAGTTGTGGGGTGGCTTTAGGAATACCATCAATTAGACCCATCAAAGTTACTTGCCCCGAATGCCTTCAAGAAACAACTTTTTCATCTTAAGTGGCGTTTAAGACTAGAACTGCTTGGGCATTAACATGCAGGCTGAAACACCAAATTTGTGGCCTTATACGCCAGCAAATTCACCATTGCCTTTGCCAGAAGGGCCCGTTATTGTAACAAATAAAACCATCCACTATCTACAAAATAATAATCAAAATATCGCTATTGACGATATGCTCTCACTAGAAGGAATACAAAAATTCTGTTCGAATTTTAGTTCAGGAGAATCTTCCATTGCCCAGATTCTAGAACTAGAAAATGCTGAAAATATGGGGCTTAGAAAACCATTTCTTCTCTTAGGCGAGTTAGCCAATCCATTTCAGCTGAATAGATTAAATCTAGGCCCCATACCAATTTTTATTGTTCGATTAGAAAATTTGTGTAGAGCATATTGCGATGGTTTGGATTCAAGAATGATACAACCGGGAATTCATCACATTACATTGGCTAGAAGTGAAGGCTGGTGGGAAAAAGCCCACATTGGGATGGCTACTATTGAACAAATGAAGAAAATGGTTGCTTGGTTATCAAATGGCCGTAAAGGAGATTGGAAACCGGTAAAACCTGCTGAAGGAGGTATTAGGTTTGAAAACGATACGATGCTGAAATCACCATCATTCGATTCTTTAAATTGGGATGGAGTAAAAGAAACAATCTCCATTGAAAGCCCAGCGTCGACAGGCCCTTCATTAGATATATCTCAGGTAATGGTTCCAGTACATACAAAATGGGGTTGTTATGATAGCAGAGGAAAAATCATCAGATGCGTCCATGTGCAACAGAGAGATTTTCACACTAACTATTTCCGTAGAGGCTCCTCAAAGAAGTGGCAAGATATTTTGAAAATACAATGATTATTGGGCTCCCATGGAAGTCCCTTGCTTTGTTAATATACTATTATTGACAAATAATTACTGATAGTAATGAAAGGCAAAGGATCACAAAAAGAAGCAAGATTACAACGACTAAAAGAGGAAATAATTGACTATGTTTCAATTTACCCTGATTGTTCAGCAGCAGATATAGTGAATTATCTTTCCAATGAACGGCGCATGAGGAATCATGGGTTAACTACTAGAAAGGTTGGGCTTTTTATTCCACGTTACCTTTCTGACATGGTTGGTTTCAGACTAGATAATTCTACTGGAAAACGACTGTATAGACTTGCTTATTGATTCGGCAACTTCATGCAATATTATCTCTTGGAGTGATATATGGAGTGGCCAATTTACATTAGTTACACATCACTTTTCCCTAGTATTCAAAGCGAAAAATCAGCCGACTTGCCTAGTTTTGAAGGATATTCACCGGTCTGGGGAATCCTTGATCCTAAATCTCCAAATTCTCTTCAAAAACAGTTGACACAATTGATAGAAAACCTACCAGCCATGAAAACATCTAAGCGACCAAGTATAACAATCGATGAAACTAAAGGCAGAGTTATCATTGACCCTTCCGCAAAAATAGAACCCTCGACACATTTCATCGGTCCATGTTACATAGGCCCTGAAGCAATTATTCGTCACGGCGCATATATTCGTGAAAATTCTTGGATCTGCTCTAAAGCATTAGTTGGGCATTGTAGTGAAATTAAACATTCAATATTACTTCCTGGCTCTAAAGCCCCCCACTTCAATTACGTTGGAGACTCAATTTTAGGTAAAGGAGTAAATCTAGGCGCGGGAGTCAAACTTAGCAATCTAAGAAATGATGGAGGCGAGGTATTCTTACGAATTGATGGAAAAAGAATCGCTAGTGGACTTAGAAAATTTGGAGCGATTCTTGGTGAAGAAACACAACTAGGTTGTAATGCAGTAACCAACCCTGGTACTATTTTGGGGTGTAATAGCGTCGTATGGCCAAATGTTACGGTAACTGGCATTCATTCAGAAAAATCCGTTCACAGGTGAATTTGATGGTTACTAGGCTCTTTGGAACCGATGGTATACGTGGTAAAGTCGATACATCATTGATTGCTGAAGATGAAGCGATTGAGAATTTACATTCAAAAAGAGAGATATCCCCATCATTATTTAGGCTACTGGGAGAAGTGTTGGGAAGAATTTATGATTTATTTCCAGGACAAGGCAAACAAGTAGTAATCGGTTGGGACCAAAGACCGAATAACGAATTATTAGTGGAATATCTCACATTAGGATTACAAATTTCGGGAATGGAAGTAACCCATATCGGGATATGTGCTACGCCAACACTACACTATGCAACTATCAATCAATCGGCTAGAATGGGGTGTATGATTACCGCAAGTCACAATCCAGTTTCTGATTCGGGACTAAAGATATTTGATTCAAATGGATATAAAACCAATCCAGATTTAGAAGACCAAATCTCTAAACTAGCAGAAAATTTAGCCGAAGAAGAAAGAGAAATTGATGCTATTGAGCGCCGGTTTCTAACCACTCCAAGTAAAGATTTATCCAAGTCTAATTGGGCAATGAAACACCACATTTCTGTTCTAGATGATAGATTTGAATCATTCAAAAATCTGTTTGGAAGTATAAATGGAGATAAAATAAACAGATTCTCAAATCCGTTTTTACTCGATTCCTCGAAAGGTTTTGCTGGGGAATGGTTAGCTAGTTGGATAAATGAAAATACTGGAATTGAATGTAGGGAAATAAGTAAACAGGCTGAAAAGATGAATCATAATTGTGGGGCTGGAGAGATTTCCCCCACCCAAACTTGGACGTTTGAGCAGGCTAGTAAAGAAGATCATATTTTGATTAGCCAATTGAATCCTGCTGAATCAGGAACCATTGTAGCAGCAGCCTTAGATGGTGATGGCGATAGATGCTTGATAATTCAAGCGACCTCTACCGGATTCAAGGTAGTCGATGGCGATGAAATAGCAGATTTAGTCGTCAATGCAGGGACGATTTCTGGCGATGATTGGATTTTAGCAGCAAGTATAGAGTCCGACCTTTCTTTATTATCTAACTTAGACAGGTTCCCTGGAAAAGTAAGGCCAATAGAAACAGCAGTTGGAGATAGATGGTTATCATTTGCACTTCGCAGCCATTTAGAAGGAAGTACCAACCTATCTACATCGCCAAGAGTGATTGGTGTCGAGGATTCAGGGCATATTGTTCTACCATCTAGGCATCCTAACTCCAACATTAATTGGACTCTTGTTGGCGATGGTGCTATGACACTGGTTGTATTTTTATTGGCTATTTCGAACCATGAACCAAGAAATTCCATGAATAGGGGCTGGAAAAAACGCCAATCTGCACAAGAAGTAAATCGAGATTTATGGGATGGCAAGAATTCTTTATCTGATGAAGTAGAAAATATTGCAAAAGAAAAATTGAGCGCTCTAGGTAAGTTGAAAAATTGGACAAGGAGCGGCTTAGATGGCGAACCCAATCTAATGTTAATTCATGCAAATATGGATTCAGGAGAATTATCTCTAGGAATTAGGAATAGTGGTACTCAAGCTAAAATTAGCGTATCTTTACGGCTTTCTTCTCAAATTGAAACCGAAGGTATGAATCAAGTTGTGGAATATTTAGCACGATTTCTTAAATCGAGGATGGGCTGATTATTCTTTAGCCATTTCACCTTCATAGGTTTGATTGAGATACGTGACTAATCCGAGCAATCCTGCTGATGCAATTAGAATCATCAAGATGCTTTGTACCTCTGCGCCTCCACTCAATATTATGAATGAAACAACCCATGCTATGACTAAATCTACCGCTCCAAAAATGCGCCAGCTCTTTCTCAATGTCAAAATTCCACTAACCCATGAAGTAGTTGAACAAATCATTACAAACACTGATAATATTGCTAAATCATTCCAGCCGATTCCAGCCGCAAATAGTAGAATATGTACGGACCATAGTGCAGATGCCAGCCAAATTCCCTGTTTCTCAACGATACTCCAAGCAACGAAACCAATAGAAATGACACCCAATATTGCAGCTGTAATATTCATTCCAAATTCAGGAATTGCCAGGTAATCGGTAGCCCAGAACATAGTTCCATGAATTGGTAATGGTAACAATATCCATGCAGTTAGCACAACAGCAGGTTGTTTCCATGACCAACCTCGTCTTATGCCGAATATTATCGCTAGTATAGCTGCGGGCCCGAAAGAAATAATGCTAGCAAAAATAATCCATGCAGAACGCCCCCCAGAGCCTCTATGATCTAGCAAACCTCTCTTGATACGCTCATTTTCAACCCAATCAAATCCAAATATGAAAGCAACTAAAATTAATTCAATAAAGATTAACGGTACTTGCCAATCTAGTAAGCCCCCATCTAGTGGATTGAATTGGAATGGGAGGGGCACTTCTCCCCCAATAATTACACAAATTACCCTATCAAATGCGAGTAGATAGACAATGCCTTCAAGGGCGTTAGGAATTCTTAACCCCAAATCTCTTCTTCCCATTAATCCAATACTTGCTAATACTGTAAGCCCAATTGCAATTACTGCAAGATGTTTAGCGTCATCGAGCACAATTACTGAATTAGATATCCGTCCGGCAATATGAACTAAAACTAAACCAGCCATTGATAATGCTATAGGCAACTCAATACCCATTACATCAGGGAGCCGCAAGCCGATTTGATTGGCCCTTAGTCTTGCTAAAGCAATGAATAAAATTGAAACTAGAACACAAAAACTCAGCACCAAAAATGCAGAGCCTGTTGAAAATGAAATATATGTCGAGGCTAGAATTACGGTTACTAAGAATGAAATTACTATTACAGGACGATGATGGATATCTCCAACTTCAAGGTCATATGTCCCAATACTTCCAGATCTTTTTGATCGCTTTCGTTGCTTTTCTGCAAGATCTAATAATTCCGAATCAATCAACTGTAGACCTGAGAGGTTGTTTTTCTCATCTGAGGCATTTGAATCTACATTTTTCGAGATAAATTCCTCCATTCTTTGTCGCTTTTCCTCAATGCGTTGTAACCTATCTTCTCTTCTTGCAACTGCCCTCATACCTGATCTGAATTCACCCTGGAATGCGAGGTATGCTCCAGATAGGATAAATGCTGAAATCGTTAGAAGTACAACAATACCAGAATCTTGAACTTGTCCTGCAATTATCATTACAACCATCAAGCCGACAGCAGAAAGGGCAGGTGGAAGCAATTTTTCTAGGGTCGAGGCTCTTATCAAGTATAAGGTCAATGCAACTAATGTGATTATAGTTAGAACTAGTAGATTCATTTCACTTGAAAATAGATTTTCGCTACCTGTGAGGGATGACATGTTTAACGGGTCCAAAGCGATGATGATGAAAAATCCAGACAGTAACCCCATCATTAATGTCAATAATTGGCCGGGAAGTGCTTCGGCTTTCTTTAATTCAAATTCATTTGCCCCCGACGCCTTGAGTTTATCTGAGACTTGTAGAAGGACACCGCAAGCAATCACTAAAGCAATCGCCCAAATTGCTGCTTGGCCATAAGTCCATGATAGGGCAATCGTCGTAATTCCCCAAATTGTCATTAACGAGCGAGGACGACCCTTATGCTTTCCAAGGTAAACCATTGAAACGTGACCAATCAGTAGGCCGCATAATATCCCGTATAGTCCGTATGCTGGAAAAGCGCCCGGTCTTGTTACGGCCCATGTTACAAATAGTGCGAATAGGAAACTTAGATTCCATAATTGAAGCACAGCAGAGTCTCTTAATCTAGCATTAAATTCTGATAGGCCTGCTAGTCTAGAAGCTATATTTAATCCAGTTTCACCATGTTCAATATTTACCCAAACTTGCTGAATAAGTAACACGCCCATCCAAACAGCCAAGTCATATTCACCAATTGCTATCGGAATAAAATCAGCGGAAACCAATCTACTTTCTACATCGGTGGCGAAGAATAGGAGCCATAGCCAAGGTGCGATAACTGCAGTGCCAGCAATCGAAGGAGAATTTCTTTTGACAGCGAGATAAGAAAGACCAACCCAAACAACGCCTTGTGATATTAATAGTGCTCTAGATCCATCTCCTGCTTTATCGGCCGGAATTAACAGTGTTAGTAGAGTAACAATTACTAATCCTCCTGCCCACAACACATGGTCAGAAACCGCAGTTTGATGCTTCAATAAGGCACTTGCAGTAAAAAATGCAGTCAAAGCTGCATAAATACTGTATGGTTGTAGATTAAAGCGCTCCAATTCAGTATCTAGCGCCCCTGAAACCATGAATGATAGTGCAGCAAGTAAGAACGGGGCAGGCACCAAAATCCATGGCGCTAGGCTGGTCCAAGCAACACCTCTTACAACTAGATATGAGGCGCTAAATGCAGTTAGGAGTAAAATCAACTGAGCAAGTGCATATCCAGTTTCTAATCGATTTGCTGCAATTGCCAACAAAGCTCCAATCATTCCTAAACCAACCGAAACAGACCAAAGTCCCGGTTTACCAAGTCCCAACGACTTGAAAGCAGAAGAGAACCAATTCTCCGCATCAACGAATTTAGCAGCCATTGTTGCATTTATTGTTGTAATACAGACCATCAATAAGAATAGAATCAAATCATCTTCAAATGCAACGATTTCTAATCCAAAAAGATTCCAATTATTCGATATTGCATGTGCCCCTACCCACAAGTATGATACGGCAATTCCTAGACTTGCAAGATTCCCCGAATTTCGTAAAAGAGCAAGACCATGTAAGAGAATGGTTCCAGTTGCAATCATAATAGCAACGCCAATTTCACCATATAGCGCCCCAGTCGCACTTCCAATAATCAATAGAATCAATGTAGCCTGTGCTGCAATAGCATCTTCATCGTGCCTTTGTGCAAGAAAAACATTCAATCCAACTGCAGAAAGAAGGAAAACTCCCAATGCCTGTCCTTCTTCAATAGGCAGGTTTGCAAGCCAATCCCATCTCCACATATCAAGTGCTAAACCATAAAATAACTTCATTGAGATAATTACCCAAGTAACCCCCAAAATCCGCATATTCGGATTTGGTATCCATTTTTCTCCCAATATTAATCCAATAATGACCATTAGAAGTAATCCCGTAGCACTTATCACAGGAGTTAGGACAGTTCCAACAATAGTTCCTATAGCAGACCATGTGAATATCATGGCAATTAGAAGTCCGAAACCAAGCCTTTTTTCGCCATGAATTGCAATATCTGTAACACTATCATTTTCAGGTGCTTCAATTACAGTTCCATCTTTCTGGATCGCTCCAGGATTAGAACTATCATCTCCCCCTGCAGAGAAAATTTCTACGATTTCCCCCATTGCTATGTCCTGCTCTTTTTCTTGGACATCTTCTTGTTCAGCCTCTTGTTCAGAGTCATCATTTGAGACCATAAAAGATGAAATATCTAACCCCCTTGCCCGGGAGAATGTTTTTTTCCTAAGCACTTCATCTCGCATCTTCTGTCTAGAACCTTCTTGATTTCCATCATCTAGAGGGTCAGACATAATTCATCTCTAGCATTTACAGACTTTGAAACCTCTCCCCACTTGCCTTGTAAATTGGCTAATTTTTCATCTTCCACCTTTTTCCAGAATAGTTTTTTTAGATTTTATGGCTTTATACAGGCGAAAATGACAAAGACGGCCGATGAAACGACTCAATATGGCCGAG
>MDTA01064838.1_pt1 | contig 10504 bp, 9 predicted proteins | sample 811151 | NCBI WGS metagenome assembly MDTA01 (sample SAMN05326648, study PRJNA326480) | marine metagenome | isolation source: seawater | place: Indian Ocean: South | collected 2010 | reverse complement strand
CGATGACGTTAAATAGGTTATCTGTGACGTCAAGACCGGGGACATACCATCCTCCGAGGAAAAGAGTGGCAGCTAGAGCAGAAAAGATAGCGGCTGTAGCAAATTCTCCGATGAAAAACATTAAGAATCGTAATCCTGAATATTCAGTTAGATATCCAGTTACTAATTCAGATTCGGCAACTGGCATGTCAAATGGTGGTTGTGTGAGTTCTGCTTGAACTGCAATCAAGAAGATTAAGAAACCTAAAAATTGTGTGATTACAAAAGGGTTGCCTATTCCGCCGAATCCAAAAATTTCTCCGGTGGCTTGGGCTAGAACGATGTCTTGAACATTAAGAGTTCCCGCCTGAATGATGACCCCGACTACAGCTAGAACCATTGGAAGTTCATAAGCGATAAGTTGCCCGGTTGCTCGTAGTGCACCTAAAAGTGAATATTTTGATGACGAGGCCCATCCGGCCATAAGGATGCCGATAACTGAGATTGATGAAACGGCAAGGGCGAGGAATATGCCGGTGTCTACATCTATGAACCAGAGGTCTGGACCTGCAGGAATAACCAGAATTAGAAGGAAGGTAGATATCAGTACAACGAATGGGGCGAGTTTAAAGACAAGACGATCCGCAGCTTTTGGCAAGATGTCTTCTTTTTGGAGAAATTTGCCTACCTCAGCTAAAAGTTGCAGGGAACCATACGGTCCTGCTTCCATAGGGCCAAGCCTGCTTTGCATGAAACTCATCATTTTGAATAGGAAAAGATAGACCAGTGTCCCAGCTGGAAGAAGTACTGCTAATAAACCGACAACCAAACGAATTGTCGTTTCCTGCCAGTAAGCAAGGTCTGCTAATACCACGCTCATCGATCAATATCTCCCAAGATGAAATACAAACTGGCCAAGATAGAGATCACGTCTGGAACATAAACTCCTTTTAAGAGCCAGGGTGTAATAGACACATTGTTGAAGGAGGCTGATCTAATCTTTACGCGAAATGGAGTTAGGTCTCCCTTAGAAACAATGTAATAGCCCATTACCCCAAGCGGATTTTCAGTTTCAACATATGCTTCACCTGCTGGGACTTTTATGATTCTCGGAACTTTAGCCATAACAGGCCCTGCTGGTATTCCGTCAAGTATCTGTTCAATCATCGTGCACGATTCACGTACTTCTTGTAAACGTACCCAGAATCGTGCAAAGGAATCTCCGTCTGGATGCGTCCAAACTTTCCAATCTAATTCATGATGGACAAGGCCTACTCCACCGTCTCTCCGTATATCCCAATCAACTCCACTTGAACGAATATTTGCTCCTGATAATCCGTAAGAAAGTCCAACATCTGGAGGTATCACCCCAATATTTCTTGTTCGAGATTGAAAGATCTCATTCCCAACAACAAGTGTTTCAATTTCATCACAGAAATCTCGTATTCTCTTTAGAACTCCTTGTGTTTCTTCAATCCATCCTTTTGGTAGGTCATCTCTTAACCCACCGATTCGATCAAAGTTGGGGTGAAATCTTCCACCTGTTACTGCTTCTATTTGATTAAGAATGAATTCTCGATCACGGAATGCAAAAAATACGGGGGTAACAGCTCCAAGTTGAACTCCCATATCGCCAAGAAAAAGCACCACATTTGCGATACGTGACATTTCAAAAAGTGCGGTGCGTATCCATTGTGCACGAGGAGGAGCTTCTACTTCCATTAATTGCTCTGCGGCTAAAATAAAAGGAACTTCGTTGGCGAAACTTCCTAGCCAATCAATACGATTTACCAGAGTGGTTACCTGCGGATACGTTCGTACTTCAGATAATTTCTCATAACCACGGTGCATGTATCCCATTAGTGGTTCAGCTGAAATAACTTGTTCCCCATCCAGTTTTACCACTATTCGCAAAGTTCCATGAGTAGCTGGATGCTGTGGCCCGATGTTGAGGGTCATCCCTTCGGTTTCAATTTCAAGGTTTACTCTCGCATCTGCAGCTTGTGCCGCGATGTAAGCCATTTGTTTGGTGTCAGTCACGTCAGTCATGCCTCCACCTCTTCATCTTCAGATTCCTCTCCGGGCATGTCCTCAACATCAACTATTCCGGGCCACGGTTTGATTCGCCTAGACAACAAAGCAAAATCTTTTCTAAGTGGATACCCCTCAAAATCTCCTGGAAGATAAAGGTTCACCGGATTTGGATGATTTAGGAAAACGATTCCAAACATCTCGGACGTTTCTCTTTCATGCCAGTCTGCTCCAGGGTAAATTGGCGACCAAGATTCAATAGAGAGATCGCTTTCGTCTAGATCGGCTTTTATTGAAATCCCTAAATGATTTTCTGGGTCATGAACTCGCGCGAGCATTTGAAATCTTGTTTCTCCCCCAGTTATTCCCCAAGACATTTCTTCTGGGTCAATTGGTTCAGGCTGATCAACTTGAGCATCTAAATCTCGTCCATATGGTGAAGGCATCCAATCGATTGCAGAAAGAAAATTGAAATATTTCATGTTGCAGCGATGCAGAAGAATTCTGGCAGTATCAAGCCAGGCTTCTTTTGTCACGCGTGCCCAAACGTCAACTTCTGGGGTAATTTCTGTAGCGATAAGCGCATCACCGAGTTCTTTTTCTATCTCGGCCACCAACTCTTCTCGAGCTTCATCACTTTGAGGAATTTCAGTTTCCTCTTCTTCTGGTTGTGTATCTTCAGGAGACGACAATTGGATCACCGTTCCATCGTTCGGTCATATCTTCAGATGCAATGCGTTCTTGAAGGAGCACTACTCCCTCTAACAGGGCTTCTGGTCTTGGTGGGCAACCTGGCACATAAACATCTACCGGAATTATCTGATCAACGCCTTTAGTCACGGAGTAACTGTCCCAATAAGGGCCACCACTATTTGAGCATGAGCCCATAGATATCACATACTTTGGTTCAGGCATCTGTTCATAGAGTCTTCTTACTACTGGTGCCATTTTGTCAGTGACTGTGCCTGCGATAACGACCATGTCAGCTTGACGTGGGCTTGCAGGAAATGGGATAACCCCAAGACGCATTACGTCATACCGTGGAGAAGCAAATGCTGCTCCCATTTCAATTGCGCAGCAAGCTAACCCCCATTGATACACCCAAAGAGAATATTTGCGACTGACATTCAAAAGTGATGTCAGCGGCTTAGGTAGCTTGCCATTTTCTACTAAACCCATCGGAGAAGACCTTTCCTCCAAGCGTAAAACAAGCCAAGTGCGAGAATAAAAATGAAGATAGCCATTTCCACTAACCCGAACACACCGTATGTTTCGAGTCTTGCGGCCCAAGGAAAAATGAAAACAGCTTCAACGTCAAATAAAACAAACATAAGAGCAAAAACGTAATAACGAATGTTTGATTGGCTCCACATATCTCCTTGTGGGTCCACACCGCTTTCATAATTCATGGTTTTTTCGGGAGTGTTTCGACTAGGTCGAACAAGGCTAGCTAAACCTAAAAAAGTGCCTACGACGAGAACTGCTAAACCACCAAAAAGTACTAGGGTCAACCAACTACGAAGGAACTCTGACACGGAATTAGAACCTAACTATTTCAAGGGGTAAAGACCAACACCAATAGGAAATATTTGGCATTAAATCAAGATTATCTGACGAAATACTAGGCAATGGGGAAATTAGAAGAGATTTAGACATTTATCCTCCTACCAAAATCGGTATTGCATTATTTGCGAGATCAACTAGGAACGATGGGAATACCCCTATCACGATAGTTAATGCTGCTGATACGGCAATTACTATTCGCGATCCAAGATCCACAGATACAGAACCTTCTTGGGAAGGTTCTGAAAGATACATGCTCACAATGATTCGCAAATAAACAAACGCTGCAATTGCGGTAGCTAGCATCGCCACGATGGCTGGTGTCCATGATCGGGCTTCAACCGAAGCAGCGATAACACCGAACTTTGCTATGAAACCAGATGTAAATGGCACCCCTGCTTGCGCAAGTAGGAGAACAGTAAATGCCCCAGCTAATACCGGCTTACGTGTTCCTAGCCCCTTATAAGTTTCGAGAGTGTGTTTGTTGTCTCCCTCATGACCGAGAACCGAAATAACCGCAAAACTTCCGACTGCGAGAAAAGCATAAATCGCTAAGTAAGTGAAAGTCGCTGTTGTGCCACGTTCGGTCGCTGCCTCCACGCCTATTAATAAAAACCCGGCATGAGTTATAGACGAATAAGCCAACATACGCTTCACATCTTTTTGTACAACGGCGCCAATAGATCCACCTAATACAGATGCGATAGCTAAAGCTGCTAATGCTGGACGCCAGTCAGCTGAATAAGAGCCAAATGTAGATACAAATACTCTTAATAAAGCCGCGAAACTTGCTGCTTTTACTCCAGCTGCCATCCAACCGACAACAGGGCTAGGTGCGCCTTGATAAACATCTGGAGTCCATGCATGAAAAGGAACTGCAGCAACTTTAAAACCAAGACCTGCTAGCAGCATGGCAAATCCTGCTAGAAGTAGTCCGTCTTCGAAAAGAATATTTTTTGAAAGCCACGCATTAATTTCGACTAGGTTTGTGGATCCAGTTGCTCCGTAAATCAAAGCAATTCCATAAAGTAAGAATGCTGAGGCGAACGCACCAAGTATGAAATATTTAAGTGCTGCTTCTTGAGATTCAATTCTTCTTAAATGGTATGCCGCTAATACGTAAGTAGCGAGTGAGAGTATCTCGATTCCAAGGAATAGAACTATTAAACCATTAGCAGAAGCCATTACTATTCCCCCTGCCGCAGCGAGGAGAAGGAGAACGTAGAGCTCTATTTCCGGCAGATCTTCTCTTTGTAGATATGAATGCGAAAGTAGTGTTGTCGCGACAACTACCAGAATCAAAATTCCTGTGATGAATAAAGAACTGTGGTCTATACCAACAGCGTCAGCAAGAAATGTTCGCGGTCCTTCTTCTGAAATTCGGTTCCAAATTGGAAACAAAGAAATAAAGGCGGCTGTTGAGATGCCAATTACCCACGTTGTAGAAACCCATCTTGGGAGATTAGCTCTAAGAGAAGAAAGGGTTAAAAGAAGTAATCCGCCTCCACTAAGGAGAAGGAGTGGGGTTAATGCCCACCACAGTACTTGTGGGCCAGGAATCGTCTGCAACTCAGCAAACATTATTCGTGCCCTCCATGGTCTGAAGAATCATCCACTTGGATAGATGACCCCTTTTGTGTAATTGGTTCATTGAATCCTTCAACATGGACTTCAATATGTTCAATAAGAGCATCTACTGCTGGTTCCATGCGCTCTATCACTGGACGTGGGTATACGCCCATAAAAATTATTAACCCAATTAATGGCCCAAGAATTAACTTTTCTTTGAGAGACAAATCTGGGATATCTGCTTTCGTTTCGTCTTGAGTTTTACCGTGAAATACACGCTGGTAAGCCCAAAGCAGATATAGCGCTGCTAGTACAACCCCTACTGTGGCGACTAAGGCCCACCATCGGTGAGCATTGAAGGCTCCAAGAAGAATAAGAAATTCTCCAACAAACCCATTAAGACCTGGCAATCCGATGGAAGATAGCATCACCAAAGTAAAGACTCCTGCCATCACTGGTACTGATTTTTGAAGACCGCCAAGATCTTGTATTTGTCGAGTGTGCGTCCGTTCATAGATCATCCCAACAAGCAAGAAAAGAGCGCTTGTTGATACTCCGTGATTAACCATTTGCAGAAGCCCTCCTTCAATACCTTCTGTATTGAGGGCGAAGGTTCCTAAAACAATAAAACCTAAGTGGGCTACTGATGAATACGCCACAAGACGCTTAAGATCTTTCTGCATTGTTGCAACAACTGCGCCATAAAGAATCCCTACTACTCCTAAAGTAAGAAATACTGGAGCAAAATAATGTGATGCTTCTGGGAAAAGATAAAGTCCAAACCTTAGAAATCCGTAAGTTCCGAGCTTGAGTAAAACACCGGCAAGAATCACTGAACCAGCTGTTGGGGCTTCCGTATGAGCATCTGGCAGCCACGTGTGCAGAGGAAAAATTGGAACTTTGACTGCGAAGGCAAGAGCAAAAGACAAGAACACCCAACGGGCGGTAGTTGTTGCCAGGCTTTGTGACTCAGCAATTTCTACAAGGTCGAATGTAATTGCATTACCTGTTGCATCTGCATGCAAAAATGCTAAAGCAAGAATTCCTACCAGCATTAACGCTGAACCGGCCATGGTGTAAAGGAAGAATTTCGTTGCGGCATAGGTCCGATTGCCATGACCCCAGCGACCTATCAGGAAATACATTGGTACTAGTACGGCTTCAAAGCATAAGAAGAACATAACTAGGTCCAAACTGATGAATACCCCCATTACTCCAGCTTCAAGAATTAGTAACCATCCGTACCATGCTCGTCCACTATGTTCAGGATCGGTAGCGAGAAGTGCAAGTGGAAACAGAACCCCCGTAAGGACTACTAGGAATAAAGAAATTCCATCAAGACCAAAAGACCAAGAGATCCCAAGGTCGGATAACCATTCATGATGGCTGGTGAACTGAAAACCGTGAGATTCATGACTCGAATCAAATGCGGTTAAAAGCCAAATCGAAATAGCTCCAGTCGTTATGGAAGTAATAACGGCTATTAATTTCAGTAGCTCTGGTCTTTGACGTGAAGTAACTGTTATCAGGAGTGCCCCAATAAGCGGAATGATTATTAATGAAGGAAGTACAGGAAAGGTACTTGATGCAGCTAAAGCAAAAGATGTGGTACTCATCAGATATTAGACCTCACGAGGAACCAACAAAGCAAAGCAACTACTCCTAACCCAATCAGAGCAGCGTAAGTTCTTATTAGCCCATTCTGTATTTTCTGTAGACCCTTCGACTTCCATTCGACAAGACGAGCTACACCATTAATTGTTCCGTCTACTGCTTGACTATCAAATGAAGAAATTGCTTGGAATCCACGAGTACCAGGTCCTCCCATAAAGTTTGACACTCGACGGTCTATAGTCCACGCGTCAGCAAGGAAAGCTTTTTCGAAGACTTGAGGACGAATACGCTTCTTCTGATAGACGAATGTTGCAAATAAAACGCCAAAGAGTCCACTTACTACGGCTATTACGGCTAATAGCCACATTGTCCCACCGCTAATTGTCAGATGAACCTCGTTATGAAATAGGGTTGGTTCTAACCAATGCTCAAGCCGCTTAAGGGTGCTTGAGAAGGGAAGCTGGATAAGACCTGCAACTGTTGCGAGTCCGGCAAGTATGACTAAAGGAAGTGTCATAGTCCATGGGGATTCATGGGGATGATGCTCAACTCTTTTTTCAACTTCGGCCGGTAAATACTCTTTAACTTTGTTGACATCTGGAATATCGTCAAAAATAGAATCAAGTTGCTGAGACTCTTCATCAGCTTCGCTCTTTATTTCTTCAATCTCTCTTTTAGTTGTTTCATAGTTTTCTTCTGCAAGTTGTAAAGCGTTTTGGAGTTCGAGAAGTTTATTTTCAGCGCTAACTACCTGATCTTCTGCTTTGATTACAGCTTCTGCCAAAGCTTCAGAATCAGATTCGGCATCATCATTCGGATCTATTTCTGTTGCGGCTTGTTGAGTTTCAGTTAAGTGGGTTTTTGCTGTTTCAATTTCAGTTTGGGTTTCTCCTATTTCTTTTTGAATTTTTTCAATTTCAGCAGCAATTTCTTCGGCCATCTCAACAGTTCTTCCAATACGCGTTTCCCATGCTGTCGCTATTTCTTCTGGCCGAGCATCAGCGAACCTATATCGCCCAAAGAAAGTAAGGATCACTTGTCTTGTCATGTAAAAAGCTGTCAAGACAGCAGTTACTAAGCCAACTGCCCATAAGGCGGGTGATTCGTTCCAAGCGAAAGCTAGGATTTCGTCTTTTGACCAAAACCCAGAAAATGGCGGTACGCCTGCAATAGCTAGCCAGCCAATGATAAAAGTGATGCTGGTAATTGGCATTAGTCGGCGTAAACCTCCATAATGCCGCATGTCTTGGTCTCCATCCATCCCATGTATTACGGATCCTGAGCCTAAGAATAAAAGTGCTTTAAAGAATGCATGGGTTACCATGTGGAAAATTGCAGCGACATACGCGCCGGTTCCTACTGCTAAGAACATGTAACCAAGTTGACTGACTGTTGAGTAGGCCAAAACTTTTTTAATGTCGTTTTGCGCCACGGCGACGGTGGCTGCAAATAAGGCTGTCCCTACACCCACCCATGCGATCATTGTGGGAACCCATGAGGCCGCATCTGCAAGTATTGGATTTACTCGAGTTAAGAGATAGATACCTGAGGTAACCATGGTCGCTGCATGGATTAATGCTGAAACTGGAGTTGGGCAGGCCATAGCATCAGGTAGCCACAGGTATAAGGGGAATTGTGCGGATTTTCCAATCGCTCCAATAAATAGCATGACAGCTATTAACGTTGCTGTGGATTCAAGAACTTGGTTCGATGCAGCTGTGTCAAGAATCTCTGCATAATTTATAGAACCAAAAGTAAAGAAAGTTAAGAAGATCGCAATCATGAATCCCCAGTCACCGATGCGATTTGTTATAAATGCTTTTTTCCCTGCTGAGGCATTTTTTTCATCTGTAAACCAGAAAGAAATAAGTAAGTAGGAACAAGCCCCGACGCCTTCCCAACCTAAAAATGTGAGTAGTAAATTATCTCCAAGCACAAGCATCAGCATTGAGAAGGTAAATAGATTTAAATAAGCAAAAAAGCGACTGAAGTCAGGATCTCCATGCATATATCCGATGGAATAAAGATGTATTAATGTCCCGACTCCAGTTATAAATAAGCACATTGTTAGAGATAGAGGGTCAACAAGAAAACCTATGTCTACAGAAAAGTCTCCAGCAGGAATCCATGTAAATAAAGTTGAAGTAAAGCGACGATGATGCTCATCGTGAGATAGGACATCAAGATAGACAATAAATGTCAGAACAAAGGAAGCTAGAACGTAAGAAGTCGCAATCCATCCTGATCTAGGCTCCCCTATACGGCGACCTGATAACAACAAAATCAACGAACCGAACAGAGGAAGTATGGGAATTAGCCAAGCTAGATCAGACATTCATTAACCCCTCAGTGTTGAAAAATCATCAATAGCTGTAGTTGGATGCCTACGCGCTATAGCCACAATAATTGCTAACCCAATCACCACTTCAGCAGCAGCTACAACGAGAGCAAAGAAAACTGCCATTTGGCCGCTTAAGCCTCCAAGAGCTGATCCGAAAGCGACAAACGTGAGTGTGACTGCATTTAGCATTAGCTCAACACACATAAATAGAACAAGTGGGTTTCGTCTTATTAGAACACCTACTGTTCCAGTCGTAAAGAGCGCTGCTGCAAGAACGAGATACCAGGTTGTGGTGACTTCCATTACTCCACATCCTTAGTTTCTTGAACTTCGATCTCTTCATCACTAACCGCTTCAACGATCGGTAAAGGTTGAAGAGGTCCTTTTATTCGCCGCGCTAGAGAAACTGCTCCAACAACAGCAACTGTGAGTAAAAGCGCAGTAAGTTCAACTGCAAATAAGTGATCGGTGAATAACGTTTCACCAAGGTTTTTTGTATTCGTCGTTGGTTCCGGTGCCGGTGCCAAAGTACCAGTAGGTCCATTGACAGAAATCAAGAGGGTTGTGAGTACTAAACCAAGGATTGATGTTCCAATGATTATTGTCAACGGTCGTTGGCCAGAAATCGGTTCAATTCCGAGGTCTTCGGCTTTGTCAACACCGAGGAGCATGATGACGAAAAGAAAGAGGATGACGATAGCTCCTGCATATACCACAACTTGAACTGCTGCTAAGAAAGTTGCGTCCAACATTATGAAGAGAACAGCTATCCCAAATAATGTCTCTACAAGAAAGAGAGCTGCATGAACCGGATTTCGTGCTATTAAAACACCAAGCGCTCCTGAAAGGACGATGACGCTGCAGATAATGAAAACTGTGACTTCCATCATTCACCGTCTTCAATCTTGTTATCTTCAGGGGCTCGTATTCCATAGCCGAGTTCACTATCCCAAGCGACTTTTCCGACATATTCGCTGGAACCATTTGGAGAAGTTGCTCTCATCCATGCTGAAGTTTGTAAATCTTCTCCAGGTCGCCAATCTTCCCAGGGAAGATGCTGAGGCAGCCCTGTTGTCTCATCAACAACTAATTCATCTTTGGTATAAACAGCGTCTTCGCGGTTAGTGAAAGAGAATTCAAAAAGTTTTGTCTCAGTGATTGCTTGTGTTGGGCAAGCTTCAACGCACAAGTCGCAATGAATACATCTGAGATAATTGATTTCATATATAAATCCATATCTTTCACCAGGTGAAACTGGGTTGTCTTCGGGATTGTCTGCGCCACGAACATAGATGCAGTTCGCAGGACACACTCCTGCGCAGAGTTCGCATCCGATGCATTTTTCCATTCCATCCTCATAGCGATTTAGTACGTGACGTCCATGAAGTCGCGCGGGTTTAACACGTT
>MDTA01056852.1_pt1 | contig 10504 bp, 22 predicted proteins | sample 811151 | NCBI WGS metagenome assembly MDTA01 (sample SAMN05326648, study PRJNA326480) | marine metagenome | isolation source: seawater | place: Indian Ocean: South | collected 2010 | reverse complement strand
TGTTAGTGCTATACTGACAACTTTATTTTGTGGAATATTTATTCCTGCTATACGAGCCATATTATAAAGGGTTTAATTTCTAAAGCGTATTTAATGACGTTATTGATTAATGTCAACCCTATATAAGTGAAATTATTTCGCTAATTTCATTGTTTATTTGATCTATTGGTCTCTCTCCATTAATGACCTTTAATAATTTCAATTTTTTATAATAATCGATAACTGGCTTGGTCGATTTTTCATATGTTTCAAATCTTTTAATTGCTATTTCTTGATTATCATCAGGCCTTTTTTCTTGTATTCGCCTCTCCGAAATTCTTTTTTTTACTGTTTCTAAACTTACTGATAATTTTAAAACAAGATCTATTTTTTGTTTATACTTTTGTAATAAACTATCTAAATTTTTTGCTTGATTTAAATTTCTAGGATAACCGTCAAAAATTATTCTATTTTGGTATTTACTATCAGATATAATTTTTTCTATTAAATCAGAAACAATCTGATCTGATACAAGAGAGCCAGAATTAATAACTGAAAAAATTTTTTTTCCTACAGGAGTATTTTTTAACATTTCTTTTCTTAAAAATTCACCTGTAGATAATTGGAACATGTTAAATTCACTTGCTATAAATTTCGATTGAGTTCCCTTACCAGCTCCAGGTGGTCCAAAAATAACTAGATTCATTTAATTACTTCCCAAACTTTGCTTTTTTTATAAGTGACTCATACTGAGAGCTCATGAGTCTTGTTTGAACTTGTGTTACTGTATCCATGGCTACTACTACAACGATCAAAATAGATGTACCACCAAGATAAAAGGGAATTGGATATCTCGCAATTAAAAATTCTGGCATGAGACAAACAATAGTTAAATACATGGCTCCAATAGTTGTCAGTCTTGTTAAAATTGTTTCTATGTATTCTGCAGTTCTTTCTCCAGGTCTTATTCCTGGTATATAACCTCCGTACTTTCTTAAATTTTCAGCAGTTTCTTTAGGGTTGAAAACTATTGAAGTATAAAAAAACGAGAAGAAAATAATTCCAAAAGCATATAATGCCATGTACAAAGGTTGTCCTTGAGTAAAAAGGGATGAAACATTTATAAAAAGGTCCGACTCTGCAAAACCAAAGTTGCTCATTGTTATTGGCAGCAAAAGAAGAGCAGACGCAAATATAGCTGGTATAACCCCAGCAGTATTTATTTTGAGTGGTAAATGCGATGACTCTCCTCCGTAAATTTTATTTCCCATTTGTCTTTTCGGGTAATTTATTAGTATTTTTCTTACTGCTCTTTCAAAAAAAACAATAAATAAAACAGTTACTATTACCAATATAAATATTCCAACAATCATAACTGCAGATAAAGCACCAGTTCTTCCAAGTTCAAAAGTTGATGCTAAAGCTCGAGGTATTTCTGCTACTATTCCAGAGAATATTATTAAAGATATACCATTGCCTATTCCTCTTAATGTTATTTGCTCTCCCAACCACATAAGGAAAGTAGTTCCTGCTACTAAAGAAATAGTCGTTGTTACTCTAAAGTAGGTACCAGGTTCTAAAACTAAATTTCCAGCGTTTTCAATTCCCACTGCCACACCATAGCCTTGTAATCCTGCTATCATCACTGTTCCATACCTAGTAATTTGAGTAATTTTTTTTCTTCCTATTTCACCTTGCTCTTTTAAATTTTTGAAATAATCTGAGGTTCCCGTTAACAACTGAACTATTATTGAAGATGAAATATAAGGCATTATTCCAAGAGCAAAGATGGCCATTCTAGTGACTGCTCCTCCTGAAAACATATTAAACATTCCTAAAAGACCTTGCTGGCTCGTAGACATTATTTCTTTTAAAGCGTCAGGATCTATCCCTGATAAAGGTACGTATGTTCCTAATCGATAAACTATTAATAAAAAAATTGTAAAAAAGATTCTATTTTTTAAATCTGTTGCATGACTTAAAGCACCAGGGTTTAAATTTTCGCTCGACATAATTAGTTTTTAATTAGTGTTAATTTTCCGCCTACTTTTTCAATTTTATCTTTTGCTTGTTTTGAAACAAAGTTAACTGATAAGTTTATTTTGTTTTTTATTTCACCTTTACCCAAAATTTTTAATTTATCGTATTTTTTTGAAATTATTTTTTTATTTTGTAGTGTTTTTAAGTCTAAATTACTGCTAAGACTTATTTTTTTTTTTATCAAAAAAACTTTGAAGGCTTGATAAATTTAAAATTGCCGTATTCATTTTTTTTAAAGACTTAAATCCTCTTTTTGGCAATCTTCTAAATAATGGCATTTGACCGCCTTCAAAACTTTTAATAGCAACACCGGACCTAGCTTTTTGACCTTTATGACCTCTGCCAGATGTTTTGCCTTTTCCAGACCCTATACCTCTACCTGGTCTAATTTTTTTTTTATTTGTTTTAATTAAAGAATTTAATTTCATTATTTTTTCTCTCTCTTTGAAACAATCTCAGATATCTTTTTTCCTCTTATAGATGATAAAATCTTAGGAGAAATTTGGGATTTAAGACCATTAACGCACGCTTTTAAAACATTATGTGGATTCGCTGAACCAAGTGATTTTGCAACTACATCCTGAATACCTATAACTTCACAAACAGATCTTATTGCTCCTCCTGCAATAATACCTGTACCTGCTGGAGCAGATCTCATGAAAACTTTACCTGAACCATTTTTTCCTTTAACGTCATGATGCAAAGTTCTTCCATCTTTCAAAGGTATTTTGACTTGATTTCTTTTGGCAACCTCAGTTGCTTTCTTAATCGCGTCAGGAACTTGTTTTGATTTTCCTTGTCCTATGCCAATCGAGCCTTTTTGATTTCCGACAACAACAAGTGCTGCAAAACCAAATCTTCTTCCTCCTTTTACAACTTTTGTTATCCTATTTATTGCAACTAATTTTTCTTTATATTCAATATCGCTCATTTATATTTTTAATCCATTCTTTCTTAAAGAGTCAGCTAATGCTTTTATTCGTCCATGATACTTATATCCACCTCTATCAAAATAAACATTGCTAATTTTTTTATCTTTAGCTCTCTTTGCTAATAGCTCTCCTAATATATTGGATAAATCTATTTTTTTTGTTTTTGACTTTTTAATTTCTTTTTCAGTGGTAGATGCAGAGACTAGAGTTTTGCTTATTTTGTCATCAATAATTTGGGCAGAAATGTTCTTTGATGATTTAAACACAGATATTCTTAATTTATTAGTGTTTACTTTTTTAAGTTTTTTTCTGTTTCTTGCTTTTCGTTTATTTTTAGAGTTTAATTTTTTCATTACTTTTTTTTACCTTCTTTTCTTAAAACATACTGGTTTCTTTCTTTAATTCCTTTTCCTTTATAAGGTTCTACAGGTTTTAATGATTTAATATCTGAAGCAATTTTGGATACAAGTTCTTTATCTACACCATTTATCTTAATAATTGTTTGCTTTTCTACCTGAATTTTAACATCCTTAGGAAATTTAAAGTTCACATCGTGGCTAAAACCTATTTGCAAATTTAGGGTCTCTCCCTTCAAATTAGCTCTAAAACCTACACCATTTAACTCTAAAATTTTTTCATGCCCAGTCGAAACTCCTATAATAGCATTATTAATTAGACTTCTATAAGTTCCCCATAACAATTGTGTTTTATGATCAACTTCTTTTTTTAATGGAAGAATTTGAAATTCGTTTTTTTCATTTACTTTAGATGAAAAAACTTTTTCATTTATAAACAAGGATTTATTTCCTTTGGGCCCTGTCACAGTAATTTTATCACCATCAACTTTTATTGAAGTGTCTTTTGGTAAAATTATATTTTTTTTTCCTATCTTAGACATTAAAACACCTTACAAATAATTTCCCCACCAACGTTATTTTTTCTGGCATCGATATCAGACATCACACCTTGAGATGTAGATATAATTGCCATACCCAAACCATTTTGTATTTTCGGTATACTTGTAGCTCTAGAATATACTCTTCTACCTGGTTTTGAAATTCTTTTGATTTCTTTAATTACTGGAGTTCCCTCATAATATTTTAAATTTATCTTAATAACTTTTTTGTTATTTTCACTACTCTCTAAATAGAAATTATTTATATACCCCTCTGTTTTTAAAATTTCTAAAATTTTAGTTCTAAACTTTGAAGCAGGTATATTCACTGAATTCAAATTTCTCATTTGTCCGTTTCTAATTCTTGTAAACATATCTCCTATTGGATCAACTAAAGTCATATTCCTCCTACCAGCTTGATTTTGTTATTCCAGGAATTTTTCCAGAGGACGCCATGTCTCTTAAAGCGATCATAGAAATTTTTAATTTTCTATAGTAACCATGCGGCCTCCCTGAAATACCACATCTGTTTCTAATTCTTACACGTGACGAATTTTTTGGTAATTTATCTAATTTTAATTGAGCCGCGAACCTTTCTGCTAATTCAAGCTTTTTATTCATAACAATTTTTTTAAGTTTAGCTCTTTTTTTTTCAAATTTACTTACCATTTTTATTCTTCTTAAGTTTTTTTGTATTGCACTTTTTTTAGCCATATTACCTCTTCATTTTTTCTGTTATCGGAAAATTAAATTCTTTTAAAAGTTCAAAAGTCCCTTTTTTTGAATTGTTAGAGGTGACAATTGTTATATCTAATCCTCTTATCTTATCTACTTTATCGAAATTTACTTCTGGAAAAATAATATGCTCCTTAATACCAAAACTATAGTTTCCAGAATTATCGATACCATCAGATTTTAAACCTCTAAAATCTTTTATTCTTGGTAAAGCAATATTTACTAATCTATCAATGAACTCATACATTTTGTTTGATCTTAAAGTTACTTTCGCACCAGCACTTTGTCCTTTTCTTGTTTTAAAGTTTGCGATGGATTTTTTAAATTTAGTAATTACTGGTTTTTGACCGGTAATTAAACTTAGATCATCTAAACTAGTTTTAATTTTCTTTCCATCTGATGCATCTTCACCTAAGCCCATATTTAAAACTATTTTTACAAGTTTAGGTGCTTGATGTTTATTTTTATAATTAAGTTTTTTCATCAAATTTTTAACTATATCTTTTTCGTATAATGTTTTGAGTCTAGGTACCATTATTTTTTGCTCTCTTTTTTAGTTTTGTTTTTAGTAGTTTGTTTATCAATATTTTTTACGTTTGATATATGAATAAAGTTTTCTTTCGAAATAATTCCGCCTTTATTTTCTTTTGTAGGTTTGAGATGTTTTTTTATCATATTAATAGATTTAATCTTAACTCTATTCAAATTTCTTTGGATTTCTAAAATTTCTCCCGTTTTACCTTTGTCCTTACCCGATATTACTTTAACTTGAGTTCCCTTTTTTAATACTAACATTTATAAAACCTCCGGTGCGAGTGAAATAATTTTAGTATGACCTCTCACTCTTAGTTCTCTTGTAACTGGACCAAATATTCTTGTACCTATTGGCTCACCTTTTTCATCTGTTAAAACTACAGCATTAGTATCAAATTGAATTTTTGACCCGTCATTTCTAAATATTTCTTTTTTTGTTCTAACTACCACAGCTTTATGAACTGCTCCCTTTTTAACCTTTCCTTTAGGAATAGCGTCTTTAACACTTATAACAATTATATCACCAACAGATGCATATCGTCTTTTAGAGCCACCAAGTACTTTTATACACTCAACTCTTTTGGCTCCTGTGTTGTCAGCTACATTAAGTTCTGTTTGTACCTGTATCATTTCTCAACTACCTTCCATCTTTTCTTTTTTGATATTGGATTACATTCAATAATTCGAATTATTTCTCCTTCTTTAAATTTGTTATTCTCATCATGAGCATGATATTTTTTTGATCTTTTTATTACCTTTCCATAAAATGGATGTGCAAATTTTCTTGTTACTTCTACTACAACAGTTTTATCATTTTTTGCACTTGTGATAACGCCTTTTAAAATCTTTTTTGTCATTTTGATCTTCTTATAGTTGTGTATAGTCTTGCTATGCTTTTTTTGATTTCTCCATATTGAGCAGGATTTTCGACTTGATTATTTATTCTTTTAAATCTTATATTCAACAAATCTCTTTTTAAAGTCTCAAGTTTTTTTAAAGCTTGATCTTTTGTTAATTTTTTATCTTCTTTTTTCTTTGATGCCATATTATCTACTTATAAATTTTGTTTTTATTGGTAATTTAGCTGATGCTTTGTATAAAGCTTCTCTAGCAACTTCCTCAGTTACTCCATCAATTTCAAATATAATCCTTCCAGGTTTTACTCTACAAGCATAATACTCGGGCGAACCTTTTCCTTTTCCCATTCTTACTTCTGTTGGTTTTTTTGAAACAGGTATATTAGGGAATATTCTAGTCCAAACTTTACCAGTCCTTTTCATATATCTTGTCAATGCTACCCTAGCAGCTTCAATTTGCTTTCCAATTACTCTCTCAGGCTGCATAGCTTTTAGGCCGTATTGGCCATAATTTAAGGTAACTGCCCGACTAGCTTTACCTTTTATTCTTCCTTTAAACGCTTTTCTATACTTAGTTCTTGTTGGTTGTAACATTTTTTACTCTTTCTATTTTTTCTTTTTCAATATCTTTTTCAAATAAGGCCCCTTTAAAAATCCATACTTTAATTCCTATTATCCCATAGGTTGTTAAGGCTTCAGCAAAACCATAATCAATATTAGCTCTTAGTGTGTGAGAAGGTATACTGCCCTCTCTTAACCACTCTGTTCTTGCAATCTCATTTCCTGCGAGACGACCGCTTACCATAACTTTTATACCTTTGGCGTTTAACCTTATCGCAGATTGCATTGCTCTCTTCATTGCTCGCCTATAGGCAATTCTCTTTACTAATTGCTGCGCAATGTTTTCAGCTACCAAATTTGCATTTAACTCTGGCTTTTTAATTTCTTTAATATTAACATTTACCTCGCTGTCTGTAATTTTCATAAGATTTTTTTTGATCTTTTCAATATCTGAGCCTTTTTTCCCAATGACAAAACCTGGTCTTGAAGTGTGAATAGAAACTGTACATTTTTTTGATGATCTCTCAATTATAATTTCGGATACACCAGAATTTGTAATATTCTTTTTTATATATTCTCTCATTTTAAAATCCTCTATAAGAAATTTTCCAAAATCTCTCTTTTTTGCAAACCATGTTGAGTCCCAACCACGATTGATTCCTAGTCTTAAACCTATTGGATTAATTTTTTGGCCCATTTTTTGACTCCTTTCTCTCACTTAAAACTATTGTAATTCTACTAAATGGTTTTTTTATTGGACTAGCTCTGCCTTTTGCTCTTGGTCTGAATCTTTTCATTACTAAAGATTTACCAACATAGGCCTCTTTTATATAAAGGTTGTCTATATCAAATTGATTATTATTTTCAGCATTAGCAATTGCAGACTTAACAGTTTTGCTGACATCTAAAGATATTTTTTTTCTTATAAATTCCAAATCTCTTAAAACGGTGTCAACCTTCTTTCCTCTTATATGGTCTAAGACTAGAGAAATTTTTCTAGGACTTGACCTCACGTTTTTATTTATTGCTTTAACTGTATTACTATTTTTTTGCATCTTTTGCCGCTCCTGTTGGTGCCGTTGTTGCTGCTGCCTTTTCTGCTGCAGCCTTTTTATCAGCTGGTGTATGTCCTTTAAAAGTTCTTGTTGGTGCAAATTCTCCTAATTTGTGACCTACCATCTCTTCAGAAATAGTTATAGGAATAAATGATTTTCCATTGTGAATCATAAAGCTGTGTCCTACAAAGTCTGGAATTATTGTGGAATTTCTAGACCAAGTTTTAATTGGTTTTTTTGTAGGATTATTTTTCAATTTATCTATCTTCTTTAATAAACTGGGGTGTACAAATGGGCCTTTCCAAACTGCTCTGGTCATAATTATTTTCTTTTTTTCCTTCTTGTTATAATAAATTTATCACTTCTCTTTGGTCTTCTGGTTTTAAGTCCTTTAGCTGATTGACCCCAAGGAGAAACGGGGCTTCTGCCTCCTGAAGTTTTACCTTCACCACCTCCATGAGGGTGATCGACTGGGTTCATGGCTACTCCTCTAGATTGTGGTCGTTTTCCTTTCCACCTATTTCTTCCTGCTTTTCCTATTTTAATATTTTTTTGATCAGGATTTGAAACTGAGCCTATTGTTGCGCTACAATTATAACTAACTTTCCTTGTCTCTCCTGAGGACAACTTGAGTATTGCATAATCATTATCTATACCAGAAAGTGTAACGGATGAACCTGCAGATCTAGCTAATTTTCCACCATTTCCTGGAATTAATTCAACATTATGGATCGTTGTACCAGGTGGGATATCTTTTAATTTAAGACAGTTTCCTATTTTTATATCAATATTTTCACCTGATGAGATTTTGTCTCCTACCTTAAGTCCTTGAGGACACAATATATAATTTCTAACCTCATCCTTATATTTAATTAAAGCTATATAGGAAGTTCTATTAGGATCGTACTCAATACGCTCTATAGAAGCTTGCATATTTTTCTTATTCCTAAGAAAGTCAACAATTCTATATTTATGCTTTACTCCACCTCCTCTGTGTCTAGAAGTTATTCGTCCATAATTATTTCTGCCTCCAGATGATTTCTGTCCTTTAGTTAAAGGTTTGTAAGGAGAGCCCTTCCATAAATTACTTTTATTTACTATTACAGTTCCTCTTGTTGATTTTGTATATGGTTTAAATGTTTTTAAGCTCATTATTAAATCCCAGTTGTTAAATCAATACTTTGACCTTTTTTTAAAGTAATTATTGCTTTTTTATAACCACTTTTTTTTGACAGTTTACCTTGTTTTAATTTTATTTTACTTTTTAAATTTACAATATTTACTTTTATCACTTTAACTTTAAATAATTTTTCAATATTCTTTTTAATATTTTTTTTATTAGCTTTTTTGTGCACTTTAAAAACAGTTTTGTTCTGTTCTGAAAGTATTGTTGCCTTTTCAGTAATTATTGGTCTAATAATAGAGTCTAAATAGTTAATTTTTCTCATTTAAAATCCTTTTCTCTAAATTTTTTACTGAGCTTTGTGTCAATAAAACATTTTTAAATTTCATCATATCGTATATGTTTGCTCCAGCATCATTTATAATCTTTAAATTTTTAATATTTCTTGCAGATTTGTTTATATTTTTTAAAGTCTCTTGATCAGAAATAATTATTACATTCATTAGATTATTTTTTTTTAAAAAATTGTTAAATTCTTTTGTCTTTTTAATTTCTTTTTTTACATCACATAAAACGAATAAATTTTTATCAGAATTTTTTTTTGACAATGTATGCGCTAAGGCTAGTTTTCTTACTTTTTTATTTATTTTTTTAACTTTATATACGGCTCCTTTAGGTCCATGTGCAACTCCACCACCTACAAATATTGGAGCTTTTCTACTTGCGTGCCTTGCACCCCCACTACCTTTTTGAGGGACAATCTTTTTTGTTGAACCCTTAATTTCATTTTTTTGTTTAGTCTTTGCTGTTCTAGGTTTTAAATGATTTAATTGCCAATCAATTACTGATTTTATTAATTTGTAATTAATTTTTTGTTTCAAGATTTTATCTGAAATTTCAATAGATTCTGATTTAGTATTATCTAAATTTAAAAGTTTAATTTTCATTTATTTCTTTTTCCCCTTTGCGGCTTCAGCTTTTTTAATTTTATCGTTATACTTTTCTAAGGTAGTTTTTCTTCTTACATTTTTTACAGATTCTCTTAAATAAACAGTTGCATTTTTTCCTCCTGGAATTGAACCTTTTAAGTAAAGTAAATTGTTATCTAAATCTGATTTTATTATTTCAAGATTAAGCATTGTTCTAAACTTATCGCCCATATGACCAGCCATTTTTTTTCCTTTGAAAACTTTTCCCGGGTCTTGATTTTGACCAGTTGAGCCATGAGCTCTATGTGATACTGAAACACCATGGGAAGCTCTCAGTCCTCCGAAATTCCATCTTTTCATTGCACCAGCAAAACCTTTTCCAATTGTTTTTGACTGAACGTCAACAAATTTTTTGTCCTTAAGCAGTTCTAAACCAAGCTCATTTCCAGTTTTATAATTAGTGACGTTGTCGACTCTATACTCTTTTAAAATTCTTTTAGGTTCAGTGTTTTTTTTAGTAAAGAAACCTTTCATCTGTTTGGTAAGTTTAGAGTTTTTTATTTTAAAGTATCCAATTTTAACTGCTGAATATCCTCTAATATCTTTTTCTATAATGTCAATCACTCTACCAGTTTCTATTTTTATAACAGTAACTGGTACTGATTGACCTGATTGAATAAATTCTCTGGTCATTCCTAATTTGGTTCCTATTAATCCTATGCTCATAATTATATTTTAATTTCAATATCTACACCCGAAGCTAAATCTAATTTCATCAAAGCTTCTACAGTTTGAGGTGTAGGTTCAATAATATCAATAACTCTTCCTGTTTCTATCTTTATGACAGTAACAGGTACAGATTGG
>MDTA01198870.1_pt1 | contig 10506 bp, 14 predicted proteins | sample 811151 | NCBI WGS metagenome assembly MDTA01 (sample SAMN05326648, study PRJNA326480) | marine metagenome | isolation source: seawater | place: Indian Ocean: South | collected 2010 | reverse complement strand
TCAAAACAATCATCAAAGGTTTTACATGGTTGCGTTTCAATGTTTGGAAACATCATTTTTGCACAACTTTCACTATAACTTCCAGATATTCCTTGATAGACGATTTTCATTTAATTTATTATTTTACGATAATTATCTAAGTCTTCTTTTGTGTCAATTCCAAGAGAAAAGTTTTTAGCTAATAATACACTTATGTTGATATTATTATCTATTGCTCTTAACTGCTCAAGCTTTTCATTTTTTTCGTTTTTTGATTGTTCTAGATTTACAAATTTTTTTAAATTTGAAAACTTATAACAATATATACCATAATGATGGTAGATATATTTTGATTTATTAATTAATTTTCTAGAAAAATTTTGAGCTATCGAAATTGATGAACTTGAAATTTTATTTTTAGTATAAACCTTAACTATATTTTTATTTTGATAATCTTCTTGATCTTTAATGTTAAATGCTAAAGTTGAAAATTCTAAATTATTTTCTTTTGAGATAGTGTTTAAATTTGAAATATCATCAGGACTTATCATTGGTTCATCACCTTGAACATTTATAACGTAGTCATCAAATTGTAAATCTAATTTTTTTGATGCCTCATAAACCCTATCTGTTCCAGTTGAATGTGTTGATTTTGTTAGAATAAATTTGCCGCCATGCTCATCTACCTCAGATGCTATTTCTTTATCACATGTTGCAACGTAAACATCTCCTACACCACTTTTTACTGCTTTTTCATACACATGAATAATTAATGCCTTATCATTTATTTTAATTAGTGGTTTATTAGGAAGTCTTGAAGCAGCCAATCTAGAGGGGATAATTATAACAGATTTGCTCATAAATTAATATTTTATGCGTCTTTGAGACGCAAATTATAAAATTAAATTTCGTTTTAATTTTGTTTAACATGATATACGACCTTAATTAAAATAAATAATGGATTCTTTTGAAGTAAATAAAATCATTGCGGCAGTTCTACTCGTTGCGCTAATTTTAATTGGTATAGGAAAAATTTCAGACATTGCTTTTCATGTTAAAAAGCCTGAAAATTCAGCTTACAAAGTCGAGATCCTAGAGAATGATACAGTAACAAGTTCTATAATGAAAGAAGTTGTTGAAAAAGTTGATATTAGCGCTTTACTAGCTTTAGGAGATATTACGCACGGGGAAAAAGTTTTCAAAAAATGTGCCGCTTGTCACTTAATAAACAAGGGAGGTGAGAATAAAATTGGTCCAGCACTTTATGGTGTAATTGGAAGAAAAGTTGCTGCAAAAGAAGATTATAAATATTCTAAAGCTATGGCTGGATATGACAAAAGCTGGACTTTTGAAGAAATGAATGGATACTTAAAAAAACCTCAAAGTCATATCAAGGGCACTAAAATGGCTTTTGCTGGTTTAAGAAAAGAAAAAGACAGGGCCTCAGTAATTTTATATCTTAATCAAAATTCTGACAATCCAATACCGTTACCTTAATTTTCCAAAGCAATATAATAATATACTTTTTTGAACATGAACTCTATTGAAAGCTTGTTGCCAAACATGAGATTTTTTTCCTGAAAAGACATCTTCTTCAACTTCATCGCCTCTCGGTAAACAGTGTAAAAAAATGCAATCTTTTTTAGCATAAGTAAATAGAGTTTTTTTTATTTTAAACTTTTGGAATTGTTGGATTTTATTTTTTTTATTTACCTTATCATTTAAAGATATGACTTTATCAGAAAAAATTACATCCGCGTTTGAGGCTGCCTTTTTTGGGTCGTTATAAATAAAAATTTTTTTCTTCTTTTTTTTTACCCATTCTTTCACTTTTTTTTTTGGGTTCAAATTTCTTAGGACATCCTATGCTTAATCTGAAAGAAAATTTTACAGAAGCAGCTATTAAACTATCTAAGACATTGTTGGAATCACCTATCCAACAAATTTTTAGCTTCGATATAGGTTTTTTTTTTATCTCTTCTACAGTGAATATATCTGATAAAACTTGTGTTGGATGAGATGACGGGCTTAAACCATTAATGATTGGTATAGTTAAATATTTTTTAAAATCTTCGATTTTTTTATCATCATCAGTTCTCAACATAAATCCATCTGCATATGTTGATAAAATTTTTGCTGTATCAGCGATTGTTTCACCTCCTTGTCCAAAATGAAGTTCATTGGACCTCAGTGTTAAAGTCCCACCACCTAACTGCTTAATTGCTAAATAAAAGCTTATTCTAGTTCTTGAACTCGCTTTTTCAAACATTTGTACCAACATCTTACCTTTTAAAGGATATCCTTTGTCAGGCTCTAAAGTATTTAGCTTTTTTCTTTTTTTTTTCTTTTTTTTGCGTCTAGAATTATTTTTCTAAGATCTTTGCTGGGGATATCTTTTAAATTTATAAAATGTTTCATCTCAACTCATTTGGTTACAAACTTTATTGATGATTTTCAAAGCTTCATCGATCTCATATTTATTCACATTTAATGGAGGCAATATTCTTACGACATTTTCTGAAGCTCTTATTGTGAGTAAGTAATTTTCCATTAATTTTTTTATAAATATTGTTTGATCTCCCCAAAGTTGTAGACCAATTAATAAACCTATGCCCCTAACTTCCTTAATAATTTTAGGATATTTTTTTTTTATTAAATTTAAATTATATAAAAAATATTTAGACATTTGGTTTACATTTTTAAGGAGTTTAGTATTTATTTGATCTAATACAGCGTTTCCAACTGCCATTGCAAGAGGATTTCCGCCAAAAGTAGAACCATGCGTACCTGGTGTCATTGCTTTTGAAATTTTTTTTGTCATTAAGACTGCCCCAATTGGAAATCCACCTCCTATTCCTTTTGCTATAGGTACAATATCTGGTTTTACATTTGCATATTCGTAAGCAAAAAATTTTCCAGATCTGCCAATCCCGCATTGAACTTCATCAAGAATTAAAAGAATTTTTTTTTTATTACATAATTTTCTTAATTCTTTAATACACCATTTTGGGATAACTTTTATTCCTCCTTCACCCATTACAGTTTCAATCATAATCGCAGCAGTATTTTTTTTTATCAGTGTCTTCATTTTTTTATGATCGCCGAATTCAAAATGATCAAATCCTGGTAGTTTAGGTCCAAATCCCTCTGTCATTTTTTTTGAACCACTTGCGTGTATTGCGGCAATTGTTCTTCCATGAAAGGAGTTCTTTACACAAATAATTCTGTTTTTATTTGGTTTTCCTATTGAGAAAAAATATCTTCTTGCTATCTTTATTGCGGCTTCAGTTGCCTCTGCACCACTATTTTGAAAAATAATTGCATCTGCAAATGTTCTTTTAGTAAGTTTTTTTGCAAGTTTTTCACCCTCAGGAATTTTGAATGCATTTGAAATATGCCAAAGTTTCTTTGATTGATCTTGTATTGCTTTATTTAATTTTTCGTTTGCGTGTCCTAAAGAATTGACAGCTATTCCTTGTACAAAATCTAAATATTTATCTCCATTTGTCGATATTAAGTAACTACCTTTACCCTTTTTAAAAGATAAGTTTTTTCTTTTATAATTTTTTGCTAATGCGCTCATAATTATTTATAAATATTTTTTATTTATTTCACAGGTAAATATTTCAACCTGTAGTTATAAATAAAAATTAGTTGTTGAAAAATTTAAAATATAACTTGTTTTATTAGTTCTATATGCAACATGATGTTGTAAATAAATGTTTAAGTACTAAATATAGTAATTATGAGCTGGACTGAACAAAAAGTTGCAAAATTAAAAGAATTGTGGGGTAAAGGCCAAACAGCAAGTCAGATTGCTGAAATTATAGGTGGAGTGTCGAGAAATGCGGTTATTGGTAAAGCGCATAGATTAAATCTATCTTCAAAAATAAAAACTAAGTCTTTTAATAATTCAAACAAAAGTTTTTTGAGCAATCAAAAAAGTGAGATACGTTTAAAAGGTAAGAGGGGGAAATTTAAATCTCTCATTTTAGACAAAAATTTTGAACCTGCTAGAAATTTAACTTTAGAAGAGCTAACTGAAGATACATGTAAATATATGGAAGATAATCCAAATGAAAAAAATGCTAGGTTTTGCGGGAGAAAGAATGTTGAAAAATTTTCATATTGTCCTTTACATTTAATGATTGTATTCCAACCTAAAGGAAAGAAAGAAGAAATTATTGATAAAGATGACGAAATGCCAAAATTTATTGAGAAAAAAATAAAGTCAGCTTAGCTTAATAACTTATCTTTCGCTTTTTCAAATTCAACTTCTGTTATAAGGCCTTCGTCTTTTAATTTTTTTAATTTAATAATTTCCTCTGAAATTTGAGTTTTGTTTTTAAAGTTAATTTCAGAGTCAGATACATCTTCATTTATAAAACTTTCTTCTGCGCCATTATTTTTAATATTTCTTCTTGCTTCGATGCCCATACTAATAGGCTTAACAGAAAAATATATTACCGCAATCAAGAGAAAGATACAAATTCCAATAACTAAGTATTCTAACATATTATTTTTTTATATTATTTTTTTCAGCAAATTGTCCACCAGTTGTCCAATTATAGCTATATTTATTTATTTCTGTATCAAAATTTTTACTAATTTCGATTCCCATTTCGAAATTGGTTTTATGTAAACCAGTTTTAATATTATCATATTTTAACAATCTGAGTTGATCCTCTGTTAATAAAGGATTTGGCAAAATTTGTAATATTTTTGCTGAAATTTTGGCAATTTGAGTTGGTAACGGTATAAGAATTCTCTTTTTTTGAATAGAATTTAAAAGTTTTTTAATAATTTCTTTAAATGTTAAAGTTTCAGGTCCTACACACTCTAAAACTAAATTTTTATCTTTAATTTCAACAACATTAAAAATAATTTTAACTAAATCAGTAACATGTATTGGGTTAAATTTCGTATTTCCATTATAGTAAAGTGGCATTATTGGAAGTCTACTTAATAATGTCATAAATCTAGTAGTAAAGTTATCGTCTACCGAATAAACAACGGAAGGTTTTAAAATAAATGAATTTTCAAAATTTTCTTTAATTTTTTTTTCACCCTCTAATTTGCTGTTAGCATAATTACTATCTATTGCATTTTCTATACCTAAAGAAGACAAATGAATAAATTTTTGAATTTTTAGTTTATTAGCAACTTTAGAAAGCAAGTCTGGAAAATCAGTATGAATAGATTTGAACTCATTTTTTTTTTTTTCGTATAAAATTCCAACTAAATTTATACAAATTTCACAATTTCTCATTAAATTTTCAATTTTTTGAGAATCGAAACTTTTGAGTTCAACCAATTCTAAGAAGCCTGGGTTGGCTTGTGTCTTAAGTATATATCCTGCTCTATGAGAATTTCTTGTTACAGCTGTTATTTTATAGTTATTTTGTGTCAACTTTCTTATCAAATTTCTTCCAATTTGGCCTGTTGCACCGAAAAGTAGAATTTCTTTATGTTTCATATATATATTCTATCAAATGAATTTAGATATTAAATTACACAAAGAGGATTTGCCAGATCAATTAACGCTAAGTGACAATATATCTGTTGATTGTGAATTTATGGGCTTGAATGTCGAAAGAGATCAGCTTTGTTTAGTTCAAATATCAACAGGTAACAACGATGCACATATTATAAAGCTTAATAGAGAAAATTATAATGCCCCAAACTTAAAAAACGTTTTAAAAGATAAAAATATTAATAAGATATTTCATTATGCTCGAGCAGACTTATTATTTATAAAGAAATACTTAAATATAGAAGTAGAAAATATAAACTGTACAAAAATAATGAGTAAAATTGCTAGGAGTTATAGTGATAAACACGGATTGAAAGATTTAGTAAAAGAGTTCACAGGTCACGATATAAGTAAAAATCTGCAATCATCTGATTTTGGGGGTGATTTAAGTGATAAACAATTAAATTATTGTGCTAAAGATGTAATTTATCTTCATGAAATCTATTATGGATTAAAAAAAATATTAGTTAGAGAAAATAGAGATAAATTATATAAAGATACGATAAGATTTATTTACAGCAGAGTTAATTTAGATTTAGCCTCATACACATCGGATATATGGTCTCATTAAATGCAAAAAGACAGAATAAAAAAAATTGCTAAAGAAGTTATTCAATTTGAAATAAATGCTTTAAAAAATTTAAAAAATGGAATAAACGCATCTTTTTCAAAAGTAGTTAAGTTAATTCTTAGTTGCAAACAAGGAAAAATAATAATTTCTGGTGTTGGGAAAAGTGGAATAATTGCAAGAAAATGGGCAGCAACTTTTTCTTCTACAGGAACTTCTTCATTCTATCTGGACGCAACAAATGCAAGTCACGGTGACATGGGTCAGATAACTTCAAATGATATTGTTATTTTAATTAGTAATAGTGGTCAAAGTGATGAATTAAAAAATATAATCCAATATGTATCAAGGAATAAAAATATTAAATTAATTGGTATTACTTCCAAAAAAGATTCAATTTTATACAGAAATTCAGATGTAGGTTTTCAAATACCGTCTATAAAAGAAGCTGGCCCAGAAAATATTGTTCCAACTTCATCTACTTCTGCACAATTGGCTTTAGGTGACGCCATAGCAATAGCTTGTATGAGATACAAGAACTTTACAAAGTTAGATTTTAAAAAGATACATCCTAGCGGTACATTATCAGTTAAACTTAAAACTGTTAGCGATTTAATGATAATTGGAAAAAAATTACCAATCGTTAACGAAAATATAAAAATGAAAAAGGCCTTAAGTGTAATAAGCAACAAAAAATTAGGTGTTTTAATAGTTCGAAAAAAAAATGGTAATACAAGTGGCATCATAACTGATGGTGATTTTAAAAGAATTGCACAAAAGTATCCAAATTTTGAAAGTTTAGAGTTAAAAAAAATTATGAAAAAAAATCCTATTACTATTAATAAGGATACACTTGCAGCTTCGGCTTTATCAGTTATGAATACAAAAAAAATTACATCTCTTTGTGTGCATAATGTTAGAAATCCAAAAAAAACAATCGGTTTAATTCATATGCATGACATTTTGAAATCAAATATTAACTAATGTCGATTAAATCTTTGTTACAATTGATATTATTATTTTTGATTTTCATAATAATTGCAGGAATTTATTTTTTATATTTTTATTCAGGTCCTTTCAAAAGTGATATTTTTAATAGTAACGAAGTAGACAAAATTACAAGTAATAAAATTTTTAAGGATAATGTAGATCAAGAGATATTAGAAGATGTGATTGTTCCAAAAAAGGAAGTTGAAAACAAAAAGGAATTTAGTAACAAAGCTTTAAACAAGAAACAAAAATCTAAAATGAAAGATGAAAATTTAAATAAGGATTCATCTGGTGAAATAAAAAATCTAACGAAAGAGATTGAATATGTAACTTCAAATAGTGAAGGGGATATATTTAAAATTTTGGCAAAATATGGAAAAACAAATATTGAAAATTCAAGTATTTTAGATTTAGAAAAGGTAGATGGCATTATATCATCAAACAAAAGATCTCAAATTTACATTAAATCTGATTTAGCAAAATATAATTATGATAATCAAAATTCCCAGTTTTACAGCAATGTTGAAATAAAGTATGATAACAAAATAATAACTTGCGATAATCTTGATTTACAAATTAATAAAAATTATGCTATCGCTTACAATAATGTTGAAGTAAAAGATAAAAATTCAGTAATGAAAGCTCAAGTAGTAACTTTAAATATATTAACAAAAGATATTCAAATAAATTCTCAAGAAAAAATTAAAATAATAACTAATTAATGGCACTAATTAAAAAATTTAAAATAAAAAAATTTAACAGTAATGAAACGATTGTAGAAATAAAAAATGCGTCTGTATTTTATAATAAAAGACAAATTTTAAATAATTTAAATTTAAAAATAAAAAAACAGCAAATTTTAGGCATGTTAGGACCAAACGGAGTTGGCAAATCAACTATTTTTAATTTAATTACTGGTTTAAAAAATCCAAATTATGGTGAAATTTTTATTGAAGGAATAAATGTTACTAAACTTCCCATTAATGAAAGATTCACAAAATTTAAGCTTGGTCTAGTTCCACAATATGGTGGTTTAATTCATGATTTAACAATGATGGATAATTTAAAATTAGTTGCCGAAATACATATTAAAGAGAAAGGTATGAGAGAAGAAAAAATTAATAAACTTGTTTCTCAATTTGAATTTGAAGCATTAATTAACATTAAAGCAAAACATTTATCTGGTGGCCAGAAGAAAAAACTTGTCATAGCAATGGCATTAATAAATGATCCTAAAATTCTTTTGTTAGATGAACCTTTTGCTGCGCTAGATATTTTAACAATAAAAATGCTCCAGGAAATAATTCTTAATTTACAATCAACTGAAGAGATATCTGTTGTAATTTGCGATCACCAAGCAAGAGATCTTTTAAATTGTGTTGACTCAGCTATAATTCTTTCAAATGGAAAAATTATTGCATCAGGAAGCCCCGATGAAGTAATTAGCGACAAAGATGCAAAAACGCAATATTTTGGAGATGAATTTAATATAAATTAATTCATCTATGAAAAATCATATTCAGATAAGAAATACAATTAAACCATTTAACCAAAAAATTGAGGTTAGTGGAGATAAAAGCATTTCTATAAGATGCGTATTGCTAGCTTCACAAGCAATTGGAAAAACAAGACTATATAATTTACTTGAATCTGAAGATGTTATGAATTCGTTAAATTCAATAAAAAAACTTGGAATAAAATTTAAAAAAATTGAAAATTTTTATGAGATATATGGTTGTGGTTTAAGTGGGTACAAATCAGAAAAAAAAGTAGTCATTGATGCTGGAAACTCTGGAACATTAGCAAGACTTATTTTAGGCCTTCTTATAAATACAAAAAAAGAGATTAAACTTATTGGAGATAGAAGCTTATCCAAAAGAGATTTTTCTAGAGTAACAAACCCATTAAAGTTGTTTGGAGCAAATATAATTTCTAACAAAAAAAATTTACCTGTAAAAATTACTGGGAGTGAATTTTTAAGACCAATAAATTATGTTGAAAAGCTAGGTAGTGCACAATGTAAAAGCTCTGTAATGTTGGCAGCTATAAAAACACCAGGAAAAACTTTTATAAGAGCAAAGAAATCAAGAAATCATACAGAGCTTATTTTTAGGTATCTAAAAATACCAATTAAAATTATACAGAAAAATGAATACGACAATATTGAAATAAATGGTCCAGCTAACTTTAATGGATTTAATTATAAGATACCTGGAGATATAAGTTCTAGTGCTTTTTTTATAGTACTAACACTTTTGTCAAAAAACTCAAAAATTATAATTCGGAATGTCAACGTTAATAATTCTAGAACTGGAATCTTAAAAATTCTGAATAAAATGAATGCAAAAATATCCCTAATGAATAGAAAAATTTACAATGGAGAAAAACAGGCAGATATAATTGTAAAAAGTAGATCAAATCTTAAATGTATTAATTGTCCAAAAAATTTAAATAGTTCTGCTATAGATGAGTTTTTAGTAATATTTCTTGTTGCAGCTAAAGCCAAAGGTATTTCTAGATTTAAAAATTTATCAGAACTAAACAAAAAAGAGAGTCCTAGATTAGAAATTGCTTTAGAATTTTTAAAAAAAATAGGAATAAAATTTTCACGAAAAAAAGATGATGTTAAAATTTATGGCAATCCAAATTTAAATTTAAAAGGCTCTTATGTTATGGAAGATTTTAGAAAGGATCATAGAATTTTTATGATGTCATGTATTGCCGCATTATCTTTTGGAGGAAAATGGAAAATTAAAGATAAAGATTCCATCAAAACTTCTTTTCCAACATTTATAAAATTATTAAAAAGATTAGGTGCAAAATTAAATTGATTAAGTTAAACAAAAAAGTTGAATTTAAAATTGCTGCTGATGGAGGTAGTGCATCAGGAAAAACGACAGGATGTGAATTGATTGCAAAAAAATTAAAAATGAATTTTCTTTCTAGTGGAACTCTTTATAGATACTGTGCTATGAAAATTGTTGAAAATAATAATTTTTTTAATTCAAAATATATTAATAAAGTTACCAAGTCCATTACGCTAAAAAAACTAAATAATAAAAAACTTTATAATCCTGATGTAACAAATTTATCCTCAATAATAGCCAAAAGGCCTTTTGTTAGGAAGGCTCTGAAAAGCTTCCAAAAAAATTTCATAAAAAAGTCAAGATTGGTTGTGGTTGAAGGAAGAGATATCGGAACAAAAATCATGCCAGAAGCAGATTTAAAAATATTTTTTACATGTTCGATAAAGAAAAAAGCAAGAAGAAGACTTAAAGAATTTAGACTTATGAATAAAGATATTAGTCTAAAACAAGTTGAAAAAGCCTTAATTAAAAGGGATAAAGAGGATATTAAAAGAAAAATAAGTCCCTTGATTATGCCTAAAAATGCTGTATTAGTCGACACCACTAAATTAAGTATTAAACAGATGGAG
>MDTA01192905.1_pt1 | contig 10506 bp, 10 predicted proteins | sample 811151 | NCBI WGS metagenome assembly MDTA01 (sample SAMN05326648, study PRJNA326480) | marine metagenome | isolation source: seawater | place: Indian Ocean: South | collected 2010 | reverse complement strand
TGGCTAGCCCAGAGGATATCGATTTAGCGATGCGGTTAGGCTTAAATTATCCGATGGGCCCATTAGAAATAATTGACGATCTGGGCGTAAAGAATGCGTTCGATATGATGCAAACTATGCAAGAGATTACAGGTGACGATCGCTATCGACCTAGTCCTTGGCTACGGCGACGGGCCCTATTGGGATTAAGTGCTTACACCTCTGCGTAGCAGCTATTATTTACTAAAGGGGAGTTTTAGAAATCAATTCCCTATATACAGTCAAATTTTCTAAAACTCTTTGAACATAGTTTCGAGTTTCCCTAAATGGTATTCTCTCGATCCAGTCTATAAGATCTACGTCGTTTTGAGTTGGGTTTCCTAATCTTTTTATCCATTTATTTACATTATGCGGGCCAGCGTTGTATGCGGCTATCGCTAGTGGGTAGCTTCCTTCATATTTTTCAATTAGAGAACTAAGATAACTAGCGCCGAGCTTAATATTGTAATTATGGTCACTTGTTAATCTTTCCTGATTAAAATCAATGTGTAAGCTTTCCGCAACTGACTTGGCTGTTGCGGGCATCAGTTGCATTAATCCTAATGCGCCCTTGTAGCTTTCAGCCCGAGGGTCGAAATTACTTTCTTGCCTAACAACTGAATATATCAAAGCTTTTTCAACTTGACTGGTATCATATATCCCTGGTTTTGGATAACTGGCGGAGATAAAATATATCCCTTTCGTTGCGGCTCTTCTTGCCGCATAAACCGCCAAATGGGGTTTGTTTATTTTATGTGCTCCTGAAATTATGGGTGCAACTTGCGCGTAGTTAGATGCATTTCTTGATGCGGTTTTTAAAAACTTTATTGCCAAATCAGTTTTCCCAATATCCTTGAGAAAGATTGCTATATCGACGAGTTCCGAAATATAAGGAGCGGCCTCGGTTCTTGAGTCGTTTGGCCGTTCTTTGGGAAAGCGGTTTCCCGTCTTACCAAGTTTCTTGTTCGCTAGTTGTCCATAAAAGGTAGTTGAATATTTCGCTGCAACTTCAAACCATTTTTTTGCATTTAGGCTATTATTGTTTTGCTCAAATGCTCTTCCTGCCCAATAAGATGCGCGGCTTTTGCTTACAGGTGTCTGAACTCTATCATACATCTCCAAAAAATAAGTGGACGCCTGTTCTGGTTTGTTTGCATAGCGAAGGGCAATCCATCCTGCTAACCATTGGGCTTCTGCATAGTACCGTCCTTCTTTTTGGAGATGCAACTGAGCTAAAAGGAATGCGGTATCGAAATCATTTTGCTTCAGGAGATAGCGGATTTGTCTTGATCTCTCCCGCCACCATAAACGCGGATACTTCTGCTCCCTCGGAATGTCCCAAAATAACTCGCGAGCTTTCTCCATCATGCCTTTGCGCTGGCGCCATCGCAAACGTTCGAAGACTAGTCCATCGTCCGTCCTGAGTTCCAAAGGTATTTTCTTTATGGCGGGGTCAACTGCGCCCATTAGATGTCGAAGACGAAGGCGAGCCTCGGCTAAATGTCGCTGGTTTTGTGTTACGTGTGGATACATTCTTTGAGATGATCTTATGTAACCTTTCCAAAGCAACCAATCCAGGCGCTGCCAGATTATTTCAGGCGTAATAATTCTTTTGTATTTCTTTATTAAAAAGCGTTGTTGCCGCTGTGATAATATTTTCGTTTTCCAAAGGGAGAGAACTGCTTGATCGAGGTTTTCTTTGTCGTTGATGATCTCTAGTGCTCTTATCCATTTAAAATGTGCGTCTGTAGTTTTTGGTGAATATCTTGAAAACCATTCTATAACACTCGTTGGAGACTTCTTTGATGATAAGAGCAACTCCGCTTGCTGAATAAGTTGATTGCGCTCTGGCCAATAAGGGTTTTGTTTCAGAAATCTAGTTATCGATCGGAGCCCATCTCGAGTAGTTGAATGCCTAAGTTTCAACCATAGTAAAACTTTTTCCAGATGCGTATTTTCATTTAGGTGCTTAAGGCTCTTTAACTTTATCCAGTCTCCACGTTCTGCAAACGTTATAGCTTTGTTATAAATCTGGCTTTGTGAAGAGGTGATGTTTGTAAGAAGCTTAAGATTTGGCTTGATGCGTGGCAGTGGGGGAGTAGCAACAATTGGTTGATAGCCGGTTTTATAGTTTTGAGTCGTTGCGTTAAGGCCATACGATTCCAAAACTAAAAAGAAAAAAAATGGCAGAAAGAAAAAAATCGCTCGCAAGTTGAATTCGCCTTAACCTAACGGCTTTTCTAATAATCTGATTTCAACCTGATATGACATTAAAAGTGAAAACAAGTAAATAGAGAGGACTTTGATTTTTTTGAGTAATTCAAACTCTTGCTGTATCTCTTACAAGGCCGTATGCTAAAGACTTGGTATAGGTAAAAAGGGTATTGAAATGGCTTATAATGCGGGAAATCCGATGTTTAATGGTTCGTTGGTTGCGCTCATAACTCCATTTGCCAACGGTGCGATAGACGAGTCAGCTTTTAAAAAATTAGTTGGTTGGCAGATAGAAGAAGGGACTGATGGCCTGATTCCTGTGGGGACTACCGGCGAGTCTCCAACCCTAAGCCACGAAGAACATAAGAAAGTTGTAGAGCTTTGCGTAGAAGAGGCTAATGGCCGCGTTCCAGTTATCGCTGGAGCAGGGTCCAATTCTACAGCGGAGGCAATTGAATTTACACGGCATGCAAAAGCTGCAGGTGCTGATGCAGCCCTTCATGTTACGCCGTACTATAATAAACCTACGCAAGAGGGAATGTATCGTCATTTTATAGCTATAGCGGAAGCGGTCGACCTTCCTATAATCATTTACAACATCCCGCCGAGAAGTGTGATTGATATGAGCGTAGCTACGATGAAACGCTTATCGGAGCATTCTAATATCGTAGGGGTAAAAGATGCTACTCAGGATTTAGTTCGTCCATTAGCTACAAGGTTAGAGATAGGGCCAGATTTTTGCCAGCTTTCGGGCGAAGATGCGACAATTGTGCCTTATCTTTCTCAAGGTGGGCACGGGTGTATATCTGTTACTTGCAATGTTGCGCCTGGGCCGCTTTCAAAAATGCATCACGCTTGGCAAAAAGGTGATTTGGATACGGTTCGTGAAATTAATGATAGGTTACTACCTCTTCATAATGCGTTGTTTTGTGAAACGAGCCCGGGCCCTGTGAAATATGCAGCTCATCTTCTAGGCCTTTGTTCACCTGACGCGCGTTTACCCATTTGTGAAATTGCAGAAGACAGTAAAACACACGTGACGGCGGCAATGCGGCATGCAGGTTTGATAAATTAAATCGATATTTTACTAAGTAAAACGGAGAATAGCGAGTGGCTGTCGAGCGCTTTCGCGCCATCGCACAAAATCGTAGGGCGCGGTACGATTATTTTATAGATGAAACATTAGAGACAGGTCTCATATTGTATGGGACCGAGGTTAAAAGTCTTCGAAATGGTAGGGCCAGTCTCAATGAAGCATATGCTGGAGAGTCTTCCGGTGATTTGGTCTTGTTCAATTTACATATACCAGAGTATGAGGCTGCTAATCGGTTCAATCATGAACCGCGCCGTCCTCGAAATTTATTAGTTCATAAACGGGAAAGAGACCGTCTACTTGGTCTTGTTCGCAGAGACGGATGCACGCTAGTCCCGCTTCGTCTTTATTTTAACCCTAGAGGAATTGCAAAACTTGAAGTGGGAGTTGCGAGGGGTAAGCGGCAAGTTGATAAACGGCAGGATAAGAAAAAACGTGACTGGCAACGTGAAAAAGCAAGGCTTCTGAGGGAAAAGGGTTAAATTACGGTATTAATAAATTTGTTTTTATGCCTTCAAACACTGTCTCGAACATTTCCCGAGTAAGGCGTCCCGTATTGGTATTGTATCTTGAGCAATGGTAGGAACTAACCAATTGCAAATGCTTATTTAACTCGTATGACCCATTGTGCCTAAATTTGTAGTCGGATTTTTTTTTATCCAGTGCGGAAAGGACCGCTGAGTGTGCTATTCCACCTAGGGTAAGTACCATCTTTAAGTTTCGCATCCCTTTCAATTCTCTTATTAGGAATTCATTGCAAGTTTTGATTTCTTCCCCGGTTGGTTTATTTTCCGGTGGTACGCATCGAACGGCATTTGTTATTCTACAGTTTAAAAGTTTGAGTCCATCTTGAGCGGTTGCACCATATTTTCCGCTAGTAAAACCAAATTTTTCTAGGGTGGCATATAAAAGATCCCCTGCCCAATCTCCTGTAAACGGCCTGCCGGTTTTATTTGCCCCCCGAAGGCCTGGCGCTAATCCAACTATTAGGAGTTGCCCATCCGCATCGCCAAAAGAGGATACGGGTGCATTATGCCAATCAATATAATTTTGGGTGTTTCCAAGTCTAAAATTATAAAGCCGCGGACATTGCTTGCAGTTTGTATTGGGTTGAATAATCATAATCCCTTAGAATACTCGTAGCTTCTGATATAGGTAGTAGAGTGTTTATAGATCAAAAGGAACCGGAGGCGTGGCTTCCAATCTTGTATTTTAGCACACAAAGTGTGACAGATCTGCCTTTATGAAGAACATGCGCGGTGATTTTTTTGCAGGTAGAAATGATTTATGTTGGAATAGGTTCAAATTTGAGTTCAAAAGGCTTTTCAACGCCTTACCAAACGGTGTTGTCTGCAATTGAACATTTCCCTAAGTTCGGTTTGAAAGTTCGTAAGCAGTCTGATTTGTATGAATCAGAGCCCGTCCCGATTTCATCTCAGCCATGGTTTGTAAATGGGGTAGTAGAGATTTCAAGCACCAAAGGAGCTAGCGATATACTGAAAACGTTGCACTCGATCGAAGACCTTTTTGGTCGAAAAAGAAGTGCGTTGAATGCTGCCCGAACTTTGGACCTAGATTTATTGGATTATAAAGGAATGATAATAAATGATAATCCAAATTTAATATTACCGCATCCCCGAATCAACGAAAGGGCCTTTGTAATTTTACCTCTCCAGAATATTTGCCCAGATTGGCAATCCCCATTAACAAAACAAAAGGTGTCCGACTTAGTAACACTTTTGCCGGAAGATCAGAAAATAAGAAAAATAGATTATTGGTAAGTAAAAACTCAAATTTTAGTGTTGAAATCTTGGCTATTGCCGAAACCCTGTGGTGGCCGTATAAAGGGGCATAATCAAAAAATTTCTGGGATTGGTTTTAGCTATGGCGCGAGTAACGGTGGAAGATTGTATAGAGAAAATTTCAAATAGGTTTGACTTGGTAATGGTTGCAGCGCGGAGATCGAGAGATGTCGCTTCCGGCGCAGAGATAGCTGTTGAAAGAGATAATGATAAAAACCCAGTAGTGGCACTTCGCGAAATTGCGGAGGAGAAGATTATTGTTGAAGATATTCAAGAGTCTTTGGTAAAAGGCTTGCAAAGGCACGTTGAAATAGATGAACCCGAAGAAGAACCTATTGATACCGAGGAGAGCGAAGAGCAAAGGTTCATTGCTGGTTCTTTAGATGTCTCAGGTTCGGCGGAGGCTTCCTATGGAACAAAAACTGCAGACGATCTGGGTATGCAAATTCATGAAGGATCAGCAGTGACAGGACAAGTTTTTGAAGACGTTGATGATGCAACGCTGGAAGACGAAACTTAATAGGTTATTTTGTCCAAGAAAATCGGCGGTATGTTATAGTTGTCCGGGATGTTATTGATCCGTCGGAGAATTAAAGGTGATCAGACAGTACGAATTGGTAGAACGGGTAAAGTCCTATGATACGGCCGCTAACGAGGACGCTTTAAATAAAGCCTATGTTTTCTCAATGAAGGCACATGGATCGCAGAGGCGTGCCTCTGGCGATCCGTATTTCTCCCACCCGCTGGAGGTTGCGGGCATTTTAACAAAAATGCGTCTGGACCATTATACCATCATAACGGCCTTACTTCACGACACTGTGGAAGACACATCTGTGACAGTCGAAGATATAGGTAGGATGTTTGGAAAAGAGATAGCCAGTTTAGTAGATGGCGTAACAAAATTAAGTCGTATTGACTTAGTCTCTGATAGCAGGAAACAAGCAGAAAATTTTCGAAAATTAGTCATAGCGATGTCGGATGACATACGTGTGTTGCTTGTTAAATTAGCCGATCGTTTACATAATATGCGGACGTTGCACTTTATTTCCGACAAAGAAAAACGTAGACGAATAGCCTTTGAGACAATGGATATCTATTCACCATTGGCAGAACGAATAGGCATACATGAGCTTAAAGATGAATTAGAGTTTCTTGCGTTTAAGGAACTCAATGAAGATGCTTTTGAAAGTGTTACTTCGAGGCTCGATGTTCTAGTCAGGGAAGGCAGCAACACTATAGCGTATATTGAAAACGAGCTATTAGAAAAGTGCCAGGAAGGAGGAATAGAAGTTGAGATTTCGGGGCGTGCGAAATCTCCTTACTCTGTTTGGCAGAAAATGCAGAGAAAAAGTGTAAATATCGAGCAACTTTCTGATATTGTTGCTTTCCGACTGCTTGTTGAAGATCAAATGGATTGTTATCGATTATTGGGTTTGCTTCATACTTCCTACCCTGTTTTACCTGGAAGATTTAAAGACTATATAAGCACTCCCAAACCAAATGGTTATCAGTCTCTCCATACAGGTGTAATTGGACCGAAGCGGCAGCGAATTGAGATTCAAATACGAACGCACGCGATGCACGAGATAGCGGAATTGGGAGTGGCAGCCCACTGGAGCTACAAAGAAGGGAAATCAGTTACTACAGAAGGTAAGCAATATCGTTGGCTTAGGGAACTTCTAGAAATTCTTGATCAAGCATCCGATCCCGAAGAATTTTTGGAGCATACAAGGCTTGAGATGTATCAAGACCAGGTTTTTGCATTTACCCCAAAAGGTGAATTGATAGCCCTCCCGAGAGGCGCAAATCCAGTCGACTTTGCTTACGCTGTTCACTCGGAGGTTGGAGATACATGTGTTGCTGCGAGAATAAATGGTCGTTTGCGTCCTTTAAATACACAGCTTGAAAATGGCGACCAAGTATTGATAGAAACGTCAAAAAATGCATCGCCCTCGCCCCTTTGGGAGAAATTTGTAGTTACGGGTAAAGCTAAGGCTTCAATAAGACGATTTGTAAGAAATGAGCGTTACGAACAGTTTTGTGATCTTGGGAAAGCCATATTTCAGAAAACCTTAAAGAAAATGAGCATAAGATACTCTCAAAAATTACTTTTAAAAATTATGGAAGAGCTTAAATACGAGAGGGTAGAGGACGTATTGGCCGCGATTGGGGAGGGGGAAGTATCAACAGATGAAATAGTAAAAGTTATCACTCCAGAAAAAAAATCGTTAATCAGTTCCACCGCGACTAATATAGTATCTTTCAATGAAAAAAAACAAAACAACTCGATACCATTAAAGGGATTAATACCAGGAATGGCCTTTCATTATGCGCATTGCTGCCATCCCCTTCCAGGTGAGAAAATTGTCGGTATAACGTCGACGGGCAAAGGTGTAACCATACACACCGTAGATTGTGAAACGCTTGAAGGCTTTCATGCAATGCCGGAGCGTTGGTTGGATGTTTCTTGGGATGTTAATGCCAATTCACCCAAACAAATAGGAAGGCTTGGGGTGGTATTAGAAAATGAGCCGGGTAGCTTGGGGAGCCTTACGTCAATAATTGGCAAGAGTGGAGGAAATATAATAAATTTAAAGATAATTGCTCGGGCGATAGATTTTTTTGAAATGCAGATAGATGTCGAGGTTAATGATATAAAGCATTTAAGAAATATAATAGGCGCGTTAAGAGCTACGCCCGTTATAACGTCCGTCGAGAGAGCTAGGGGTTGATTTGACTAAGCGTCTTTAAGGTAGCATTTAAAAGATAGCTGCTTGTAAGTCGCAGCCAATTTTTTAAGTACAAAATCTAAAACATTATGATGAAAATGGGGTAAATTGATGAATCCTATTAGGCTAGGGGTAAACATAGATCATGTAGCTACATTGCGAAACGCAAGAGGCGGAAGCTTCCCTGATCCAATTGAGGCTGCTAAAATTGCGAAAGAATCTGGCGCTGATGGCATCACTGCGCATTTGCGTGAAGATCGTCGGCATATAAACGATGATGATATTTATCGATTAGTAAATGAGATCGACTTGCCACTTAATTTTGAGATGGCTGCAACAAAAGAGATGTTAGACATCGCATCGATTTACAAGCCGCATGCGGCTTGCATTGTTCCGGAAAAGCGTCAGGAGATAACAACAGAAGGTGGACTCGATGTAGTTGGACAATCAGATCGTCTTCGAAGGATATATGACGAACTTGCTAGTATTGGAAGCAGAGTATCGCTTTTCATTGAGGCTGATGAAGCACAGATAACAGCTGCGGCAGAGCTAGGCGTTCCTGTCATAGAAATCCACGCCGGGGCATATGCTAATTCTGAGAATAGCCCCGTGGAATTAGAAAAAATTAAAACTGGAATTAAATTAGCGACGAAAATGGGACTTGAGTGCCATGTTGGGCATGGTTTAAATTATCGAAACGTAGAAAAGGTAGCAGAATTGAAAGAGGTTGCGGAATTAAATATTGGCCACTTTTTGATTGCTGAGGGCCTATTCAGTGGCTTGGGGAATAGTATTAAGAGGATGCGTACACTCATAGACAATGTACGAGTTTAAGAGGAGAAATTGGTTGAATTAACTTGAAAAGGTCAAACATGATTCTGGGAATCGGAAACGATATTGTTAGCGTGGAGCGTATAGAAAATCTTTTGAATAAGTTCGGTGAGAGATTCATAAAAAAGGTTTTCACTAATGAAGAGGAAACGCGATCATTAAAAAATTTTAAACCTGCGGCTTCTTTGGCGAAGCGTTTTGCTGCTAAAGAGGCCGCATGGAAAGCTCTTGGAGATGAAAGACAGATTGGAATTAATTGGAAAGATATGGGAGTGCGGAATAATAAATCAGGTAAACCTTTTCTAGAGTTGACGGGCAAGGCTGCTGAGCAATTAAAAAATTTGACACCAGAAAATATGGTTGCTCGGATTGATCTATCGCTATCAGACGAACTATTATATGCTCAAGCGTTTGTAATAATTTCAGCTCAAAATGAGCCAAAAAATCTCCAAGATTGTAATTAAAGTTCGACCCCAAAAAAATTGATGTGAGCAAAAATGAGTTTTATTCAGTCTACAAGTGCGCAGCAATATCAGGGTTTGGGTATATTTATTTGCAACGTAACTTAAATTATTTAAAGAAATAAAATTATCAATGGAAGAAAAAAAACCAAACGGCATATGGGAGCTTGCCAAAACAGTAGTTTGGGCAGTTCTTATAGCTACCGTGGTCAGAACAACTTCGTATGAACCATTTAATATCCCTTCTGGATCGATGATCCCCACTCTTCTTATTGGAGATTATTTGTTTGTTTCAAAGTTTTCTTATGGATACAGTCGCTATTCAGTACCTTTCTCGCCACCATTAATCTCGGGGAGAATTTTTCCTTCCCAACCTAAGAGAGGAGACGTGGCTGTTTTTCGGAAGCCCACTGCTACAGATGTAGATTACATTAAACGGGTGATTGGTTTACCTGGCGATAAAATCCAAATTAGAAATGGGTTACTTTATATTAATGGAGAAATGGTAGAGCGCAGGCGTATTAAAGGCATGCCAAGAATAGATTCTTTCGGCCGAAAAATTTTTGTTCCACAATTTGTTGAGACACTTCCTAATGGTCGTTCATATAGGATTTTGGAAGTTTTAGGGGATAATGGAGGCGCAGATAACACCAGAGTATTTTCAGTTCCGCGGGATCACTTCTTTATGATGGGTGACAATAGAGATAACTCGGTGGATAGTAGAGATCCGTCAGTTGGATTTGTTCCCTTTGAAAACTTCATAGGACGGGCGGAATTAATATTCTGGTCATGGAATAAAAAATGGTCGTGGTGGCAGGTATGGAATTGGCATAAGGCTATTCGTTTCGAAAGAGCCTTTGGTGACATACAATGAGTAACGATATCTCTAAACTAAAAGAGTTGGAGAAGTTGGCAGGGCATCGCTTTAATGATCCTAATGTGCTGAAACAAGCTGTTACTCATGCCAGTTTGGAGCGTTCTTCTTGGAATGTTTATGAGCGGTTGGAGTTTCTTGGCGATAGGGTTTTAGGTTTAGTCGTATCAGAGAATCTATTAAAAAAGTTTCCAAACGAAAGAGAAGGTCAGATTTCTAGGCGTTATGCTAATTTAGTTAAGAGAGATTCCCTGGCAGGTGTGGCGCGTAAAATAAAATTTGGAGATTATTTGCTAATTTCTCCTGGTGAGGAAGCCGCAGGTGCAAGAGAGAGTGTAACAATCCTTTCCGATGCACTAGAGGCAGTAATCGGTGCACTTTATTGGGATGGTGGGCTTGAAGTCGCCAGACAATTTATACTAGAGCATTGGGAACCATTATTGGCGTTGGACGAAGAGCCCCCAGTAGATTCAAAAACAGCCTT
>MDTA01111763.1_pt1 | contig 10508 bp, 14 predicted proteins | sample 811151 | NCBI WGS metagenome assembly MDTA01 (sample SAMN05326648, study PRJNA326480) | marine metagenome | isolation source: seawater | place: Indian Ocean: South | collected 2010 | reverse complement strand
CTTCCCTATGTCGCTCTGGAAGCTCAGGCCCAGAACGCGTCCCTTGGAATCTGGGGAGTACAGGGAGGTTTGGAACGTCCTTGGGATCTGATTGAAGCCGCGGGCGGCATGCTGACGCCCTGATGGATCCTCACAATGGTTGTGACGGGCACAACCAAGTGCATTGCGCTGCTTCTTAATTAGGTGAGAACGTTCACTGCGATGAGCTACGAACCCGGAAGCCTTGAATGCCGTCTGCTGATTGATGCCAAGCAGTACGTCGAAATGGCATTGGGGTCTCTCAACACCCTTCCCCAGAGCGACCATATTCAGCGTCAGTTGAAGTCTGTGCATCAACAGCTTGAAGGCATGCACGACCTCAAGCGAACGATGCCGATCACAACGCCTTGATGAGCGCCCGTCATGGTGCGTGACGGTTGTGTCGAAACACCTCTGGGGTGTCACACAATGAGCTTGGTCATCACGAGGCGATGTTCGAGAACAAGAACCGACCTGCTTGGCTCAATTGGGTGTTTCTAGCCATCTTTCTTTGGTCAAGCTGGCAGCTCGCTGTGGGTTGGTACGCCAAGTTGAACGGCTGATTCGCTTGAGCCTCAAACAACCACCGACTCCGACACATCCACTTGCGGTTGGGTCGTCGGTGGCGCAGTTGGAGAGGTGATTTCCGCTGCTGGTCGGGCCGCCGAGCGGTTGAGTTCCCGTTCCAGAGCTTCAATGCGACGTTCGCGCAGGCAGTGACGGCAGCCGCCCGTGGTTTGCAGATGCTTTTCAGGGGTAATGGTGATCTCCTGAACAGGATGCTTGCGGCACCGAATTTTCACAGGGCTTTTGTAGCTGCGCCACTGAATGCCTGAGTAGTCGAATTGGTCTCCGAAGCGCTGCTTGGCACGCTCCAAGAAAACCTGTTGTGTGATCCTTGCTCCCATCTGTTCAATCTATGAGCTGAATTTGAGGGCAATCCAGGTCTGTTATCCGTCTTCACTCACGCTTCTGCCCGCCACGCGCGAGAGTGCCCGGCGCGACGGGAGTGGTCGGCATGCTCAATGACGATGCTGCTGAGTCCATCAACTGGACGCATCAGCGCACCTGGCTGAATCCCGCCACCAGCCGTACGTGGATGGATCGTTGTGTGCAGCAAATCCCATGGGATCAGCCTCAAGTGCGTGTCTACGGGCGTTGGCACCGGGTGCCCCGGCTCACAGCGTTTCTGGCTGATCACAATGTGGCTTACCGTTACAGCGGAGCGCTGCATCGTGGTGAAGGCTGGCCGGCATGGTTCAAGCCCCTGCTTGAGCAAGTGAGTCAGCGCTGTTCAGCTCCCTTCAACGGCTGTCTGTTCAATCTCTACCGCAACGGTGAAGACCGCATGGGCTGGCATGCGGATGATGAGCCTGAAATTGATGATGACTTTCCGATTGCGTCCTTGTCGCTCGGCGCAACCCGTGATCTGCAATTTCGCCACCGCGTGAGTGGCTGTCGCCACGATCTCCCCCTGGCGAATGGCGATCTGCTGCTGATGGATAGCTGCTGTCAGCAGCAGTGGATGCATGGATTACCGATTCGCAAGCGGGTGTGCGAACCGCGTTTGAATCTCACATTCCGGGTGTTCCGCCAAGCGGACGAATCAGCAGGCTCCAGAGCGGCACGCTGATCAACGCCAACACAGTGCTGCGCAGGATCAGTTGCGCCGGTGCTGCCACGTTCACGTGCTCCGACTCCGCCATCAGTAACACCGAAATCGCCGTGGGAGCGGCTGCCTGAAGCACAAGTGCCTGGCGTGCAACGCCAGGAAGTGGAAGCGCCAGGCTGATCAACAGCATGAGCGCTGGAAACAGCAGCAGTTTGCAAATCAGCGGCGTGGTGAGGCTCACGTCGAGGCTCGGGGCGTTCTTTGAGGCAATGCTTCCTAGACGCATGCCTACCACGGCCAAGGCCAGCACGATCACGGCTCGTGAGGGCAGCCAGAGTGCATCGCTGATCGCCAGGTGCCAAGGGGTGACCATCACGATCAACGCGCCGATCAGCCCGCGAGTGGCTGGGCTGGCACTGAGGTGTCCGAGCAGGTTTCGCCACCTGCGGTCTGGGTTGCTGGACGCTGGCTTGCGGGTGAGCCAGAGAGGGCCGAGCCCCCAGGCCAGCAGCGTGGCGCCGAAGTCGTAGCCAATGCTGATGGGTAAGGCGTCAGACGGCAGCAGTGCCAGTGCGGCTGGGATGCCGAAGTACGCCGTGTTGCCAATGCAGCTGCCGAGCTGTAATTCGGGATGGGTCAGGGCTACTGAGAAGGGTGTCGCCAACCGCAGCAGGGTGAGCATCACCGCGATCACTGTGACGGCCACCATCGCCATGCCCAGCAGTGAGCCGTTCAGGCCGCCATGCAGCAAAAGGCCCATCAGACTGACTGGCACGCCGAAGCGCACCAGTGGTGTGGCTAGAGGTGCAATCCACTGGGGTCGCCAGCGGCCGATGAAGGCGCCGCCGATGAGGCAGGGACCCATCTCCCAGAGGAGGTTCAGCACCGCAGACCTTCCAGGACATCCAGCTTAGAAAAGCCTGGGTGATGTGCCAAAGTTGTAATCGTCCTTGTTGGAGGAGATGGTTTGGGTGTCGCCGCTCCTAGCTGTCTGATTCCGCAGCATCAACTTCAACTCAGCAACGCCCTTTCGGAGCGTTGCCAGTTGCTTCAGTTCGAGCTGGCCGATCAGGTGGCCACCCTGCCGCTCGGCAATGAACGCTGGTTACAAACGGAACGGGAACTGGCGGCCGCTGAGCAGGCGTTGGCCCGTCTACGTGGCAATTAGGTCGATTCGGCACCGTAATAGCTGAGCGGAACACCGAACGTCACCACAGCATGGGGATCGCCGGGCAGCAGCGCAACAATGGCCAGCTCGCGGTCGTCATATGCCTCCTTGGATTTCACCACGAATGAGGCTGCGTCCGTGGCGCTCCACAAGGGAGCCCCACCGCGGCGTTCGTCGCGATACATCTCAAAAACAGTCGCGAACTCCTCGCCGATGTCCGGATCCTTGCGCATGGTGTCCACGGCAGCGTCATCGCTGCTGGATTCCACCAATTTGAAGAGTTGCCGCATCAAGGGGTGATCAATGGTCGTGGAGACCCGCACCACATTGCCGACGCTGCCGACCCCAGTGACATGAAAGGATCGCCGCTCGGTGCGGGCATCGATTACGGCGACGGGCAGATTCAAGTCCCACTGTGGGCGATTGGCCACGTCGCAAGCGAGTTGCTGGAGCGCTTCAGCGTGGTCTTCGCAAAGCTGCTGGACCTGTTGTCTCTGGTCCATGGCCTGTCACTGATGCGGATGGGCAGCGAGCTCAATCGCTCGGCTTCCAGGGAAGCAGAACTCCAAATAAAGGCCTGCAGCGTCTCGCTTGCGACCTTCCTTGATCAGGAACGACACACGGTCTCTCCACCAGGTCGACACCACAGGATCGATTTCATTCGATAGCGGTCCATTCCATGACTTCTTCATGGGGGCGTTGCGTGTTTCGAACGTTAGGAGCAGTGGAAAGGAGCGTCACGGCATCGTCGCGATGGATTGTTGAGGATTGAAGACGCGAGGCGCTCAATGGGCCATCTGATTGAGGAAGCGCCGGCTGCGTTCTTCCTTGGCTTGCGTGAAAAAGCTGTTGGCATCGCTGAGCTCGATCACACGGCCGGCATCCATGAACAACACCCGGTCGGCCACCTCACGGGCGAACCCCAATTCATGGGTCACGATCACCATCGTCATGCCATCGGATGCCAGCTGGCGCATCGCATCCAGCACTTCTTTGACGCGTTCCGGGTCGAGGGCGCTGGTCGGCTCATCAAACAGCATCAGCTCAGGGTCCATCGCCAGGGCTCTAGCGATCGCCACCCGTTGTTGTTGGCCACCACTGAGTTGCGCAGGGTATTTGTTCGCCTGATCTGCAATTCCCATCTGGGCCAGCAGGCCATGAGCGCGCTCTTCGGCAGCGATTCGGGGCAACTGGTTCACCCGTCTTGGCGCGAGGGTGATGTTGTCGAGGATCGTCAGGTGTGGGAAGAGATTGAACTGCTGAAACACCATGCCAACGCGCCGCCGGATGCGCCGGATCTGGCGTTCATCTTGCTCCGCATCCAGGCTCAGCCCTACCACCTCCAACTGTCCACCATCGATCGCCTCCAGACCGTTGAAGGTGCGGATCAAGGTGCTTTTGCCGGAACCCGATGGCCCCATCACCACCAGCACTTCGCCGTGCTCCACCTCAAGGGTCACGGCATCCAGGGCGCGTTGCCCGTGCTGGAAGCTCTTGGTGATGGAATCGGCGCGAACGGCGACAGTCATGAATGCTCGGCTGGGGTTGAGGGTGAGGCGGTCTTGACTTCCAGTTGTCTGGCCAGCAAGGCCATCACGCTGCAGATCAACCAATAGAGGCCGCCCAGCCAGACGTAAGTCTCCAAATACCGGCCGATGTATTCAGGGTTGGCCATCAAGCTGCGGCTGATGCCCAGCAGCTCGACGAGGCCCAGAATCGCCATCAGGCTGGTGTTTTGCAGCAGGCCGATGGCCTGGTTGGTCAGGGCAGGCACAGCGATGCGCAAGGCCTGGGGTAGCACCACCAAGCGCTGGGTTTGCCATGGACTGAGGCCTAAGGCCTGTGCGGCTTCGGTCTGGGTGTGAGGAATGGCCTGGAGACCACCGCGCACGTCTTCTGCCACGTAGGCAGCTGCGAACAGGGCAAAAGCGATCACGGCACGCAGCACCCGGTTGATTTCGATCTCCACGGGTAAGAAGAGCGGCAACAGCAGCTGACCAAAGAACAGAACGGCAATCAATGGCACAGCCCGCAGGCCATCGATGTAAAGGCGGCTGAGTACACGGGGCAGTGCCAGATGACTGCGGCGTCCCAAGGCCAGAAGAATGCCCAGAGGAACTGCAAGCAGACCGCTGGCACCGGTCAGCATCAGGGTGAGTGTGAGCCCTCCCCAGTCCCGAGAACTCACAGGTGGTAGGCCGAATCCACCTGAGAGCAGCAGCCAGCCGATCGGCAGCATCGCCAGCCATGCCAATGACAAGGTTTGGCCGCTGAACTTCCAGGGCGAATGAGCAACTGGTTGCAGCAGCGTGGCAACGGTGATCGCCCCAAGCAGCAGAAGCCAGAGCATGGGGCGCCAGCGCTGCTCAGCTGGGTAGCTGCCCACCGCAAAAAGGGGCAGGTTCTCGCTCACCACTGACCAGTCAGCGGCAGTGAACAGCCAGGCTCCTGTGGACCAGACCACCCAGGCAATCAGAACCAGGATCACCAAGCTGAGGGCTGTTTCCAGCGGATGACTCCTGGGTTGCCACAGGCGCCGGCGTCTGGCGTTTCGGCGTTGCGCCATCAGCTGCCGGATTGTTCAGCCGGAGCGCGGAACAAGTTCAGCGCAGATAGGAATAAGGCTGCACCAAAGAGGGTCCCGAGGGCCCACAGGCTGTCGGAAGGCCATTCCACGACCAGCAGCACTCCGAACAGTGCCGTGAGGATTCCATCTACCACGATCAGTCCGGAAGCAGGGCCGGACGCCGCGGCTCCGGAGGCTAGTTCCATCACGCCTTCCACCAGCAGCAGCACCCCTGCGAACAGTGTGAGGCTGATTTCGCTGTCGATCGGGTCGATCAGGATGAAGATCGAACCACCGATGTACAGCAGCGCAGACAGCACGCGGAACAGCTTTTCTTGAGCACCGTTGACGTCGCCGAGCCTCAGCAGCTGGCCCATGCCTGCTGCGAAAGCGATGCCGCCGATTCCGATCGTCAGCAGCGTGGCTGAGGCAAAGGGCAGCAGCAGTGCGGCTACTGCGGCGACGAGCAGCAGCACCGCTGCGATGCGTCGAGAGTTCATGGAGAGCGGGAAGGTGCGCGGATGTTACGTCCGTTGGCCTGGAACCATCACGATTCGGTTGAGGATCTGCATGCCTGCGTTGATCAGCAGGTTCAGCATCAGAAAACTGAGCAGCAGGATCAAAAAACCTTCGATGGCTCTCCCCGTCTGGGTGATGGCGGTGTCGCTGACGGCATACAGATCGGCATATCCCACCGCGATGGCCAGGGTGCTGTTCTTGGCGAGATTCAGATACTGACTGCCCAGGGCCGGAAGGATGGCCGGTAAGGCCTGGGGCAGCACCACCTTGCGCATGCCCACGCTCTCGCTCAGGCCCAGGCAGCGGAAGGCTTCCCATTGACCCGACGGAACCGCATCCAGACCACCACGCACGATTTCGGCGATGGCCGACCCAGTGAATACGCTCAAACCGACGAGCACGGCGGCGAATTCCACGCTCAGGTTGAGCCCAAGGATGCCAATGCCCTGATTCGACAGACGGATCAGGGCTCCAAGGGGGGCCAGAGGTTCTGAGGGAAGGCCCAGGAAGGCCACGAAATACCAGAAGAGAAGCTGCAGCAACAGTGGGATCTGGCGGATCACACCCACATAGACCGCCGCGAGCCTGCGCAACAGTGGATGAAGGCTGCGCCGTGCTGCACCAGCGCTGATCCCTAGGACGGTGGCCAGCACCATGCTGCAGGCGATGACACGCAGGCTGTTCAGCCAGCCCATCACCAGAGCCCAGGCGGTGCTGTCGCCGGGTTGATAGGGCAATGGGTGTTCGCCCAAAGCGAACCCTGCCGGGCGCCAGAGCCAGCGAAAACTGAGGCCGAGCCCTGTCCTAATTAGATTCACAGACAGGTTGTTCACCAGGATTCCCACCACGGTGAGCACCGCGATTGTCAGCAGAATCTGGAACCAGGTGGAGCGACGCAGCTTCATTGGAAGGGAGGGGCTGTCAACACACCGCCCTGGCTGGACAGATTGTTGAGACCGCGCGGAATCGGCACCACACTGTCGGGACCGAGATGTCGGTTGTAGATCTCCCCGTAATTCCCTGTGCTGCGGATCACTTCCACCATGAAGTCGTCGGGGAGGCCGAGTTTGCTGCCCAGATTCCCTTCCACCCCGAGGAAACGCCTGACTCGGGTGAGATCAGGATTGTTGGTGGCCTCCTCCCGCTTCGCATCCACATTGGACTGGGTAATTCCCATCTCCTCCGCCGTGATCAGGCCAAACACCACCCAGCGCATGGCATCGGCAAGGCGTTGATCGCCTCCGGATGAGCAAGGAGCCAGGGGCTCCTTGCTCAGCACGTCGGGAAGAATCACATGATCGTCGGGACGTTCGAAGCCGGAGCGGGCCGAAGCCAGCTGGGATCGATCCGAGGTGAACGCGCGGCATCGACCCTGCAGGTAGCCCGCCACGACCTGATTCAGGTCTTGATATTTGATCGGGGTGTAGGGCAGTCCCCGCGCTTGAAAGGCATCGTTGAGGTTCTGCTCAGTGGTGGTGCCGGAGCCCACACAAATGGTCTGTCCACCCAGATCCTCAAGGCTGCGGATGCCGCTGTCGCGACGAACCAGGAGCCCCTGGCCGTCATGGAACACCACCGGAGCGAAGCTGACGCCATTGCCACCGGCCGCATCACGGCTGAGGTTGAAGGTGGTGTTGCGCGACAACAGATCGATTTCTCCGGTGCGCAGGGCGGTGAAGCGTTCCGGTGCCGTCAGCGGCCGGTACTGAACCTTGTCACCATCGCCGACGAATGCGGCAGCGAAGGCCTTGCACAGATCCACATCGAGCCCGGCGTAGCGTCCATCGCGTTGCAAAAAGCTGAATCCTGGGATCTTGCCGCTGACGCCGCAGCGCAGTTCTCCACGGTTGCGGATCTGGTCGAGACGTGAGGCGCCGCCTTCCCCGAGCGTCGCGCAACCACCGAGGGCGAGCACCGCGCTCAGCAGAGAGATCACCGGTCGTCGCGCTGTCATGACAGTGAACATCGAGCCGCAATCCTGTCAGAGCTTCGGACGGGTTGATGTCACTTTCTGCCGACGTTCTCGAAACTCTCTAGGTTCAGCTCATTGTTAATCAGTCGCACCGTAATGTTCCATCGCCTGCTGGGATCCATCCCCGCATTGGTGATGGCGATGGTGAGCATCTCAGCGCCTGTGTCTGCTTGGCAGGTGAGTGATCGCGAGGCTTACAACAACAAGATGGCGCTGCTCAGCGTGATCCTCGAAGGAGCCAAGCAACGAGCTGTTGAAACGGATGATCTGCAAACCCTGTGCCTGGTGATGAGCATCGGCAACGATGTCACCGAGCTGTATCTGCAGGAGCAGACGAGTGATCAGCAGATCCGCCAGCGCCTCAGTGGGATGCGTAACGATTTTTCCGCTTGTATCGGTTTGCTCGACAACAGCCGTTGAAGCCTCTGGAGAGACTTAGCCGTGAGCCCCCTCGGGCTGGCTGCCGATTCTTTCGAACAGATCCAGGCTCTCTTTGTTGAGACCAACTACCTCCACCTGCGATCCGCCCTGCTGAAGTTTGCGGATCAGTTGATTGAGGGCGCCGACGCCGCTTTGGTCCCAGATGTGAGCACCGGACATGTCAATCGTGATCTGACCGGGGTGGTCATGCACGTCGAATCCCTGCATGAAATAGATCTTGCTGACGAAGAACAGCTGACCGGTCACCACGTAACGGCGCAGGTTGGGTGTGACATCCACCGCTTCCACGCGGATCACCTTGGCCACCTTGCGGCTGAACAGGATCCCTGCCAGGGCCACTCCGGCGATCACGCCAAGGGCCAGGTTGTGGGGGGTGGTCAGCATGGTGACCGCGAAGGTCATCAGCATCACAGCCGTGTCGCTCTTGGGGATCGATCGAATCCGCTTCAGACCAGCGACATCGGCCGTGCTGACAGCGATGCTGATCATCACAGCCACCAGGGCCGCCATGGGAATCTGCTTCAGCAAGGGTTCAAACAGCAGGATCATCGCCAGCAGGCTGATGCCTGAAAACAGGGTCGAGAGGCGTGTGCGTCCACCGTTGTCGATGTTCATCACCGACTGACCCACCAAGGCACAGCCGGCCATGCCACCGAACAGTGACGACACGATGTTGGCGATGCCTTGACCCCGTGCCTCCACGTTTTTATTGGAATTGCTGTCGGTGCGGTCATCCAAGATGTCTTGGGTGAGGAAAGTTTCCATCAGTCCCACCAGTGAAATGGCCAAGGCTGTGGGCAACACGATGCCGAGGGTTTCCAGGTTGAAGGGCACCTTCAGGTCTTCAGGTGAACCGAAGGGCCAGCTCGGTATCGGCAGTCCCCTGGGCAGATCACCGAGGCCACTGACGGTTGGGATTCCGTAGGTTTCCGCCAAATTGAAGACCATGGAGATTGTCGTCAGCACGACAATCGCCACCAGCTGAGACGGCACCACCCGCGTTAAACGGGGCAGGCCATAAATGATGACCAGACCCAGCAGAACCAGTCCCCAGATGATCGGGAGCTGCACTCCACTGAGGATCACCTCATGGGCATCACCAGCGGCTTTGGCTTCCCCGAAATGCAGATTGATCCCGAGTTCAGGCAATTGCGCTTGGAAAATCAGTAGGGCCAGCGCGTTCACGAATCCGCTCAACACACCCAGCGGCACAAAGCGCATCTGATAGGCCAGTCGCATCCAGCCCCAGAGGATCTGAAGGATGCCGGTCACGACGCCAGCCACCAGGAGATAGGTCAATCCAAGGCCAGGACCGCGGGCCTCGCCGGTGGCCACCAGGCCCGTCATCAGAAGAGCCGTGGAGCCCGTGGCGGAGGTGATCATGGCCGACCGTCCACCCACAAAGGCGATGGTGATCGACAGCAGAAAGGCGCCGAACAGTCCAACCTCCGGTTCAACCCCGGCGATGCCAGAGAAGGCGATCGCCTCGGGAATCATGGCGAAGGCCACGACCAGGCCTGACAGCAGATCTTTGCTGGGATTGCCGAAACCGATGTTCAACTGTCTTGGCACGGATCCTGGGGCCATCAGGAATGCATTGATTGGTGGGACCGTACGTCAAAGCGGTGGCAGCTTCGCTTCGGGGTCCAGGTTCGATTTCAAATGACGCAGCTCCGGCAGCCAGCTGCCGAAGGCTTCGCTGAGCTCTTGTTGATGACCCCGTAGGTGGTCATGGAGCTGCGCGAGGTGCACTCCAGGACAGCTTGCGCGCAGATCATCATTGACGCGCTCCATCCAGGCGAGGCTGCGCCAGCGACCCTCCACATCACCCGGCGTCCAGCTCGCTGTGATCCACGGCTTCCACTGGGCATCCCGATGCACGAAGGCAGTGCGGTCCGGATCGATGCGTGCGGTGGCTCCTCCGAGTTGCTGGGCACTGATCCGGCAAGCCGGGTGTGGGCGTTGGCGCATGTGCCGCTCCAGCTTTTCAATCAGGGCCTCGGCTTGATCCGTCAAGACAGGCCCAAGACGCCCCAGCACCTCGCTATGAGAACGGGAGGCCCCGGAGGGTGCCGCATTGGTTGTTGTCTGCATTCCGTACTGGCCGAAGGCAGGCAGGTCCAACTGATCGCGGACTTGCTGCACCCCGCCGCCCGAGCAAGCTTTCAAAAAGGGATCCAGCGCTTGCAAGCTTGGGCTAGGTGTTGATGGT
>MDTA01080738.1_pt1 | contig 10508 bp, 17 predicted proteins | sample 811151 | NCBI WGS metagenome assembly MDTA01 (sample SAMN05326648, study PRJNA326480) | marine metagenome | isolation source: seawater | place: Indian Ocean: South | collected 2010 | reverse complement strand
CGATCAATCAGTCTCGCCATGCGGCGTGGTGTGATCTGGCTTTCGGCATTCACCGGCCAGAGATAGGCCTCCTGAAGACCGTAATCACGGGCGAGATAGCTCAAAGCACCTTCACAACTAACCAGCAGCCGTTGACTCTCAGGCAACGTCGCCAGGGACCGTCGGAGCTCATCATCAAGATCTCGAAGCCTCGACTTATAGGCCTCACCATTGCTCTGATAAACCTCTGCGCCCTGAGGGTCAAGCGCAGAAAAAGTCACCACAAGCTGATCGACGTAATGCAGGGCCGCCTTGGGAGACATCCACGCATGGGGATTGGGCCGTCCGGCATATGCATCCTCCGCAATCAGGAGTGGTTCGATCCCATCGGTCAATGTCACCGTCGGGACATCGCCCGCGGCGGCTGTAAAACGTCTGGCCCAAAGCTCCAAACCCAATCCGTTTTCGATGATCAGATCGGCTCCGGATGCACGCTCGATGTCACTCGGCGTGAATTCATAGCCATGAATCTCAGCACCGGGCTTCGTGATGGACTCAACCCGCAGACGATCACCAGCGACATTGCGGGCCATGTCGGCCAGGATGGTGAAGGTGGTTAGCACCTTGGGGCGTGCGTCACTGGCTGAGGCGGCACGATCTTCTGAAGAGATCTGTCCTTTACCTGAGCAGGCCATCAACAGCATCAGCAATCCAGCGAGAGCTGAGGCCAGAGACATTTGACGCGTCGCCAAGTCGATGAACTCCATCGTTATCGATGAAGTGAACACTAAGGAATCGTGTTCTGGCTTTCGAGGACAGTGGCAGAGCCCATCAAGAAACAGTCGTCCCTCAGCAGGAAACGCCCAGGGATAGCGACAGCCAAAAGTCAAACCCCTGCCGTCCATCAACAACGATGACCCAGGGCATTGAAAAACCGAAGCGCGAATCACCTGCAAACTCAACAGGCAGACGCTTTCAACCATGGGGATGAAAGATCAGAGACACCACAAGCCATCACCTCATCGTTGAAATCACGCAACTGCAAATCACACAAAAACAGAGGAATGAATGACTGAGCTCCAACCTTTGCCAAAAAACTCATTCCCACCCAAACAAGACTTAGAGAACCGGGTGATTGATCCGGCGACCCACAACCGTAAGGGCCAACATCAACAACACAATTGCCAAGACCCCCCAACCATCCACCCGATCCAAAACAGGAAGAACGAGTGCAGCGACAGGAAGCATCATTGGCCGCCCCTCAAACCGAGAACACTTCATTGAATGACTGCTGTGCCAAGCGAAACAAGAGGTGAGCAGCTGCCCTTCATAGGTCTTCACTGGCCGGCCAACGCCAAGCGCAAGACCCGGCTGACCAGCAGCGCAAGCGTCCAACAGCAACTGGCACAGTGCCAGTTGGCTCGCGATGGTTGTTTTGTGAGGAATCAAAGGGGAACGCAACGTCGCAACTCGGAAAGACGTTGCGCAGCCACTTCATGACACCCCGCCTTCGGCGGGGCTTTTCCCACAAAACCGAAAAAGACACTTCGAGATTTGCACACGCTAGATGTAGCGCCAAGCAGCCCATGCCTCCTGCTCGATGCGCGCCAAGTGGTGGCAACATCCGCGCATGCACAGCATGAGAAGCACTAGATCTGGGGCTTGCGCGAACCCACACACCAGACCTATTGATGGTGTGGTGAATGGAGGGCAATTTTTTTGCTCCGTTGCCGTTCACGGGCCGGGTGATGGGGCCTTTGGCACCGGCTTTCAGTCCTCCGATCTTCGATCGGAGGTTTTTTTATGGCGCCTGCATCGCTCTGAGCAGTAACGAACCTCGTCCCAGACGTCCTTCCATTTCTTACGCCACTGAAACGGCCTGCCACAAACAGGGCAAATCTTGGTTGGGCGATCACTTGGGCGCATCCAAACCATGCCGATGAGACCCATCAATGATGGGCACCCATGCCCCACAAAAGCCGAATGACGACCCAATCCACAGGGCCTGCCATACAAGCCAGCGCCAAACCAGATCGCATCTGGTCGCGTCACGGGATCACAGCACTGGAAGAAGCAAAGGGAAAAGGAAGAGCCATGACCCAGACTGCCGTCGCGAGCATCACAACCCTTCAACCGAAATGGCGCTGAAGAGGCAAGAAAGCCAACCCCTAAAACGTGTTCTCCTTAAGCAAAAATAAATACTTATTTGCGAAACAAGAAGCCTGGGCGCCTCAATCTCGCATTTGTCATAAATTGCTCACATTCGACAATGAGGAGAGGATGACAAATCAAGAATCGGCTCCAGCTTGCTTCATGCGTTGGAGCGTGCAACGCGTCACCAAACACCTTTTCTCGGTATCGGCGACAAGCAATGGCATGGAATATACCCATGTTGGCAACTACCGATGCGTTGAGGATGCCAACCGGGCTGGACGACGCTATGTGTCTTCACTGGCCCACGAGCATGGCCGTAGATCAAGCCAAGAAACCCAAGCCTTGGCATAAAACTGGAACAGATTGGCTTGCAGAGACTCAAACAGATCAACACCTACAACAAATTCAAGAACCTAACTTTTCAGAATTCAAATTTTTAAAAGCCAAATTAATCCAGTGAGAGGACACTGCTGCAATCTCCATGCCCATCACTCATGATTTGATTTCGTAAGTGAGTGGTTCCTCAAAAAGCGAGTTAACCGTGCGATCTGCAACAAATCGCTTGATTGATCTCGATACCTTGCAGCCACTCCCCCCTGGAGATCGACATGAACGGCAGCATTCAGCTCACTGTTGAGCAGCGCTTTCAAATCGAACAGTTCAATCGGACCCTTGACTCAACCAATGACCCTGATCAGCTGCGCCAGTTGGCTAGACAGCTGATGAAGGCATGGCAAACACAAAAAGCAGCCACCAGCTGGGTGATGAAACAGGGGATGCCACCAATCGGTGATGCAAAGAGCTAACGCCTGTCTTAATCCCTCGCATGTATCGAGGCTGAACAGCAGCAAAAAACCTGCCAGCACTCCCAGTGTTGCCTCATCGAGCGCGTAACTGGAAAGGAGGTCTCGGTCGCCCCCATCGCGTAACTAGGCTTTTGGCAACTCTGGTTACAGAATGGTTGAGCTCTATCTCAACGCCAAGCTCCACAGCTGCATCAGCCTCGACACCTATCGCTCGTTGTTGCAGCTTCAGAACCTGGATGATCAAGATCTCAGACTTCGCAGAGATCTTCTACGGCAGGTCGATAATGGATCGATCAAACTGATTGGTTGATCTGACCGAACCAAACGTGTGTTTGAGCCCAACGACCCACGCTTCTGGAAAGCACTCCTCGGACTTGCCTCTCTGGTACTAGGCAGCTCCCTGGCCTGGCTGATCCTCCAGACATGATGCACAAAACCATGAAGACTCGATCAGCTGTCGCGAACAGCTGAGGAGCCTTCGCTCGCGGTCTGTGTCACCACACGCACGAGCTTTTAAATTATGAATGCAAAAAGCGCATAAAGTCTCAAACATCACAAAGATTTCGGATCCAAATCATCGAACTTCGAACGACGGAATTGAATTGACTCACTGAATCAGCATCCACAAAAGCGTTGCAATAGCCAACCCCATCCCAAGCGTGATCAATGCCAGAAGAACGGCACTGCCACCGGCGATCCATAGCAAACGTCGAAAAGTCTTCGGAAAGAGGAGATGCAGAGTCAAGCCAAAGGCAACAGGCCATAACGGCGGTATCACGACACACACGACAGCTAAGGCAGCCAACTTGAGTCGGTGCTGGTCCTGCTCTTGTTGTTCAACAAGGGCTTGCTGCTCGTCGCGTTGCTGCTGATCGAGCTCCTCGTCGCTTAGCCAACGACCACGATCCTTGGCTTGGGCCAACTCCTGTTCGAGCTGTTGTTGAGGTGTGGGATCAACCATGTCGTGATGGTCTTCAGCGTTGGTTGGTCGCGTCACGTTTGTGCCATGAGCGCTCCAAGGATTCCCTGGCCTGCTCAGCGCTCATGCCTTCGAGACGCTGCTGACGCTGCAAGCGGGCACGGAAAGGTTCGGTCATTCGCCAAAAGCGCAGGGCACTCGCCAAGGCCACAACAAGCCAGGCCACCAAAATCCATCGCGGATCATGTAGTTGCATCGAAGTCGTCGCGATAGCTGGGAACTGTGTCTGAAACAAACGTGAGGCCTGTAAAGCAGCTTAACGAGAGAACGAGAAGACAAACTCACAAAACGGCTCCCATCAAGCCGACATTTCCATCAATGGATGCATTCTGAATTGATGCAGCCGAGCCACCGAGCAACTTCACACCACAACACCGTCTCACATTGGCAGTGCGAACGATGAACTCCTGGCGTCATTCAGACGAAAGCTGTTATGACAATCTTTCGACACAAGGGTAGATCATGCTAGCCGAAGGAAAGCATTCTATGCATGAATCATGCCAACTGAAATTGAGCACTTGCCTTGCAGGAGAGCCCATCCTAATCTTCTTTTAAAATCGAGATTACGCAATGTCCTTATCATCACCCTCCCTGGGCTTTCTCTACAGCTTTGGGACCAGTGAGAGCCTAAAATGCGTCAAAGGGATTACCTACTTCAAGCTTACCAACGAACAAGGCAGAGAAATCAACAGCTGCTATGCAGCCATGGTGAATACTGAAAGCTTTCTGGTTCCATACAAAGTTTATATTGACCGATATGTCATCGCCGAAGTCAACAATCAAACGAATGACGCGGGAGAACGTTATTACGAACTCGACGAAGGGTGGAAGGAAGGGCTTCAGGCTGAAGGACTGCTACCCAACTCACTCCCTCCATACCAAATCGGCTTGGACTCTTACTTGCCAGCGGCGGGACTGGTTCTACTCTTCGTTGGCTATATCGCTTGGGTCATCGTGCAAGCATCAAACGCCAAGGTCAAATCTGAGAAGGCCCCATCGGAAGAAAGCCCATCTCAAAAATGAGATCTGCAGGTAGGCAGTGCAATCACTCATGGCACGCAGGGTGGCCATCAATAAACCCATTTTGCAATAAAACAAGCTTCTCACTGCCTCATCAAGCAACCAAATACAATCAGACTCCGCAAGTCAACAACATGAAATACTTATTCCTTCTCATTTTCTTGTTCGCACTTGGCGTGATCGGCGCATTCCTGGCTGGACAGGAAGAAACACCTACCGAGAACCTAGACAACGTGCTCAGACCCGCGGAACGACTGCACCCAGCTTGAAAACATTCCCAACCCCTTCCACTGACAACGGTCCGAGCTGATTCGTCACTGGGCGATCGCTTGAAGTCGTTGCGTTGTGAATTAGTGGTTGTTCTGCGCCTGAGCGGAGCACTCAAACGCAGCACAGGCGATCATGTTTGAACATTCTCATCCATGACCTTGGGCCAGCAGATCGACAATCGCGTTGTGTTCATCTGCCGGGATGATGAAAGCACCTGGATTCCGAACGGCCTGAGTGGCGATCCGATTGGGTCATACGCCATCAGCATCGATCCATTCACCAAGAAACTACGCTGCGAACGCAGTCCAGACAGTTGCCTACATAGCTTCAGCCACCGCAATGCAGGCCGATTGATTGAACTCTCCAGTGAAGGAGAAGGCGTGATCGCCATCGACACCATCGCGTTACCGAAGAGCACGCTTGCTGTTGTGCGCTTGGTGTCGACGGATCAAGAGGTTGATTTTCACCTCGTGGAAGGAGTCAATTCCGAGGATTTGAAGGCCTACAACTGGAGCCTGGAGGGCAAGGAAAGATTTCAGCTGTTCCGAAATCCAGAACCACCCCTGCCATGGAACGGCACTTCAGAGCAATGGCGCAGCAGTGCCACCTACCAGGCTCATCAACAGGGATTTGATCAGACGCTCGAGGATGAGTTCGCAACGGCGATTCAGGCCTTATCGATCCACATCAGTGCCATTGCCCAGCACGAATTCGATGCCCTGATTACCGCTGCCTGCAACGACAATCCTGGCTGGTTCTGGGACATCCGCAAAGCAGCGACCGTCTATGCCCTAACGGGCACGTTCACCAAAGACGCCCTCAATCGGATGGTGTATCTGGTTCAGGAAGGCATTGACCCTGAATCCCTGTCGTTCAAGCCAACACCTCAGCAGACCATCAAAGCCCTGTTTGATCACTGCAAACATGCGTCAGGAGCCCTCAGCAACGAGGAAATCTGGGAGGCTCAAACCCGCTGTGATCTATTCACAACCAACGAACTCATGCGCATTGTGCAGATCAAAGCAAAACACAAGCCCTTCTTCTACAGATGGCTCTGGAGGCTGAATGACGAGCCCGATCCTGTGCTGATCGAAAATCCAGATCTCTACGAGTTATTCCGTGAAGAGATTATCCGCGATCGCGAGAAAGTCATGGCTGCTTTTGGAAACAATGGTGCACTCGAAGTCGACTATCGCGATCAGGTCATCAACTCGATGATGCGAGATGACGGTTGGATCCTGGAGGAAACCGACCGCTTTGAAGAAGAGGAACAACGACGGAAGCGCAACAAATCCTGACACCAACAAAACTAATTGAGCTTAAATTGGGTTTTCCGCTGCCTTGCAGCTCTCAACCTCTAAAGACATGGATGGTCGCGTGCTAATCGGTGTGATTGGAGCTTTGCTTTTAGCGGCAGCGGCCTACGAATACATCCTTCTCCAAGGATTGGCTGCACCGGCCTAACAACTCATCAAGACACTTCCACTTCGCATCGGTAGCGAATGATCGATGATCGCCTCTGGCGAAAGTCGGGATGGTCGGGATCTTCCTCCTGCCACCACCAACGTCCATCGGTATAGCTGGGAACGCCTGCATTGTTAGTGCGAGGCAGCTGAATCGACACGCCGCGCCAAGTGAGCAGAATCAAGTCACCGGGCAAGGTGCCATCGCTGATATTGGGAATCGGCTCCGTGGTTGTTCCAATCGCATCACGGCCCAAGTGAATGGTCTCCGCGGTGAGTCGATCACCATCACAAATCCATGCCGCTGCCACAGGATCAACCCTGATCGGCATCACAAGCAGAGCCAAGAGCATCAGCGGCAGCAGCCCACGACGCAACCAATCCAACAGGTCTTGAACACGCTGATCCACAGGAGAACTCTGGAAACGTCAGAGTGACAGCGTCGCACCCTTGTGCAGTTCCACTTTCATGCTTCCCCCTCTCATTCCGTTCTGCCCAGTCAGCTCAGCCAAGATCGCAGGACTGAAAGCCACCGTGCTGCTGCTCCTGGTGATGCTGATGAAATCAAAATTGCTCCGGGTGAAAATGTCTCTGCTCGGATCCTTTCTTGGGCTGATCATGCTGACAGGCTTTCTTGTGAGCACTGGTCTACTGACCCTGGTGGCTGGTGGTGCCGTTGCCTATGCCGCAAGCCAGAAGAGCTCATGAGATCGTCAACCTCTGAAGCCTTACCCAAGCCGAATGATGCGCAAATCCTGGCTGCTTCTGCTGGCTGGGTGGCTGTGGTGTTGAACGTGATCCCCGGCCTGGGTGCCGGTTATTTGTATCAACGCCGGTGGAAGGCCTACTGGTTCACGTCATCGCTGGCCACCGCATGGTTTCTGGCTGGAGCTTTCTTGAGCCAAAACGCCGAGGCGGAGCCTGACATGCGCAACCAACTCATCGGACTGCTTGGCTTGATTGCTCTTGCCGGGGTGACTGCAGTCGAGGCGGGCCTTGCCGTGAAGCGTGTGCGCGATGCCAGCTAAGGGCGATCAGCAGGCAGAGGAGATCCTCAACTTCTGGTTCAACGATTGCAAACCTTGGCAGTGGTTCCGAGAGGACGACTGCTTCGACGCAACACTGCGTTGCCGGTTCCAGGAATTAACGGAAACGGCACAGCAAGGCGGGTTAGAGCATTGGGAGCAGCACTCTGAATCAGCTCTCGCGCTCATACTGCTCCTTGATCAATTCGCACGTCAGATCTGGAGGGGTCAGGCAAGGGCGTTTCGGGGTGATAAACACGCACAACACCTCAGCACATTGGCTTTTCAGCGAGGCTGGATCATGCGTGAAACAGTCAAAGCGCGCCGTCAGTTTTGGCTGATGCCTCTCCTACATGCGGAATGTCTCAGCCGTGTGGAAGGGGTCATCCCTTTGATGGAGCAATGGGTGGATCATGCGACGGCGGATGTGGCACGTCGCAACCGGGATTGCCTGATCAAACATGGGAGATATCCATGGCGTGATGCCGCCCTCGGACGCTGAACGAGCAATTGCTTTGCAGTCAAGCGGTTGATGACGCTGATCTTGACGATTGTGCCTCCTGCACGAAACCAGCCATGTAGTCACATCTCAGAGCCTCATCTCGAAGACCGAGATGGATCTGCTTGGCAATGCCGTCTTCACCCAAACGAAGCACCGCCAAATCCATGGATTCCGCATAGCCCTCCGCAAGCCAACGCGGCAATGCAGTCACACCCAGACCACAAGCCACCATTTGCAAAATCATGTCTGTGGTTTCAACACGCTTGTGGCGAGCCGGCGCAAGCCCAGCAGGCGTGAAAAAAGATCGATAAATATCAAGTCTCTCCAAACTGACGGGATAAGAGAACAAAGTCTCGTCTTTCAAGTCTTGTGGCTTCACCCATAGCTGTGATGTCAACGGATGATCGGCAGACACCACAAGAACTTGTTCATAATCAAAAACAGGTTCGAAATGAAGACCCTTCTTGAAAACGGGATCTAGGGTAACAAGCACGTCGATTTCGTGATTGACCAGTGCATCCAAACCCCCAAACTGAAACTTTTGAATCACATCGATATCCACATCTGGATAGGAACGCAAATAAGGTTCAGTCACCTTCAGAAGCCACTGATAACAGGGGTGACATTCCATCCCCACGCGCAACGTGCCACGCACACCGTTCGCATACTGAGCAAGATGAACCTCTGCCAGTGAGAGCTGCGGGAGAAGTCGTTCACCCAATAGCAACAGATAGTGTCCTGCTGCAGTGAGGTGCAGACGACGTCCATCACGCACCCAGATCGAGACTCCAAGTTGTTTTTCAAGTTTCTTGATTGAATGACTAAGAGCCGACTGCGTCAATGACAAGGTTTCAGCTGCTGCGGTCAATGAGCCCTGCCGCTCTACTTCAACAATGATCTGAAGATGAACCCTTTGCAGGGCATGCTCATGAGCCGCGTTCATTGATCAATGAAGGTTGCACATTTTACTTTTCCAGCATCACCCTACAAACTCTCATCAACCAGCACAGCTTGCTGTCAACACCATGACGGTGAACCGAATCACAGATTCCACACTCACAGGCCGGTGCCATCAGGCTCTCGACCGCGAAGCCCGATGGTTCCAAGAGCATCGTCTGCTGTTGGAAGCCTGGGCATGGAAAGGGTTCCAAGCCAAAGGTTCAGGGTTACTGGTGGTGCGTGCAACCACAACCAGATCTGGGCCGTGGCCATGGAGTGATGAGCCAGGCCAATTCAGGCCGTTCTATCTCACGGGTTCCGATGCTCAAGCAGCGCTGGAATGCCTCGGAGATAAGACCAGCAAAGAAACCATTCGCGAGGCTCTTCGAACCTATGAGCCCAGCCAGGAAGCGATCGCCATGGTGTTGTTTGGAGAGCGTCCCATGGTCGTGAAACTTGAACCCGGCCGCAAACACTTCCAAGACTCATTGAGGCAACTAGAGCGACGTCACCAGGAGTTCATGCTGGAAGAGACAAACGCCTCGTGATGGCAGGAGTGGACGACGGCGATCAAACCATTCAATGCGAGGTGTGCGGCAATCCAGGACCTTTGCACTTCCGCGTGCGCACTAGCCTGATGAGCCAGTGGACGATGGTTTGTCCTGAATGCTGGCCGAGGCTGAAGTCACAAGCGGGGTATCAGTACGGCGGCACACGTAAAGCCAACAGGCGGAACCGCCGGCGTTGACCGTTTAACTCACCTAACCCTCTTACCCCGATGAAAGGGGCATCGCTCACGAATCCGCTCCGCCTGTGGTTTGGGTGAGTCGTAGCTCCACAATGGTTTGGAGATCAGTGCATCACCAACCACAACATCCCAGTAACAAGCCGTGCCTGTCCAAGCGCACACCGTTGAACAGGAAGATGAACGAAAAATTTTTTTGCATCGTTTGGTAAGGGAAATAAGCATTGCCATCCACCATGACAATGTCATCACTTTCGGCGCGAACCGTCCTGTTAAAAATCGCTTGCACCAAGGTCTTGCATCAATCGACTGATCCTGCCTCAGAGAGACGACGCTTCAGATCAAGATGTTGATGTCCAGCGGCCAACGAATCATTCAAGATCAGCGTTGCAACGAATTAGCCAGCCTTGAGGTAGATCTTGCGGCCTTTGGAATCGAATTTGTAGCGACCGCCGCGTGGACCGATGTGAATCACATCGAGCTCCGGTGCAGCATGCTGCAAAGGCGCCTCATGCTTCTCGGAAGCAATCTGAGACAAAGCTGGCGTGTGATGCTCATGGGTCTGAGCTCGCAAGTTCGGTGCAGCCTTATAAATATTGAGCCCGAGCCTTCGATACAGAAAGTCT
>MDTA01124201.1_pt1 | contig 10510 bp, 10 predicted proteins | sample 811151 | NCBI WGS metagenome assembly MDTA01 (sample SAMN05326648, study PRJNA326480) | marine metagenome | isolation source: seawater | place: Indian Ocean: South | collected 2010 | reverse complement strand
TTTTTATTTGTTCTTATTAGTGGTACTTCAAGATCAATATTTCCAGCCTCTGAAATTTGAAGTTTTTTTATAACTTTACCTTTATTATTTATTATTGCGCTTATACCTTTATTTTCTGATCTAAGCAAAAAAGAATTTTGTTCTATAGCTCTAAAAATTGCTTTAGCAAAATGTTGGTGAGGACCTATCGAACTTCCAAACCATCCATCTTCGGAAATATTAATTATTAAATTTGTATTTTTATCAGACTTTTGAATAAACTTTGTAAAGATTATTTCGTAACAAATTAATGGAAGAATATTAGTTTTATCTACTATCAAATTTTTTTGGTTATTACCTTTTTTGAAAGAGCCATATCCTTCAGTAATTTTTTTAAAACCTATTTTGTAAAAAAGCTTTTCCATTGGTAAGAATTCACCAAAGGGAACTAATTTTTGTTTTTTATATTCTCTTATTATTTCAAAGTTATTGTTAACGATCACTAGAGCATTGAAATATTTTCCAGTTAGTGGGTCTAATTTATTAACCCCAAATAAAATAAGATGATTTTTAGAAAAGTTTTTTTTGAAAATATTTTTAAGATATTTTAATTGATTATAGCTATATCCGCTAAAAGCCCCTTCTGGCCAAATAAAGATAGCTTTTTGATTTTGCATTGGTTCACTGTATCTTATAAGTTTCGTCAATCTATCCTTAATTTCTTCTTCGGACAGACCGTATTCTAATTCAAAATTTGGAGAAATAACCTTTACTTTAATTTTTTTCTCAATCGAATTAAGAAGTATGGTGTTTTGATTAATGGAATAATTTCCATAAATATATAGGATAAATAATATGAAAGGTATTGATGATAAATACAAAAATTTTTTCGTTAAATTAAGTTTAAAAAATATGATCGCTGGTAAAGTAAAGAGAGTAACTACAATTAAATTAAATGAAAAAAAACCAAATACACTTAGGATTTGTAAAATTTCATTTGCCCAAGAAAGACTGTATGCCCAAATATTCCAAGGAAACCCTGTCATAATTTTTGCTCTTAAATAATCGGAAAAAGCTAGACCCCCAGAAAATATTAAAATAGATTTTAAATTTAGATTTAAAAATGGTCCTAATAAAAGTGTAAGCAAAGAAAAAAATATACTTAAAAACAAAGGTATAAGTATTAATCCGAAGGGAATCAAAACTTTAAATCCCTCATCAAAAGTGAGTGAATTTACTATCCAATGAATTCCGCTCAAATAAAAACCAAATCCAAAGGACGTACCTAAAATGAATAAATTAATTTTATATGGTTTTTTTCTATAAACACTTTTAGATTTTTTTTTTATGAATATTATTAAATAAAAAAAAATTGGAAGGATAAAGAAATTTACTAAAGTTATATTAAAAGGTTGAAATGATAAAACTGATAAAGATCCAATTAAAAATGGAATTAAATATAATATTAAAAATTTATTGTTAAGATATTTTTCTAACATTTAATCTATGTAAGATAAAAATTTTTTCTCTAAAATTTGCATATTATAAAAGTCCTTATCTTTTTTATGATCATGGCATAAAAGATGAACTAAACCATGTATCCATAATTTATTGAACTCAAAATTAAATTCCTTAGAATTTTTAAATTTAATTTTATTAAGATTGATAACTATATCACCTAAATAAATTTCTTTATTTTTTGCAAGTTTATGTTTCAAGTCTTTTTTATTATAAAAAGGAAAAGATAAGACATCAGTAGTTTTATTTATTTTTCTAAATTTTTTATTTAAGTTTTTAGTTTCAATATTTCCAGAGAGTAGTAATGTGAAAAAAATTAATTTTTTATTGTAAAGTTTGTTTCTTCTATTCAGCTTTTTTATTCTTTTATCTAAAAATGAATTTGGATTGTTTAAATATTTTTTCCATTTGTTATAGTTTGAAATTACATTAACCTTGATCATCAGAGCTTTTATTTTTGATAAGCCCTAATAATTTTGGAGACTAAAGGATGTCTGACCACATCGTTATGGTCAAACTCAATTATTTTTATTTCTTTCAAATGTTTTAGCAAGTTTTTTGATTTTATAAGTCCAGAATGAGTCTTATTCATTAAATCAATTTGAGAAGGATCACCATTTACAACCAATTTCGAGTTTTCGCCTATTCTAGTTAAGAACATTTTAATTTGAGTTTCAGTTGCATTTTGAGCTTCATCTAATATTGCAAAACAATTTTTTAATGTTCTACCTCTCATAAAAGCTAAAGGTGCAATCTCTATTTCACCAGTCTCTATTTTTTTATCAATTTTATCTGCTCCAAAGAGTTCATATAAAGCATCGTATAAGGGTCTTAAATATGGATCTACTTTTTCCTTCATATCACCTGGTAAAAACCCGAGTTTTTCTCCTGCTTCAACTGCCGGTCTAGATAAAATTACTCTATCTATTTTCTTTTCCATCAATAATGTGACTGCAACTGAAACTGCTAAAAAACTTTTTCCTGTTCCAGCGGGACCTAATGACATAACAATATCATTTTCTTTTAAAGCTTTAATATACTCTGATTGTTTTTCTGAACGAGCAATGACAGACTTTCTTGGAGTTTTAATTAATTGCTTAAAAGATTTTACGTTTGACTCCTCTAGCTCCATGTTTTTTTTCACTGATAATAGTATATCTTCTTTTTCAATTAATCTTGTTAAAAAATATTTTTTTATTAAAAATTTTATTGCCTCGCAAAATGCCTCTATATTTTGTCTTTTTCCCTTACATGTAATTGAATTTCCTCTAAAGAAAATATTAGTAGTAGTTAGTTTTGCCAAATCTTTTAAGTTCTGATCAAATTGCCCAACAATGGACATTAGCATTTGGTTATCAGTTATCTGAACATTAATAGTTTCTTTATCAATTTTTTTGATAATTAAAATTTGGTCTAACTTACTTATCTCTGACATAATTATGCTGCATATTCTTTTTTGTTAAACTTGTGATAATCTTCACCAAATAAAGTATTTTGATTACCATTTACAATTTTAACCTCTTTAATTTTTCCAATTAAGTCTTCATCAGACCTAACTACCACTGCATTTGAATATTCATCCCTGCCGAAAAATTTATTTGTGTTTTTCATTCTATTTTCAAAAAGTACAAGAGCTTTTTTACCAAAAAGGTTTTTTCTATATTTCAACTTAATTCCCCCTGCAATTTCTTGAAAAATTTTAAGCCTTTTTTTTGATAAACTGTCGTCAACCTTTATCATTTTTGCTGCTGGTGTGCCCGGCCTAGGACTAAAAATGAAGGAAAAAGAATTTATATATTCCACTTCTTTCATTAATTTAACAGTTTCATTAAAATCAATTTCAGTCTCTCCTGGGAAACCAATTATAAAATCACTAGAAAACTTGATATTTGGATTAATTTTTTTTAATTTATTTACTAATGTTAAATAATCCTTAATTGTGTGTTTTCTATTCATACTTTTTAGTATTTTGTTTGAGCCACTTTGGACTGGCAAATGAATCAAAGGCATAAGCTTATTTGAAGATGCATGGATGTTTATCAAATCATTTGTAAAATCAATTGGATGTGACGTTGTATATCTTATTCTTTTAAGTTTTTTTATTTTAGATATTTCATGAATAATATCTGAAAGTTTTTTTCCATTATGATCGTAAGCATTCACATTTTGGCCCAGTAAAATAATTTCTCTAGCACCGTTATCAGCTAATTCCTCTGCTTCTATTAATAACTCTTTCATTGATCTTGAGTGCTCTGCACCTCTTGTGTAAGGTACTACACAGAATTTACAGAATTTGTCACAGCCCTCTTGAATAGTTAAAAAAGATGAAACTTTATTACAAGAGTTTTTTATTTGATTCAAAGTATCAAATTTATCAATTACATCAAAGTTAGTGACATTTTGTCTTTTGAAATTTTTTTCAATTTGAACAATTGTTTTATTTAGTTGATGGAACGATTGAGGGCCTATGACTGCATCGATATATTTTTCTCTTTTTAATAAAATTTCCCCTTCTGCTTGAGCTACACACCCGGTAATAATTACAATAGGTTTTTTTTTATATTTAAATTTTTTTTTTACTCTTCCAACATCGTGATAAACTTTATCTGTGGCTTTTTCTCTTATATGACAGGTGTTAAGAACATAACAATCTGCTTCGTCTATTCTATCTGTTTTTGTATAATTAACTTTTTTTGTAAGATCATAAATACGGTTGCTATCATACTCATTCATTTGACAGCCGAAAGTTTTTATGAAAATTTTTTTTGTCAATTTATTTTTTGATTTTTGAGCCGTACAATTCTAATTTATGATCTACTAAATTATAGCCTAATTTTTTTGCAATTTTTTTTTGTAGTTCTTCAATATCTTTATCTACAAATTCCACGATTTCGCCACTATTTATATCAATTAAATGATTATGGTCATCATTAATCTCATAACGGGCTTTGCCAGCTTTAAAATCGTGTTTAACTAATATTCCTGCTTCTTCAAAAAGTTTTACAGTTCTGTAAACTGTTGCAATACTAATTTTATCATCTATGTCAGTAACTCGTTTATGTAGCTCATCCACGTCAGGGTGATCTTTCGAGCCATAAACCTCCTTGGACTCCGAAAGTATTTTAGCAATGACTTTTCTTTGATCCGTGAGTCTAACACCTTTTTGTTTACATTTTTCTTCAATAATACTCATGCCTTAATTTAACTTAAATAGATGGGCTTTATCAATTTCTTTTCGGTTAAATTATTATTTAATAATTTTTCTATGTTTTTTTGATCAAATTCGACTAAATCTGTGTTTTTATAGCCGTATAATCTTATATTTTTTGATATTTCTAGACCTCTCGCTACAGCTAAGGATATTCTTGTTCCAGAAAAACTACCCGGCCCCTGATTTACTATAACACTAAAATGTTTGTCTAATTTGACTTTATGTAAATTTAGAAATTTCTTTATTTCATAAACAAGAAAATCGCTTTTATTTTCTTTTTTGCTTAAATTATGAATAAAAAAATCTTTATTTATTCTCAAACCTAATTTATCATCTTTACCAATGCAATTGATTATTAAAAAATTGTTTATCATATTTATTTTCATTATATCTTTTGAAATCAATCAATCAAAATTATTAGCAAATAATAATTATAATTTTGATGATTTTGGTCTTATTTCTATAATGTATCATAGATTTGATGAAAGCAAATACCCATCAACCAATATACAATTAGATATTTTTAAACAACAATTAGAGATTATTAAAAATGAAGGAATTAAATTTTTACATCCAAAAGATTTTGAAAAAAGTCTTTATGAAGATAAAAGTATAAGAAAGGTTTTGCTTACAATTGATGATGGGCTATTATCATTTTATGAAAATGCTTGGCCGATCTTAAAAGAAAAAAAAAATACCATTTATTTTGTTTGTAAATACTAGAGAAGTAGGGTCTTTTAATTATATGAATTGGGATCAAATAAAAGAACTCTATAATTCTCCTAATGTAGAAATTGGTAATCATAGTCACTCACACGAATATCTTGTGGATGAAAATAGCGAAGTTATAAAAAAAGATATAATTAAATCTATTCAAATCTTTGAAAAAAAATTAGGGAGTAATTCAAATTTCTTCTCATATCCATTTGGAGAATTTAGTATTGAATTTCAGAATATAATTAAAGAACTAGGATTTAAATACGCATTTGGTCAACACTCAGGCGTAATTGACGAAACAAAAGACTTTTGGGGTTTACCAAGATTTCCAATCAATGAAAAATATGGTGAAATTAAGAGATTTAAGACGCTTATGAAAACTCTTCCTTTTAAGTACAAAAATATTTCTCCCGAAGATAGATACCTTTTAAAATCAAAAAATCCTCCAAAAATAAAAATTGAATTCCATGATGGTATTAAGAATTTATCTCAAATTAGTTGCTTCTCTAACGAAGGGAACAAATGGCGAAATTCAATAACCTCTTTCAAAAAAGAAAATATCTTGAGTATACAGATATCAGAAAAGTTCATTGGTGAACGAGGACGTATTAATTGTTCATTAAAAGAAAAGGATAATTTTTGGAGGTGGCTAGGAATTCAGTATGTCATAAGCGAAAAATAATTATGAATTTAATTCAATTTGTTTTACTGAATTTACTAGTCTAACAGGTTCAAAATCAGAAAGTCTATTTTGCTTAATTATCTGATTTAAAATTTTAGTATACTCCGAACCTGTCTGGGCATAGTTTTTTAGTGTGTCTGTTAAAGCAAGTCCTGAAATATCTTTTTTCTTATCTCGAAGCTGCTTTCTTTTTTCCCTAAATTTAAAATAGCTTTTGTGTGTATTCAAATTATTTTTATATGCTTTAACGGATGCTCTTAAGATAGGAAATTTTAATATTTTATGATTTTTATTACTGTCTCTTTGAAGAGGAGCAATTCCTTGGCCGTCCCAAGTCCACTGACCAAAAATTGCATTACCTTCTAATGCAAATCTTGAAGTGCCCCATCCACTTTCTTTTGCGGCTTGAGCAAGAGCTATTGAAACTGGGATCACGTCCATTCTATACTTTAACTGCTTAATATCTCCTTTTTTTACTTTATATTCTAAAAGTTTTTGTCTTAACCATTGTTTTTCTAAGTCTGAGGTATATTTTTTATTTGATATATTTTCTAATTTATTTCTATCATCAAGTATTTTTTCATTTTCTGCAACTATTAGTGGTAGCACTATTTTTATGAAAGTTTCTTTTTTAAGTTGAACACTTTGCAAGTTATCTAAATCTCTAGGAAATTGTGTGAAATATATTGGCTTTACAAGTTTATCATTTCTCACTTTTCTTAAGTCATAATCTACGTCTTTAAAAAGTTGAATCACTGTTTCTGTTTTTAAATTCAGGTCAGGTAAAATAACCTCAGCAACATTTTTTTCCTTTACTTTTAACTCGGGCTTTTTTGCCTCTTTTTTAACTTTTATTTCAGGTTTTTTAATTTCTTTATCAGTTTTACTGTCTGATTTTTTTATATCTTTACTAATTTTTACCTCTGATTTTTGAGTTTTCTCTTTTTTGGTCTTTACCTCTGGTTTTTTTGCTTCTATTTTTTTATCTTTCGATAAGTCAAAACTTTTATAAGTATTTACACCTGCAACAATCGCGGTAGTAATTCCCGCTACAATAAAAAAGCCGATAATTACGTTACGCGCACTTTTATGATCTATTTGCTGATTATAAATAGAATTGAAAACATCTGTGAAAAGATTGCTAAAAAATTTTGCTACTGTAGTTCCCAATTTAGGAATAACGTTTAACAAATTAAAACCTGCATTGCCGATACTTTTCCATAAATTACTTATCCCATGATTCACTTTTCTTGAAGTATCATATTTATAATTTTCAACTCTTCTTAAAAATCTGTTTTTATCTTTTATTTTTTCTTCCTTATAATCAATAATATTTGATTTAATTTTTGAAATCGGTTTTGTGAAATTTTCTTTGAAAAAATTTGTTTTAAAATCTTTTGGAATTACTATTTTATTTTTTTTTAAAATTAATTCAATTTGTCCGGTAGTAAGATTTTTTCTATTTCTAGCGTAGTCTTGAATTTCTTTTACATTATAAATATATGCTAACTCTAATAATTTATCTCTATAACTTAATCTTTTTTTCATTTTTAATCAGCCTCCACAGAGTTAACCTCTTTAACATAATGTTTTAAAAGATTCTGTACACCTTGTTTTAATGTCATTATAGAACTTGGACAACCAGAGCAACTGCCTTGTAATTGTACTTTAACTATACCATTTTTGAAAGATTTGAATTTGATATCTCCTCCATCTCTTGCCACTGCAGGCCTTATTTTTGTATCTAAAACCTCAATAATCTTCTCAACAGTTTCATCATTAGCATTACTGGATGAATTGGAATTCTTACCATCCTTTAAAATCGGTTCATTATTATTTTCAAAATAATGATTTAAATGAGAAATAACCATTGGTTTTAGTTCATCCCATGATACCTCTTTTGTTTTTTTTACAGACAAAAAGTTTTTAGATAAAAGAACTAATTCTACTCCCTTAAATTCCAAAAGTTCTTTTATAAAAGGGTTTAAAAAATCGTTTGATTTTCCTTTTTGAAATTCTTCAGTACCTACTGCAGAAATTACTTTTTCGGAAAGAAACTTAATTGAGTCTGGATTTGGCGTGGTTTCAGTTTGTATCATGGAAAATTTATATTATAACAGACCCACTTTTTCACGTATATTTTTCAGGTTTTCCTCAGCAATAATACTAGCTTTTTCCTTACCTTTTTTCAAAATTTGCCGCAGATGGGTCTTATCTTCTAAAAGTTTTCTAATTTCTTTTCCTACAGGTGTTATTTCGCTAATCAATATCTCAGCTAATTTAGTTTTTAAAAAAGAGTATTCTTTTCCTGACATCTCAATCATAACTTTATTAACATCTTTCTTTGATACCTCAGAGTAAATTGTTATTAAATTTAATGCTTCAGGTTTGTCTTCTAATTTTTTGAAGTTGTCAGGTATAGTATCAGAGTCTGATTTAGCTTTTTTTATTTTTTTGCTTATTTCATCCGCACTGTCTTTTAGATTAATTCTTGAATAGTCTGATTCTTCAGATTTACTCATTTTTTTTGTGCCATCTCTTAAACTCATTATTCTTGATACATTTTTAGGTATTAATGGTTCTGGTAAAGGAAAAAAATCTTTACACTTAAAATCCTTGTTGAATTTTTGCGCAATGTCTCTAGAAAGTTCCAGGTGTTGTTTTTGATCTGCACCAACTGGAACATGCGTTGCTTTGTAAAGAAGGATATCAGCAGCCATTAGATTTGGGTAAATATATAAACCTACACTTGCTTTTTCTTTTTCTCCGCCGGCTTTGTCTTTAAATTGTGTCATTCTGTTTAACCAGCCTATTCTAGAAACACAATTTAAAATCCATGCTAATTCAGTATGAGCTGAAACTGAAGATTGATTAAATATAATACTTTTTTCCGGATTTAGCCCTGTCGCTAAAAAACTTGCTACAGTTTCTAAAACATTATTAGTTAGCTGAGACGGATCTTGGAATGTCGTAATTGCATGAAGATCAACTACACAATAAATACATTCCATTTCTTTTTGAAGGGAGACAAAGTTTCTTAAAGCTCCTAGATAATTTCCTAGATGTAAATTTCCAGTTGGCTGAACTCCTGAAAATACTAATTTTTTTTTGTTCATTTAACTTGTTTTATAATTTTTAATTTTTAATAAACCTAACAGATAGCAAGATACCAAATAAATTACTGCTACGATACCTACAATAATTAATATATAAACTGCCTTGTAGTCGAAGCTGTAATCAAGATAATCTCCATATTTATTTAACAAAAATAATAAGGTAAAAGACATTACAATTGTAGAGATAAATATCTTTAAAATATTATAAAATAGTTTCTTATTTAAGAGTAGAAAATTATTTTTTTTCAATAAAAATAAATATATTATAACTCCTGCCCACGTAGAAATAGACGTTGCTATTGGAATAATTAAAAAACCAATTGACCTAAAAAAAGTAACACTAATTAAAACGTTTAAAAGAACTACCAATAATGAAATATAAAATGGAGTTTTTGTATTATCTCTTGCAAAATAGAAATTGGCTAAAATTTTGACTAAAGCAAATGCTACAACTCCATATGCAAAATACATCAATGCATCTGATGTCATTTGAACATCATTTGACGAAAATGAACCATACCCAAATAATCCACTGACGATTTCCTCTGAAGCAAGTATTAGACCAAAACTTGCCGGAATAGAAAATAGTAGAGATAATTCCAAAGATTTATTTTGAATACTTGAAACTTTAGAAATATTTTTTGTTTTAAAAGCTTTTGAAAGAACAGGTAATGATACTGTTCCCACAGCTATACCAGCAATAGCTAAATTAATTTGATAAACTCTATCTGCGTAATAAAGATAAGAAACTGCACCAGATTGAAAAGATGCGATTATAGTGCCAACTAAAATATTAATTTGTGTTATTCCTGATGAAAAAATACTTGGCACAAGTTTTTTAAAAAAAAATTTTATCTTTTTTGAAATTTTAAATTTAATTTTAATATTTGGTTTATAATATCTGTAAGATACATAAATCAAAAAAAATAGCTGAATAATACCTGAAATTGTAACACCGTAAGAAAGTTGTTTTGCTATATTAATTTTCTGAAAATATGAAACTAGAATACTTAAAATCAAAACTATATTTAAAATAATTGGTGCTGCAGCCGCAGCTGCAAACTTATTATTTGAGTTTAAAATTCCAGAAAAAAATGAAGAAAGACTTACAAATAATAAAAACGGAAAAGTAATTCTGGTGAATTCAACCGCTAAATTAAACTTTAAATCATCTTCTAAAAAACCTGGAGCGATTAGATAAACTAAATATGGTGTAAAAATTTCTGCTAAAGTAACTAAAAATATTAGAGTCAATAATAAGAGGCCAAAAACATCATCCGCAAAAGC
>MDTA01109915.1_pt1 | contig 10510 bp, 9 predicted proteins | sample 811151 | NCBI WGS metagenome assembly MDTA01 (sample SAMN05326648, study PRJNA326480) | marine metagenome | isolation source: seawater | place: Indian Ocean: South | collected 2010 | reverse complement strand
TAATAAATTGAATTCAAAAGAAATATCTTTCTGCAAATTCATTAAAAGAGTTCTCATTAATCCATATTCTGCTCTTGATCCTGTAAATGCCGCTATTTTTATCATTTTTTATAGAATTATTAAATCGTTGACTTTAAAATTTCTTTTAGATCTTGAACCTATTACTTTATCCCATTCCATAGGAGATATTCCCGTTCCAGGTCTTTTTGAGCAAATATTATCAACAGAAAATAATTCTCCTTTTTTAATATTTTTTTTAGCCACGATAGATTTTCTAACTATTAATAAATTTTTTAATTCAGACTTACTAATTTTTTTTTGATGACTACCCATTGCTTTTGAAATATTTCTTACACCTTGAACAAGTAATTTAAATTCCTTTGGCTCCAAGCTTGAAAAATGGTCAGGTCCTTCTAAATTTCTGTCTAAGGTTAAATGTTTTTCTATTATAGTTGCGCCTAATGCTACAGCAGCTAAAGAAATTTCAATCCCTAAAGTATGATCAGAATAGCCAACACTAACATTGAATTTATTCCTAATTGTATTTATTGCATTTAGGTTGATATCTTCTAAAGGTGCTGGATACTCTGTAGTACAATGCAAAATAGTAATATTTTTTAATTCAGCACCAGACTTTGTTAGTTGAAATATTGCATTACCTATTTCATCTAAATTAGACATACCTGTAGATAATATTATTGGTTTTTTTTGAGCCCCAATAAATCTTAGATAGGGCAAATTAGTAATTTCTCCAGATGGAATTTTAAATCTTTTGATATTGATTTTTGTAAGCAACTCTAAACTTTTCAAATCAAATCCTGATGAGAGGAATTCAATATTTTTTTGTTCACAATATTTCTTCAATTCAATTTGTTTTTCAAAAGATAATTCTAATTTATTCAACATTTCGTATTGAGTTTCATATACTTCCTCTTTATTAATTTGATAATCAGCTTTTTTTGTATTAGGAATTAAAAGCTCGCTTGCTTTAAATAATTGAAACTTAATTACATTTGCGCCACAAGATTTAGCAGCGTCTACTAATTCTTTAGCCTTGCTAAGTGATCCATTATGATTTACACCAGCCTCTGCAATAATGAGAACCAATTTTAATAAATTAATTTAGTTAATCTTAAAATATATTTCAAGAATTTTAAAACCTTTCTTGTTATTTTTAATTAAATCAGTTTTATTCTAAATAAATTTCACAAATTAAAAAACATATTTTTAGTTTAAAATTTAGAGAATTAATTAGTTTTAAAAAAGCTTTCAGAAGGAAGGTCTTTCATTACTATTTGACCTGCAGAAATAATAGTATTATCTCCTACCTTAACCCCCTCTCTTATAATTGCTCCAGATCCTACAAAGCATTCATTACCAATTTCAGCTGCACCATTAATAATTGCACCAGTTGAAATATGACAATGATTACCTACTTTTACATCATGCTCAATCAATGAATTTGTGTTCAAAATACAATTAATACCTATATCAGCTCCCGCATTCAAAGTTACATTATGCATAATTGCACTTCCCTCCCCGATGCAAGAATATCTCGAAATAGTCGAAAACTTTGACTTAATAGTGGCTAATAGAATTCCTTTTTTTCTAAGTAAATTAAATATTTTTATTCTTTTTTTCGCAGAATGAATTTGTCCTATACAAATTAATGCTTGATCATTCTTAGTAAAAAATTTATTTATATCATTATCATTTCCTAAAACTTTATAATTCATGAAAGTTTTCGAAGAGTCATTTGGATGAGATATTAAACCTTTTATTTTAAATTCTTCAGAAGTCTCAATAACATCAATACAAGACCTACAATGCCCGCCATTTCCAATAAGAACGATAGATTTCATAGTGAAATTAATCTCGATTATAAAGATATCATCAAATAGGTCCTAAATAAGGTGATTTATTTTTTTAGAAATCTGTAAATGAGACTTTATACATATCTCTCTAGTTGAGGACTACTTGGAAGATTTATTAATCTTTTTGATTGATTATTTGCCTCACTTAAATCTCCAGAAAAGGAATCTTCATACATTGGAAGTTGATTTAGTAATATCCATGATGGTCTTAAAAATATATTTGATTGATGAGCTTCATAAAGAATATTATCTCTAATTTCCTCTATATTATCCCCCAACAATCTCAATGTAATTAACCAATAATTACTCTCCGTTTCAAAAGGTTCATTTAGTATTTCCACTTCAGGAATATCTTCAAAATATTTTTTAAATCTTTCTTGTAAAATTCTCTTTGATTTGAGTTTTAAATTTAATTCTTCTATTTGAGAACATCCAAGTGCCGCATTAATATTTGGCAATCTATCATTCCAAGCAATTTGATCATGAAAGAAATCCCATGGATGAGATTTCTTTGCAGTTGTTGATAAATGTCTTGCTAAATCAGCTAAATCTTTTTTATTAGTCAGAAGAGCTCCTCCTCCTCCTGTAGTAATAATTTTATTCCCGTTAAAGCTCAGGATACCTACTTCTCCAATACATCCACAATGAACTGCTTTATTTTCAATTAAAATTCTACTTCCTAAAGCTTCTGCTGCGTCTTCAACCAAAGGCAGTCCCCATCTTTTACAAATATCCTTAATTTCTCTAATTTTTGCAGGCAATCCAAAAACATGCACTGGCACAACTGCAGCTATTTTTTTTCCTGAAATTTTATTAAAAACCTCATTTTTTTTTATCTCTGCGATTTCATTTAATCTTTTTTCTAATGCCACAGGGCACATTCCTAAAGATTCTGCTTCAATATCAATAAAATGGGGCGAACCTCCTAAATGAGATACTGAATTTGCTGTTGCGACAAAACTCAAAGGAGGTATCAAAACTTCATCATCATTTCTTACACCTATTAAATGTAGTGCCAGCCTAAGTGCCACTGTTCCATTTGAGACTGCGATAACATATTTTGCACCAGTAAACTCAGAAATTTGATTCTCAAACTTTTTTACCCATTTACCTGAACTGCTTACCCATCCTGTTTCAATACAATCCTTAATATATTCATAAGCGTTAGAACCTTGAAAAGAGGGTTCATGAATATGAATTGCCTCTTCATAATTATCAGCACAAATTACGGATTTAATGCGATCAATAATTTGAGAGGAAGTAAACATAATAAATATCTAATGATTAAGTCTTTTCTTAATTCTATTTAAACTTTAAATACAAAGCCTAAATGCTATTAATAAAAATTTAAACAGTGTATTCAGATTTATATAAAGCAAGGTTATTTGGATCTGTGAACCATTCTATAGTAGCTTTTAAGCCTTTTTTAAAGCCATTAATACCTTTAAATTCAGGCTCCCAATCTGTCACTGACAAAATCTTTTGATTACTTCCATATAACCTATTTACTTCTGAATTTATTGGTCGCATTCTCTCAACTTCAGATTCAACTTCTATTGAAATGTTCATTAATTCTGATATTAATTTTACAGTTTCACCAATTGAAATCTCAAAATTACTAGCAGAATTCAAAACCTCTCCGAAAGTATTTTTTGATTTGGCCACAGCAATAAATGCTGAACAAGTATCTTTAACAAAATTAAAGTCTCTTGTGGGGCTTAATGCCCCAAGTCTTATTTTGTTTTTTTTATTTGCAATTTGAGTAATAATTTGAGGAATAACTGCTCTATTACTTTGTCTGGGTCCGTATGTATTAAATGGCCTTAAGATGGTAACTGGTAATGAAAAACTATGCCAAAAACTCAAAGCAATTTGATCCGCTCCTATCTTTGAAGCAGCATACGGAGATTGACCAATTAAGGGATGATCCTCAGTTATAGGGACAAATTGTGCAGTTCCATAAGTTTCCGATGTAGAAGTATGAATAACTCTAGAAATTTCCAAATCTCTTGCTACTTGTAATATATTTAGAGTCCCTTTTACATTTGTATCTACATAACTTGATGGAGCAATATAACTGTAAGGAATAGCTATTAGAGCTGCCAGATGAAAAACTATTTCACACCCTCTCATACCTTCTCTAATAGAGTCTATATCTTTAATATCTCCAAGTATTACATTTATGCTTTTCTTTTTTTCTGAATCAAGGTTATCTAACCAACCCCAACTTCCAAAAGAATTATATAAGCAAAAAGCATTTACCTCATATCCCTTGTCAATAAGTGATTCTACTAGATGTGAACCAATAAATCCATCAGCTCCTGTTACAAATACTCTCATTCTAACCTTCTCATTAAGAATTCTCCAATTTCCCAATCTAATGGGGTATCTATATCTATCGAATATTCCTCTGGCATTATATATCCAATAGTATCAGATGTAATAAAAGAATTATTATTAATTATTGATTCTCTTGAAGCAAGGTATAAAGAACCATTTAAGTTATAAGAGTCTTTATATTCTTGTCTTGGAGCAAGTTTTAAATTTGGAGAAAAAGGTTTAATTCTACTTTTTGAATCCATACTGAAATACAAATCAATATTTTTTTTTGCTTTTGAAACCGATACTGCTGATCCAGCATTTAATTTAGATCTCAATTGAAAAATTCCATTAATATCTTCAGTTCTTCGTAAAGGTGAAGTGGGCTGCATTAATAATACATTACTTATATTTGATAAATTTTCTAAAGCATGAATTACAGGTTCTATTCCTAAAGAATAATCTTCAGCTAATTCTTTTGGTCTAAGAAAAGGGACTTCTGCAGAAAAAGATCTTGCTAAATCTGCAATTTCTTCATCTTCAGTAGAGACTATTACTCTATCGATAAAATCACTTTCAAACGCTTTTTTTATTGACCAATAAATTAAAGGTTTTGTATTAAACAATTTAATATTTTTTCTAAAAATCCCTTTAGATCCCCCCCTTGCAGGAATTAATGCAATATTTGCCATTATTTCAAATTAATTCTTTCCATTCATAAGATGCTTGATTCAAGGATTCTGGCTTCCCAACATCAAGCCAATATTCATGAATAGGATAAACAATTATATTTTTATTTTTATTTTTGCTTATTTTAATAAGATCTGGCATATCCAAATACTGATTTGAATTTATAAACTCTATAATTGTCGGATTTAGAACATATACCCCTGCATTTACTAGCTGCCTGAATGATGGTTTCTCTATCATCGATATGAAGGAAATTCCATCAACTTCAATAACCCCATAAGGGCTAGAAAGGATATGCTCTCTTGCGCAAATCGTTATATCTGCAGAATTAATTGAATGATAATTTAAAACATCTCGGAAATTTACTTTGGTGAGTATATCTCCATTTATTACTGTAATTGGATCTTTAAAATCTTTTGGGAGAAGACTCAATGCGCCAGCAGTTCCCAAGGGTTTATTTTCTTTAATATATTTTATATTTACATCCCACTGAGATCCATCCCTAAAATATTCCATTATTTTTTCAGACAAGTAATTAACAGATATATAAAAATTTCTGATACCATATTCGATGCATTGTTCTAAGATTATTTCAAGCATTGGTTTCCCGTTTATAGGAAGCAAGGGTTTCGGACAATCATTAGTAAATGGCCTTAATCTAGTCCCCCTTCCTCCTGCCATCAATAAGGCATAATTAGGAATACCATATTTATTTGATGTTGGTAACAGTTCATCTGCAATTTCTAGGCCTACCAAATCATTATTATCATTCATTATTGGAATTTGTGAAATTGCAAATTCTTTCATCATTTTGTTAATTTCCTTTTTGGAAGATTTAAGTGTTGCTTTCAAAAAATCTTTTTGCATTACTTCTGAAATTGGCGATTCGAGACTCAGACCTCGCAATAACCCTCTTCTAATATCACCATCTGAGACAGTGCCAATTAATTTTTCGGCTTTACTTAAGATTAAAGCTATTCTCAGCCCTCCTTTTTCTATTGTTGAAATAACCTCTTTAATATTTACTCCCTCATAAGCAATACACTTAGCAAATAATTTCTTTTCTATTAACACTTTTCTTGATTTGCTTGACTATATTAAAATAACAGAAAAATAGATTCTTTTTAAACCTATTACCAAACGGCTTTATAAGTAAAAATCTAAAAATAAATACTTGAAAAATTTAAATTTATTCTTTGAATATAATTTATATATTTCAAATATATATAGTCTTAGATAAATTTATTAAAATTAAATTTTATATTCAACTATTTAAAGAATGATTAATTTAAATAAATGCGAGAATATTTTTATTGATTTTGATGGAGTTATTGTAGATTCAAATAAATTTAAAGAAATAGCTATAGAAGAATCAATATGTAAGTTATTTGGGAAGACAAAAGAAAGCCTAATTGCTATAGATTATTTTAATGTTAACGCTGGAATTTCAAGGAAAGAGAAATTATCATTATTTTTTAGAGATTATGAAGTACAAAAAATTATGAAAATATACTCTAGAAAGTGCAATGATTATTTTACAAAAACAATTCCAGCAGAAGGATTGCGGTTTTTTTTAAGTGAGATTAAAAAGAAAAAAAATAATATAAAATTTTTTATATTGAGTGGAGGAGAAGAGCAAGAAATTGTATATTTCTTAAAAAAACACTTTCTAATTAACTTTTTTGAAGAGATTCTTGCTTCAAATAGAACTAAAATAGATCATCTTAAAAAAAAACAAACCTCAGAAAATGATATATTTATAGGCGATAGTAAAAATGATTTAAAAGCTTCTTTAAAATGTGGAATTAGGTTTATACTTTTTGAAGAATATAAATCTTTAAAATCTTTCCCATCTGAAGAGTTAATTAAAAATCATGTTTCTTTAAGGACTAATAACTTTAAAACCTTAATGGGAAAAATAAAATATGAATGAGAAAATAAAAATTGGATTAAATGGTTTAGGAAGAATTGGTAGACACATATTTAAAATGTGTATTAATGATCCTTTAATTGAGATAGTTGGAATAAATGAAGTAAATCCTGATTTAAATAATTGGGCATATATATTAAATTATGACTCCATATATGGTCAGTCAAAATACAAATCAGAGGTAAAAGATAGGAAAATAATTTGCAATAATCAATCTATTTTTACAAGTATGCATAAAGATATATGTCAAGTACCTTGGACTGATTGGGGCGCAGAAATAATAATTGATGCAAGTGGTGTTCTTGAAAATACTTTAAAATCAAGGTCCTTAATTGACAATAAATTTATAAAAAAAATAATTTTTACCAACTCTCCTGAAAATATTGATTTTACTATGATTCTAGGAGTCAATGAAAAAGATTACAATAATAAAGAACATGATCTTATCGCTGCAAGTATTTGTGATGCGACTGCAATTGCACCAGTTTCTAAAATTATTGATGATTTATTTAAAATAAAGCTTGGTTATGTAACTACACTACATCCCTGGTTAAGTTATCAAAATATAATGGATGGGCCCTCAAGTTCTTGGTCTGTACCTGGGGAAGTATATCATCATTACGCTCTAGGAAGATCTGCTATCGGTAATATGATACCTAAACCTACATCTGCTATGGACGCAGTTTTCAAAGTTTTACCAAACTTGACAAGAAATATAGGCTCTTTTTCATATAGAACTCCAACTCAAATAATAGGCTCAGCAGATATATCTTTTTTTATTGAAAGATCAACTAACAAGGAAAATATACTTGAAGCTCTTATAGAATTTCAAAAATCACAAGAATATCCAATCTTAAAAATTACAAATAAACCATTAGTTTCAATGGATTATATTGGTGAGAAATACTCAGCAATAGTTGATACAAGATGGCTAGAGATAATAAATTCAGAACTTATAAAAATAGTACTTTGGTACGACAACGAATATGGCTATTGTTGTAATGTTTTAAATCAAGTTAAATATATATACTCTTTAATGTAATATTTAAAATCAAAATTAAAATATATTTAATGATCACTGACTCTATTTCTATAACTGACCACATAAAAGACTTTTCGATTGAAAAGGAAATATTAGGTAATTATCTAGAAAAAAAAATATCACAAAAGACAACTATAATTCTTGTCTGGCATAAAGAAATTGATAAAGTTTTTCTTCAAAATCATCCGTCAATAAGAGCAATTGTAAGATATGGAGTTGGTTATGACAATATTGATTTAGATTTTTGCAGAAAAAAAAATATCATCGTTGCTAATACTCCAGATTATGGAATTGATGAAGTTTCTGACAGTGCATTAGCAATGATTTTATATTTAACCAGAAAGATAGGTTCCCTAGAGTTTTTAGCAAAAGAAGATCAAGAATATTGGACGGGAAAAGATTTAAATCTTAAAATGAGAAGATTAAATAAACTTTCTCTGGGCATTATTGGACTTGGAAGAATTGGAAGTTCTATTGCTAATAAATTTTTATCATTTTCTAGAAAAATAGGATATTACGATCCATATATACCGAATGGATACGATAAGGTGTTTAACATAAAAAAATTCGAAAACTTATCAGAACTTCTTAGTTCTTCGGATATTGTCTCTATAAATACACCATTAAATAAAGAGACAAAAGGGATGGTGAATGATAAATTCCTAAATCAAATGAAAAAAGGATCATTCCTTATCAATTTATCAAGAGGTCCAATAATTAAGGATAAAGAATTAATTCTAAAAAAACTTATTTCAAATCACCTAGAGGGATATGCAACTGATGTTTGGACAAAAGAACCACCATCATTAAATGATGATCTTCATAAAGCCTGGGAAAATAATGATAATAATTTAAGAGGCAGATTGATAGTCAACCCACATACGGCCTACTACAGTGAAGAAGCTATTAAAGAAAGCAGAACAAAAGCCTGTTATACATGTCTAGATATTATTAAAAATAGGATTATTAACAATAGAATTATTTGATTCTTAATCGATTAATTTACTTTATTTGGTTCAGAAGAAAATTTTAATTGTCAAGATTAATTAAATAACTTTGTGAAAATCAACTTTTAAAATATTTCAAAAAATAATGGTAGATATCATCATCATAAAATTGAATTTCACTTAAAAATTTTTTAGAATTTTCGTTTACAAATTCATAATAATTTCTATTTGAAAAAAAATTCTCAAATTTATGACTTAATTCAAATTCACTAATCCATAAACTCTGGCAATAATTATTTATTATTTTATTTTTATTTTCATTAAAAGAGAATAAATGATTTTTGTAAGGATAGTCATTTACAGAATAAAATAATAAAGGTTTTTTGTAAGCTTTAGCAGCTTTTAAAGCTATACTTTGCCAACCAATAGAAATTATAAGATCAGCGTATTTTAAATTGCTAAAATCTCCTTTTTTACAACTTATAAAATTCTTTTCTTCTTGATTTAATCTTCTTAATTCACTTTCTAAATATCCCCTTTTAGATTGAAGTATAAATTCTAATTTATGTTTATTACTGATTAAAAATATAATCAAAGAATTAATATCCCTATAGTTAATAAAGCAATCGTCAGAAAAATGATTATCAACAACTCCAATTTTTTTAGTTAATTTTCTTAATTTTAAAAAATGATCATTTTTAATTGAAAAATCTGACTGAGGGCATGAGTGAGGTAATACTTTAGGAGGTTTATCTAAGAACTTTGTCGAAATCAAGTATTGCTCACTTCTAAAAAAGGAACTTGAAAATATTGCATCACAATATTTTCTTGTATCTGGCAAATATCTAAGATAGAAGCTACTTTTTAACGGATATCCAATAGAATAATCAAAAGTAAAATATTTTACTTTTAGTTCTTTAGCTGCCTCGAAATATACAGGCTCATACTCATAATTTATATAAGAACATATAATTTTTTCTATATTATTATTTAGAAAATATCTCTTTAATTTATTTTTGTAGAGTTTACGATAAATCTGATAAAAAACAAAATGTATATCAGAAAACTGAAAATTAATTGATAGTCTTAGTTTTAAAAATAATTGAAAAAGTATATGTGCTGAATTTCTAGTTTTATCTAAAACAGTTAAACCTATATTATTTGGCAAAATAAACTCTACTTTTTTATTAGATTTATTAAAAAATTCTGATAACTTTTTTGGCAAATGATTATAAGGTGTTGAACCCTGAGATAAATCATGAGCTATAATCAATACTTTTTTTTGTATATCAACATTATCTTCAAGACTTTTTTTATTTTTAAATTTTGCACTTTTTTCCGAAAATCCAAAAACTATATCTCTTAAAAAGTAGTAAAGTGAAAATCTATAATTTTTATAGTATAAATTATCTTTTAATTTAACTTTATTATCATAAATCAAATTCAACTTATATTTTCTCAATATAAACCTTGCAACCAAAATATCTAATTTTCGACAATTAGTTCGAGGGTAATATAATTTCTTTTTTTTATAAAATAAGTTTTGCCTTACTTTAAGAATTAAACCGTTTATATGTAAAAAATAATTACTATATCTAGGACAGCCTTGAAATATATAGTGCTTATATTCACCAAATCTATACTTCTTTAACATATATCGAATATAAGCACTCAATATACGATGAGATTCGGCTTGGCAATCTACACT
>MDTA01104665.1_pt1 | contig 10513 bp, 14 predicted proteins | sample 811151 | NCBI WGS metagenome assembly MDTA01 (sample SAMN05326648, study PRJNA326480) | marine metagenome | isolation source: seawater | place: Indian Ocean: South | collected 2010 | reverse complement strand
TGCAGCTAGGCTTACGAAATCAACTGATGCAAACTGATCTTCGATGTCATCCATTTTGAAAGCAAAGTAGTTAGCTTTGTCAATGGTTAGTGAAAACTCAGAATCGTCTAAGTCTTCTACGCTGATTGCAGTTTTACGCTCAAGAGCGTTGACTGTTACATCAGGCTCTTTTTGGATGCGAACTACATCACCTTGGTTTGCAATCTCTCCGAAGTAGGAGTTGTTAGTGATTGCGTTTGCAACAGATGCTTTTCTTAGAGCGATCTGCGCTTGTTTGGAATAGATAATCGGGCTGAAATTGCCGTCAAATCCTGTTTTGCCAGAGGCAACACCGATAGCCATAGTTAAATCTCCTTTATAGATATGGCGTGAGAATTGACACTACATATCCACTATAAAGAGGCTCTTCATATTAGGGTAGTCAGTTTGTAGAAAGGTTGGCCTACCTGTCTACACTGGGCCTATACTTTGAGGTAAGTCTTTTTGTGGCTAGTGCTTAAAAAGCATACACACTAATTATGGTGTATATGCCATAGTTTTACTTACGAAATTTACTTTGTCAACTATTTTCTTGACATATCGTAAATAAACTTTCCTGAGCGTTGGGCTTCCATTATCTCTTCTGCCCTCTTCTCGTATTCTTTCATAGACATCTTAGCTACTTGTGATTCTCTAATGTACGTAGATTCCTCACTATCACTAGGTGTCGTAGTGCGTTTTGTTGTAACAGAAGAAGCTGCACCCTTATCTTCGGTAGTCTTCTTCTTAGTTGTAATGCCTTTGTCTGCTTTGTAAAGATCTATTACACGAGATACAGATTTAGCATCATCTACATTTTCATACAAAGCGTCCTGCACCCATCTAGGTTGTTCCTTAGCCCACTCATGGAATGTATCATCTTCACGAATGGTATTGAAGTCAGGGTGCATCACAGCTAGTTCAGCTTCAGCTTTCTCACGTTTAGCTGTTATGCGTAGCTCTTCTACTTCTTTCAAACGCTTGTCTATATCTGATGAACGCTCTTGTGCTTTCTTATCAGCAATGGCTTCAACGATACCTGCTACGTCTGGATACTTTTTAGACCAAGCTTCTATCTCTTTTTCTGACTTAGGTAGTACAAGCTCATTCTTAGCTGCAGACTGAAGTTGTGCTTCTAGTTTCTCGAACTTGAGTTTCCACTCTTGTTCTTTATCTTTCATGTGCCGCCTGATGTCACCGTAGCGTTGCTTGAAGGTTTTCTCTTCAGCACTTAGGTCATCATCTTCATCTGCTTCTTGTGCTTCGGCTTTAGGTTTTTCTTCTTGTTTGGTATCACCCTCTGCCTGTACTGGTTCAGCTTCAGGCTCTTTGCTATCGGGTTCAGCTTCAGCAGTTTCTTCTTGGGTTTCATCTTCTTGTGCGTACCCTGCTTCTTTTAGTAGTTCACGTAACTCTGCTTCATCTTTATTGATTCTTGCTTGGTTACGCATATGAGATGCAGAGTGTACCTCTACTTGTTGTACTTCAGCCATTTTGTTTTCTCCTTATGTTGGGGCCAGTAATTAAACTGGGTAGCCTTATAGTTATATGGAATTATATTTATACAAGCTCTCCTGGCTCTGTTATGCTTGCGCTAGTGGTTTCTGTTTGTCCATAGGTAGATCTATTTTCTCCTACAGTATTACCGTCTTTATCTTTGCTAAAAATAACAGGATCATCATCATCGTTTAGTACAGTTCCTGGTTTCAAGGTTGCTCCTGTTGGAATAACTGTCGGTGTTGGTCCTGAACTAGGTTTGTTACTTACATTTGTACCGCTTCCTGCAGTGCTTCCTGTAAGTTGAGTCATGTCCACACCTCTACGTGCACCCATGAATGAATCTTTTAATCCTGGTCTATCTTCTGCTACACCAAAAGCACCATCAAATCCAAGTAAGTCACCTAACCATGTATCACCAAAGTTTCTTTTTCCATCTTTATTTACATCAGCTAGACCTTCGTAAATGCTACCTTCACCACCGAAGATACTTCCTTTACGTTTACTTTGATCAGTTAAGGCATCGTTGTATTTAGCTACAGCCTTAGCATTTATAAGTGCAGTTACAGGTATACCTAATGAACCTGCTAGTGCAGTAGACAAATCAGCTAGTAAGCCTAAACCTTTAGTTGTTTTTTCTAAGTCTTTATCGTCCATTGACTCAGCAGTAGAGGATACACTAGTAGAAACTGGGTCACTAGAATCACTATCTTCAACTTTATCCTCTTTACCTACTGTAGTTTCCGTTGTAGTTTGTATAAGTTTAGTAGTCCACCCATCAGATAACATTTGCTCATACATATCTTGGGTAGTAGCATACTTAGGATTCTCACCTTCTTTGTACATCAGGACAGGAACAAAACCGCTAGGAGTAGCAAAAGAAAATCCTGCTTGATACTTACTAAAGTCAAACTGAGCTTGTGTTGGATCAACGTCTTGAGCCATACCACCTGTTTGATAACCTGCGTTACCCATAGCAATAGGTGCACCTTGTCTGTACATCATCTGTTGTTGTTGGTACGGATCAGGCATTGTAGACTGTGTAGGTTGTCCTGTAATGAAACCGCCTACTGCAGCACCAATCGAGTCTAGCTCTGCTTTCTCTTCATCTGTAAGCTCATTATCGTTAGCAGGTACAGGTTGACCACCTATACGTCCTTCTCTATCCATACGAGCTAACTCCATCTTAGCATATTCTCGTAAGTCTTCAAAGAACTTCATACCATAAAAACGAAGAACATCAGCAGGTACTACATATTCACCTTCACTTAGTTGGGCAGGAATATCATCTCTTACTTCTTCAGGTAGTGAGCCTGGGGGTACTTCATTACCTGATACTGGGTCTACCTCAACATCGTCTGCCATGAAAGCTAGTACCATTTGTTTATCTTCATTTGCTGCCATTAACTTTTTCCCTCAAATATTTTAGTCTACGCAATGCACGTATACCACCTTGTGCTTGGTGAATCTCCACCACACTTTCTGATTGCTCTAAACGTTTATGCAAGTCTGCAATCTCTGAATCAAGTTCTTCACAGAATGAGTCCCACTCGCCTTTGTTGTTTACAAAAGACTTAAGCGACATTACCGCTAAAACCTTGTTCGCCCGGAACTGGTGCTGTACCTGTACCTATGTTACCACCTCCTGCTCCTGTAGGATCTTGTACATCTGCTCCTGCAGGTGGTTCTTCTTGAGGTGGAGCTTGTGGTTGCTCAGGCATTGGCTGTTGGAAGCCTTTCATTATCTCAGCTTGTATTGCAGCATCTGCCATAGAGTTTGTAACTTTATCAGGGTCTAGATCCATGCTCTTAGCAATCTCTCGTACAATGTAATCCATCTTAGCAAAAGGTGCTAACATTGGGTTAGATGCTACTTGCAAGAACTGCATCAAGCGTTGGCTACGTACTTCGTTAGCCATAAGGCTTTCCGTACCATTAGCTTTTACTTCTAAGTCACCACGTATACCTTCATCAAAGTCAAACTGCATATTGAATGCAAAGAATGCTCTACCAATAGGTGCAAGAAGATAATCATCTACGTTCTTTACAACAGTCCTAATGCTACCGTTGGCAGCAGACATGAGCATAGAAATACCAGAAGCAGTACGGCCCACTCCACTAACGCCTGTCTGACCATGAGCGAAAGATGGGAAACCAGTTGATTCATCTGCTAATACTCTTGCTTTGTCAAATAGCTGCATGTTCTCACCTGCAACGTTTGGAAACTTAGTGCCAAAGATGGCTTGACCAGGCGCACCGCCCTGTCTGCGAAAGACCTTGCCGGGATACACACTCATGTCTTGACCGGGGACTAGATTAGTTTCATCTATCTCAATCAGAAGGTTACCAGAAAGCACAGCGTTGTCAACAGCCATTCTCATGAAACCGTTCATCAACGTTTGTGTATCGTCCATGTTTTCAGCAATACCTACACCAAAGAAGCTGTATGGGTTATGCTCATATGGTACAGCGTAGTATGGGATACGTGCAGGTTTGAATGGGTTTAGTACACAGCGAATTACCTTACCGTTTACTATCCAGATGTTAGCACTTACTTCATCTAAGTCTGCCATATCAGCAGGAATATTGATGCCATTCTCTTCTAGAATATCTACATCTACATAACCCCAAAACTCTAGAACTTGCCAACGCTCTGTATCTGAAGGAGCAGTATCGTCATCCTCCATCTTCATTTCCCAATGCTTACGCACATAGTCTGGTCCTGAGTCTATCGCATCTTCGATAGCTTCATCAATGAAGTACGGTCTGCCTTTCAGTGAGCGTAACTGATTGCGAGACATCTTGTGTCTTTCAATTACGTACTCTGCATCATCCATAGAGGAGGCAACAGGATCAGGGTAAAAGTTCCATGCTGATACATGATTTGTAGATGGTACAGTTTTTATAAGAGGATCGTACTCACCATTATCATCCCAATTAGGATACTCTTTGTCTGTAGCGAATGGCCCTTTCATTACACCTGTGCCTAGCAATGCCATCTCAAATGCCATGCTGCGTAGATGTTTAGATGCACCAGATTCGTTTAGCTGATCGTGTATTTTCTTTTCCATCTTTTTAGCTGCTACCATAGCAGGATGGAATGTTACACTTGTAGGTGTACTACCGTCACCCTCTATTATCTTTTCAGATACAGGCTCTACCTTATCTTCTACTGGACCTAGCTTACGTCTGAGATCAGCCATAGTTTCACCCGGCTTCAACTCAGTGTCTGGTCCTATGAGGTACGGTTTCGTTGTTTCTTTCGTGAACGAGTCACGAAGTACATCCGTAGCTTTTTCAGCATTCGGATCAATATTAATGTGGACAGCATCGGCTACTCCGTCAGGTAGAACGGATGGATTGATGGTAAGTGGAAACTTGTTGTTACCAAAGAGTACATCTACGATTTGTCCGTAAGCTGCTAGAGTTTTAGTCTTAGTAACTTTAACAAATACTTTTGACTTTTCACTTGAAGTAAACTGTACGTCTGGTCCGTATACACCACGATAGTTTCTATATGCTCTTAGCCAACGCTCTTCATCTGCTCTACGAGCATCCTCTGCACGTTTGTATCGTTCATTTACAAATGTAACTACGTTGCTGACATTATCGAAAAGCGTATCTTCTTGCTCTTCTGCAGCAACTACTTCATCTGTCTCGAAGGATAGGTCATCTATTTCTGCCATTTATTTAGTATCCAAAAGTTGAGTCTGACATTTGAAAGCCAGAGCGTTGTGTTGCAGGGTTGTAATCCCATATAGAACTTCTTGGTCTAGTCATTATACCATAGCGTAAAGCGTCATACAAGTGATCTTCAGAGTTTGTATCTACGTCTTCAGGGTTCTTCTTGTCTAGCGGAATCGCAGGGATTTGCGCTATTGTATTCGTGCAGGTGGAAAAGAACACAAGCCTTGGCTCTTCGGTGAACTCGTCCACCTGCAACCTACGGTGTATCTCGTTCTTACCTGCAACCCTAGAGCCACGAGAGCGATCTGATGGACGCCAACGGCAACCCTTCATGTTCATTTGCTCTGCAAGTGATGGGCCAGTGTCACCTCTTTTGTGCCAGAGGGATGAATCTAGTACACCGTATCTTATAGTGCCGTCATCAGCCTCTGCTTCTAGAATCATATCTGCTAGATCAGTAGCTGTAACTTTAGAACAATAAAGCTCTCTGTATACAACCAGTTGCTCACTTGGTGATACAGCGAACCAGAGTACTCCAGTGTAGGAACCGTAACCATAGTCGCAAGCTCTAAACTTAGCCCATCCACTAGGGATTTCGATAGGTTCCACAACGTGTATGTTTCTGTTGAACTCAGGAAAAGCTGCTCCTTCGTTTATATCCCAGTTACCATCTAGCAACTGTTTTCTTTGGTGTTCAGGCAATGATAGTAGCATTGCTTCGTAGTCACCACTATCTGCTAGGTATGGATTATCAAACAAACTAGCAGGTATGAACCTACGCCTAAACAAGGGCTGTCCTTCTCGACTATGCCCTTTAGGAAACTTTATCGTGTCTCCTGTTTCAATATTTGTTGCCCAAAACGAATCGTTTGGAGGAGCAGGATCAATAAACATTTTCTTGACCCACTGATGTCCGTTGCCGCCTGGGTTTGTTGTAGCTCTCATGTACAAACCTAGTTGAGAGCTAAATGCTGAACGAAGTCGTGACCTCATGTAATCCCAAGCATAGGGTGTAGGCCACTGTGTAAGTTCGTCAAAGCCGATCCAATTAAACGCTTGACCTTGGTATCGTGTTACGTCCATATCTTTGTCGAGATACGACATCCACAGTCTACCACCTCTAGGTGCAATCCACTGTGATTTACGTTCTGACCACTTGATACCCGGAACTGCTTTAGGGTAAAGTTCTTGACTCTTTTGTATAAGTTCCCTAAGTTCTTCTGTAGTATGTCGAACTAGTAGACCACTAAAGTTTGGATCGTTCAAACCGTGAAGTGGGTCAGCAAGCATCGCAAAACTCTTACCACCACCTGCTGCCCCACCGTACAAAACTTCCCTTTCAGATGCGGAGAGGAAGTTTGTTTGTGGACCTGGGTTTGGTTTGAATACTACATCCTGTGCAATATCAACGTCAAACTCAGGCGCTTTGACTTCGGCTGCTACAACTTGAGGTTCAGATTGTTGCTTCGTTGGGCTTGGTTGCGTAGGCTCCGATACATTCTTCTTCGAGTTTTTTGATCTCTTGTAACGTTTCTTCGAGCCTTTTGGCAAGCTTCCGTTTAATTGTAGCTGCTTTCTTACGTTTACGCTCAATGTCTACTCTCTTCTTTAGCCCTGTATCAGATATGTATCTACCTGTTTGTTTTGTTAGCCACAGTGCTACTTCTCTATAAGAGTACTGCATAAGGTGTTTCTTTGCAAGTTCTAACGCTTCTAGCTCTGTAACTATGGGCTGAAGTATCTTGTCATTGTCAGGGTCCACTTCGTAACCAAACGGTACTGTTCTAGTTACTCTAGCAATTATGTGCCACTCTCTTTCTGCACCCTTGTGTGGTTTTGGTAGCTCCCAGTATCCCAGGGATTCACGATATTTTCTTATTCGTTTGTTCCTTCTTTCGATGGTAGTATAAATACGCCACCGCTAGATGACGATAAATCTACTCTATCTACTTTACCTAGTCCTGCTCTATCAAGCAAGTCTTTAGCTGCTGACATCTTATCTCGTATGCCTAGCTCTGTTGGATCATACAAAGCACCTACCATAGCCATTGCAGCTTTGGGTGCTGTACGTGCAAAGTAGCTACGTGTACGATCACCAATCTCGTCTTTCAATGATTCAACAATGGCAGTAGTACTAGACTGTTCACCATACCCTGCTAGTTTTTTAGCTTGCACAACATCTCCACCTGCCTCATCAAATAAGACATCTAGAAATTTTTGTTGTTTTTCTGTTAGGTTTCTTGCCATTTAGTTCACCATGTAAATTACAAATCCGAATATACCAAACCCTGCAATTAAAAGCAAACCTGTTACGCCCCAAGTTACAATAGCTTCTTGCATTTCGGCTTTACGGTATTCTTGTTCTTTCTTTTGTTTACGTATTCTACCTTCAGTTGCTACAAGTTCATCCCAGGCAGATGGACCCATGCTGAAACTAATCCAATCTTTTAGCTCTTTTCTCATGGCTTCGGCTTTCTTCTTAGCCGTAAAAATCTCTAGAGCTTCTGCCTCAACAGATTGTCCGTTGAGTGCTTTCCACCAAGGTGGGTTCTTATTTTTCTGTTCAGCATAGGACAAGTCACTCATAGCACTCGCCCATTGGGTCAACTGTCCTGACATATCTTGTAGGTCTTTACCTACCTGAAAGCCTTTCTTCAACGCATTGAAAGCTACGGTTGCACCACCGATGATTGTTACTGGGTCCACGAGCCTCCTCCAAAAGTACTCCTACCATCATTAAAAGCATCACCTGTTTATTCATCAGAGTGCTTTACCTGTTAGTATGGCTCTTTCTATATCGTGTCTGCCAATACCTAAGTCTCTTAGCTCTCTGTCAGTCATTTTGTAAAGTTGCATACGTGCAATCTTACGTCTAGCTGACTCTGCTCTTGCTTCTACTAATCTATTAAATATTCTTTTAAACATTATATACTCCTACGTTAGCCCTACCTTTTAGGACGTACATAGTTATACATAAATGTTGTTAGGTTAGTAGCGACATTACGGAATAGCCGCTATGACTTTCCTTTTACCTTTTTGACTAGTTTAGTTGTCCAAGCTTCGTTCTCTGGCGTATTCGGATCATCTTTGACGTAGTGACCCTTTTCGTTACGAGCACGTACTGTCACCTCTTCCATTTCCTCTTCAGGCTCTGGCTTTGGTTCAGCTTTCTTTGGTGCTGCTTTCTTTTTCTTAGCAGCAGGTTTAGCTTCTGCCTGTCTGCACAACTCTGTTACGTTAGGGTCTTTACACTGCACATTGCCGTAGGCATCTTCTGCTGCAGATTGATTTCCCATAGAGTCACGAACACAACCGTTTTCATCTACTGTGTATCCGTTAGCTTCTAGGACATCTCTATATTGTTCATAAAATTTTGCCATGTTATCTCGTACTTTTTATTAAGTGAGGGAAGTTTCTACCGCCTCTGGCTCCACCTTTAGTGGCAACACCACCCATTGAGTAGCCTTTTTTCTTTTTAGCCATACCACCGTTAGCCATTTTACCTTTACCATCAGCAGCATAAAACGGAACCATCTTTCCGTCTTTACCTTTGACCATCTTTAAGCCACCTGATGCATAGCCCTTCTTTTTCATACCGCCCATGGCATAGCCTTTTTTCTTCATGCCACCCATTGCGTAACCTTTTTTCTTCATTCCATGTTTCATTATTGATCCTCACTGTACAGATTGTTAAATACTCTTTGCGTATCCCATATATAGTCTACGTCTTCTTTTGAATTATAAGTGTGTTGGTTTGGCTTAAAGTCTGGTGCACCTTGACCTGTTTCAAACCATGCAGGGTGAGTTACTCTCACTCTATTATTGGGTAATGCAACCATATTACCTGTATACTTACCTGCATCTAACAACTCTAATACGTGAGACTGTTTATGCTGTGCAGGATCATCAGCTACTTCATTATCTGTGTAGTCTACCGTAAAGTAATACTTTGCAGGATAGAACTCACCATCTACTTTTGCTATCCAAGGAGCAGGACTTGCTCTTTCTAACTTGTAAACTGAATGTGTATGAGACATACAATCCCAAGGCTGTGCCATATATGGTGGTAACTCTTCAGGCCATTCTTCGTATGGCGTATCAGCTACAAGTGCAGTCAGGGGCATCCTAGCCCACATTGCACCACCGTGTACATTCTCTGAGTCATCGAAGTCTGACTCGCATCCAGTAAATAAAACTTGAAAGCTTAACGTTCTGTTTGGCATGGTGGTTACACCTATGACCATACAATGTAAAAACTCTCCGTGATATTCTTCTAAGTTCTTCGTGTATTCTCTACGTACCCATGCTTTGAAGTACGGTATACTACTTTGTAGATACGGCATCTTTCTTATGTTTCCTTCGCAATTCTGCTTTAGCTTGTTTAAAGACATTTGCTATAGCTGTCTTGCCCATGACTTTAGCACGTTGTTCTGCTACGGTCAATATTTGGATCTTTCTTGCGTAAGGTTTGTTTATTCTTTTTACTTTAGCTACGGTAGCTCTTGCGTCTTCCATAGTAGCAAACTTAATCGATACGGTATCTTTAGGGTTTTCGTCTGTGTATAATCTACGTCCAGATCCTTTGGGTTTCTTACCTGTCCCTACTTTAGGATCTCTCTTCTTCTTAGTCATTTCTTGCCTTTAGGCTTAACACCACGCTTCTTCATACTGACTGCAATGGCTGCTTGTTGTTTAGCACTTTTAGCAACACCACCTTTGTTGGCTCTAAATCTCCTAGTTTTCTTTGCGATTTCTTTAGGTTGAGATACATGCTGCTTACCTGCCGCCTTGCCTTTTCGTTTAGCTCTGGTTGTAGCGGCATACTCACTGCTGCTAAGAGACTTAATAGCCTTAGAAGGGAGGTAACGTTCACCAGTAGCATTAGGGCCTTGCGTAGAGGGCTTACCACTTTTGGTCCTCCACTTCTGATCTCCCCACTTCTTTAATGACTTTTGTGGTGCTCTCATTTAGACTTGACTCTTTTACTAGGTGCTAAGTGTTGTGTGTTACGTCTTGCTAATCCACCTTCGGAGTAACCCATAAAAGCACCTATAGCACCTGCTTTAGGATTATTACCAAATGAACGTGACTTTCCTTCAGAGTCTATAAGTCTTATGCCTTTATCTGTGATGTCGTAGTCGTAACCGTTTTCTTTTGCTAAAGCAATTACACCATCTATACTTAACCTAGTTGACTTATTTAGATCTTCAAATCCCATGTACGCCATAATAACTCCTACCTACCTTCGCAAGTTATAGCACCACAATCACAGGTACTGTAGTTGCACTTTCTTGCTCTGACTGCACACCAC
>MDTA01042386.1_pt1 | contig 10513 bp, 11 predicted proteins | sample 811151 | NCBI WGS metagenome assembly MDTA01 (sample SAMN05326648, study PRJNA326480) | marine metagenome | isolation source: seawater | place: Indian Ocean: South | collected 2010 | reverse complement strand
TTTATTTGCTGGTGGTTTTTTGCATGGTTTAATTAATAATAAATCTACAAAAGAAAGTTTAGAGACTGCAACAGAAATGTCTTCGAAGGTCATTCAAATAATAGGAGCTAGACTTAATTGATCAAGTATATAACAATTTTTTCTATAGATAATCTGAATTAGTTTTTTTTCTTTTAAAACTTCCTTTACCCTTTTTTGGTTTTACTACTCTTTTTCTATATTTAGTTGTAAAAAGATCCTTTGCTATCTTGTTTCTTTTTTTCACAAAAAATATCCATCTTTATTATTTAATATAAAATTTTCATCCATAAATTTATCTAAAATTTTTTTTCTTAATCTGTAAATATGAGTTTCAACAGTATGTGTATCTGCCTCAGCTGAATAATTCCAAACAGATGATAGTATAATTTTTTTTGTGATAGGTTCCTTATTAATGAGAAATAACTCGAGAAGCTGAACCTCTTTCTCTGTTAAAGTAATTGAGTCTGATAATTTAGATAATATTTTCTCGTTTTTGTTTAAAAAATAATCTTTAATTTTAATTGAAGAATTATTGCTAAATTTTTTCCTTGCAGCTGTATTTTCAATAACTGCATTAATTTCTTTTAAAGTTGCAGGTAGTTCTAAATAGGCATCATAATTACTAGATAAATCTTTCTTACTAGCTGCACAAATTTTTAGCGAACTACTCGCATCAATAATTTTTTTTTGCTGTTTATCCTTTAAAACTTCTATATGAAATAAGATTAAATCAATTTCTTTATTTGAGCCTATTTGAAGAGGATTAAACTTTAAAAAAGTTTTAAGTTCATTTAATGTAGAATTAAATGAAGTTGGGCCTAAAATTAAAACATTCAAATCATGCATATCTTAATAAATAGAAAATACCTTACTTTTGAGAATTATAAAGTAAAATGCGCTATAGGAAAAAGAGGAATTGCGCACAAAAAAAAAGAGGGTGATTTAATTACTCCTAAAGGGAGTTTCAAAATTAAATTCTTACTTTTCAGGAACGACAGAATTAAGAAAATTCAGACAAAATTGAAAAAAATTAAAATTAAAAGAAATATGGGTTGGTGTGATGATCCTAGATCCATAAAGTACAATAAATTAGTTAATTTACCATTTAAATATAATTGTGAAAAACTTTACAAAAAAGAAAATATCTACGATTTAATATTGGTTTTAAATTATAACATGACACCTACAAAAAAAAACAGAGGAAGCGCAATTTTTATACATGTGGCAAGAAAAGATTATAAAAAAACAGAGGGTTGTATTGCTATAAAGAAAAACCACCTTTTAGAGATACTAAATAGAATAAACAAAAGAACAAAAGTTAAGATCGTGGCCCAAAAATAGAACTGCCAACTCTAATGAATGTCGACTCATTTTTAACTGCATTTAAGTAATCAGCTGACATACCCATGCTAAGTTGCTTTAAAGAAAGAGATTTATTTAATTCATTCAAAGATTTAAAATATTTTTCAGAATTATTATCATTAGGTGGTATCACCATAAGTCCTATAATTTTAAGGCCGGCTTCATGTACACAGTAATTATAAAAAGGTTCTAAATCTCCCGTCGGTATACCTGATTTTTGGATTTCATTTCCTAAATTTACTTGAATAAAATATTCGAGTTTTTTGTTTAAATTTTTTTCGTGTTTTGCTAAAGCGTCAGCTAATTTCTGGTTGTCAAGAGAATGTATATAATCAAAAAGTTTTACTGCGTCTTTTGATTTATTGGTTTGTAATTTACCAATCATATGTAATTTAATTTCATTTTTTTCTTCTTTTTGTTTAGACCATTTTGAAATTGCTTCTTGAACTTTATTTTCACCATAATGAATATGACCATAATTTATTAATGGCCTTATATGTTCTAAAGGAAAGGTTTTACTTACCGCTATAATATTCACTGGTCTTAACGGTTTTAAAGAAATAATATTAGATTTTATTTTGTCAAATCTTTCCACTATTGTAGTCATATGATAATTAAAAAAAAATATTTTCTTATTATTGAAAGTATAAAAGATATTGATTTAAAAAACATAAAAAAACGTCACAAATTCAGCATTATTTACAGGAATAAAAAAAGTGCAGATAATTTAACTGAATTACAAAAATTTAGAAAAAGCTGTAAAAGTAAATCTGTAGAATTCTTTGTTGGTAACGATTTAAAGCTTGCGGTTAAATTAGAGTCAGATGGCATTTATTTATCTTCATATAATAGCAATTTGAAAGTATTGTCATATAAAAAATCTAACTTTAAAGTAATTGGGTCTGCCCATAACTTCAGGGAAATTAATACTAAAAATAAACAAGGTTGTGGCTCGATCCTATTTTCAAAACTTTTTTTTGTAAATTATGATACTCAATCACCATATTTAGGAGTTATAAAATTTAATAAACTTCTTAAAGATAATAAAAATCTAATCCCATTAGGTGGAATAAACCTGAATAACGTTAATAATTTAAAGAATATAGACTGTAAAGGTTTTGCCTTAATGTCTGAGGTAAAAAAAAAGCCGGCTAAAATATTTAGCCGGCTTTTCTAATATTACTTTATTAACTAATTAAAACGCCATAGTTACTGCAATTAATGTTTGGTCTTGATTAGCACCATCTACGTATCCATTATTGTCGTGAGATCCGTGTGATAACGCTATTGTCATACCACCCATTGTGTAAGCAACTTGAACAGCAGAAGATTCTTGTTCTACTGAAGAGTCATCTACTTTAACTGCGTCTGATGTTTCTCTTTCGTAAGAAACAGATAAGTCATCAGATGCTGCGAAAGCTATAGAATAGTTAGTTTGTTCATAGTATTCTACTGGCTTCGTAGCGTCGTTAAATGTTGCGTCTGCATTTAATGGAGCTTTGTAAGCTTTAGAATAACCAACAGATACTGGTCCATTAGCAAATGTTGCGTAATATGCACCTGACTCTGCTTCTTGGTCGGTCTTAGCTAAACCTGTTCCATCAAATTCAAAGTATGAAGCACCGATAGTTAAACCATCAATTGGAGCTGCTTTAATTTGCATCTCTGTTGCACTTCTACCTGGGTTTGACGTACCTTGAGTATTCACAGCACCACCGTTGTTCCCTGAAGAACCTGCACTCACATCTGACGTATTTGTTGCATACGCGATTTTGAATGAAGTTCCAAATGGTAACAAGTCAGCAGGTGTATGATACTGAATGTTGTTGTATGAATCGATTGTGAAGTTATCTGAAGTCGCTGAAGGATCACCCATGTCAGTTGGTCTTGCGTAAACTGATTGTGAACCTGCATCTTCAACATCTAATCCACCTTCTGAAATGAAAACACCAACAGTTCCATAAGGAGTTGATAGTGTTAATTTCGTATCGTCATTCTCTGCTCCCGCTTGCGCACTAGCTGTTGTTCCAGCTGTTACAGCATTTGGATCTAATTCCATAGAGTAAGACCATGTGTAACCATTGTCTAACTCACCGGCTGCAGTGAAGTTTAATTCGTTTGTTACACCTAAACCTTTACCTTTGTTAACTCCTCCGCTTAGAATGTTGTAAGTAGCTTTAGCTGTACCGCTTACACTTAATTCACCTGCGTTAGCTGACGCGAATAAAGAAATAGAAGACAACATAACGATTACTGATTTGATTATGTTTTTCATATTTTTCCTTTTGTTATTTAAGTTAAAATTTAACTTGGCCGTAAAATATTCATTAAGAATGTTGTATTCCATCAATTTTATTATATTTTATGCTATTTTTTTTCATTGTTGCATATAAGCAACACCTTTTTTTCTTTGTAAAATAGCCATTTATTGCTAACTATTCGAGAATTATCGACCGTAAATTAACCATAGTTATTGTTAAGTATAAATTGTAATAATTAAACATGTCGAATTTTGCTAAAACCTTATTTATACCCTTATTAGTTGTCCTTTTTATAGCAGGCTGCGGTAATAAAAAATTTGGAGATACAAGAAAAACACCTGTTAATGCTCAAGAACGTGCTAGGAAAAATGTAGAAGAAGGTAGAGGCGTAAGTGTTGGAGGTATTCTTGGTAGAGGTAATACAAATTATGAATTTAGCTCTTCGAATCCTATGTGGAGAGCATCTCTTGAGTTATTAGATTTTTTACCTTTAAGTACTGTAGATTATTCAGGAGGGGTAATAGTTTCAGATTGGTACTCTGACAGTGCAAAATCCAATGAGTCTATAAAAATTTCTCTACGCTTTTTGTCGAACGAGATTAGAAGCGATAGTTTAAAAATTATTGTCCATAAAAAAAAATGCTCTTCTTCTCAAAGCTGTACAACAACACTACAAAAGAATTCTAAAATAATTGATGAGCTTAGAAAAAGTATATTGACTAAAGCTGCTATCTTCGAAAAAGAAAAGAAAAAATAATTATATAAATGGAAAGAATCAATTTTCAAGCAATTGAAAAAAAATGGCAAAAGGTTTTTTCACAAAAAAATCTATATAGAAAAGATGGAAAAAAGTTTTATTGCCTAGAAATGTTTCCTTATCCATCGGGGAAAATCCATATGGGTCACGTAAGAAATTATACTATAGGTGATGTAGTTGCTCGATACAAATATTTAAATAACTATAACGTGCTTCACCCTATGGGATGGGACGCGTTTGGTTTGCCAGCTGAAAATGCATCAAAACAAAACAACTTGCACCCAAAAAAGTGGACTTTACAAAATATTTCAAAAATGAAATCTCAATTAAAACTTATGGGACTATCAATTGACTGGGATATGGAAATTGCTACTTGTGATAAAGAATATTACAAACACCAACAAGAAATTTTTATAGATTTTTATAATGATGGTTTGGTTTCAAGGAAAGAAACCTATGTGAACTGGGATCCAAAAGAGAAGACTGTTCTAGCTAATGAACAAGTTATTGATGGAAAAGGTTGGCGATCTGGAGCAGTTGTAGAAAGAAAAAAATTATCACAATGGTTTTTCAATATAACAAATTTTTCCAATGAACTTTTGAACGATCTTGAAACACTTACCGGATGGCCTGAAAAAGTAAAACTAATGCAAAAAAACTGGATAGGAAAATCATATGGATGTGAAATCAATTTTGAGATTTCCGGCAAAGCAGAAAAAATTAAAGTTTTTACAACCAGACCAGATACAATCTTTGGTGCAAGCTTTATAGCTCTCTCAGTAGATCATCCTTTAAGTAAAAATTACATTAACGACAGAACTTTTATTAAATTTAGAGAAGAATGTGATAAAACTGGCACAACAGAAGAAGCTTTAGCTAATGCAGATAAGTTAGGTTTTAAAACAAATTTAAAGGTTAACCATCCATTCATGAATAAACAAATTCCTATTTATTTTGCTAATTTTGTTTTAATGGATTACGGAACTGGTGCTATTTTTGGCTGCCCGGCACATGACCAAAGAGATTACGATTTTGCGAATAAATATAATCTTGAAATAATTAAAGTAGTTGATGATGGCAATTTAGATAAACCTCTTACAGAGGCTTTTACGGGTTCAGGCTCTATGATTAATTCTCAAATTTTAGATGGATTAGACATTTCCTCAGCAAAAAAGAAAATTATTGAAGTTATTGAAGAAAAAAAAATTGGAAAAAAGAAAACTTTATTTAGATTGAAAGATTGGGGTGTTTCGAGACAACGCTATTGGGGTTGTCCAATTCCAATGATCTATCTTGAAGATGGAACTGTCGTTCCTGTTGAAAAAAGTGAGCTTCCTATTGAGTTACCTGAAGATATTGATTTAAATTCAAAGGGTAATCCTCTAGAAAGTCACCCGAGTTGGAAAAATACAATACATAAATCAACTGGTAAAAAAGCTATCAGAGAAACTGATACTTTGGATACATTTGTAGACTCTTCTTGGTATTTTTTAAGGTTTTGTTCACCTAAACACGACTCATCTCCGTTTGACAAAAGCAAAATCAATTATTGGATGCCTGTTGATCAATATATTGGTGGAGTTGAGCACGCCATACTTCACTTACTATATTCACGTTTTTTTACGAAAAGTCTTAATAAAGTTGATAAAGAAATTAATATTAAAGAACCTTTTAAAAACCTTTTTACGCAGGGAATGGTCTGTCATGAGACTTATAAAGATAAAAAAAATAATTGGCTATATCCTGATGAAATAGAAAAAAAAGATAATATTGTAGTAAAGAAATCAGATAATTCTGAAGTAATAGTTGGACCTCCAGAGTCTATGTCTAAATCTAAAAAAAATACTATCGACCCAGAAATAATGATTAAACAATATGGTGCGGACTCAGTGAGGTGGTTTATTTTATCTGATAGCCCTCCAGAAAAGGATGTTCAATGGTCAGATACAGGAGTTGCTTCTGCTAATAAGTTTTTGCAGAAAATATGGGATTTAAATTGTTCTTCAAAGAATAGGAAAGTTGAAAAAGTTGACGCTAACATTGAAAAAGATTTTATTACTAACATTAATAATTTTGCAAATAAAATTGACCAGTCTATAAATCAATTTCGTTTCAATGTGTCTATTGCACTCTTTTATGAAACTTATAATTATTTTAAAAAACACGTTGATAAAAAAATTGGAAATAAAGTTTTTAAAGAGTGCTTTGTAAAATTAATGAAATTAATGATACCTTTTACTCCACATTTAGCACATGAATGTTTAGAATTTCAAGAATGCAAAAACGTTGATGAATGGCCTAAAATTGAGGCAAATAGGTTTGAAGAAATAAAGATTGCAATCCAAATAAACGGAAAAACAAGAGATATTTTAACAGTTAAAAAAGATTTAGAAGAAGGTAAAATAAAGGATATTATTGAGGAAAAATCTAAAGCAAATAAATTCATTAAAGGGAGCAAAATTATTAAAACAATCTACGTTAAAAATAGGATAATAAACTTCATAACAAACACATAATGAAAATAATAACGCTATTTACAATTGTTGCAGTTTTTACAACAAGTTGCGGTTTTAAAGTATTGAAACAGTCTGAACTTCAGGATTTTTACATATCAAGTATAGAAACTACTGGAGATAGCAGAATTAATTTTAGCTTAAGAAATAAATTAATTATCCAAGCCAAGGACGAAAGTAAAAAAGAAATTAAATTAAATATAAATACTGATAAAAGTAAAAGCATCAAAGAAAAAAATTCTAGTAATGAAATAACCAAATATTTGATAAAAATTAATTTGCTTTTAAAAATTGAAGATGAAAAAGAGCTAATAAAAACTTTGAAAATTTCAGATCAATTAGATTACAACGTTGGAACCCAATATTCTCAAACAATAAATAATGAGAGACAAGCTATAAAAGCTATTACGAATAAATTAGCGGAGAAGATAATTAAAGAAATATCTTTAATAAGAATTAATGATTTATAAAAGTTATATAGTCGAGCAAAACATAAAAAGTTTAAAAGAAAATATCATTTTATTTTATGGTGAAAATCTTGGTCTTAAAACAGATTTAAAAAATATTATTAGACAGAATGAAAAAGAGGCAGAAATTATTAATTTTTTGCAAGAGGATATAATTAAAAATGAAGAACAATTTTTTAATGAAATATTAAATCTCTCACTTTTTGAAAAAAAAAAGATTTTTTTTATAAGAGAGGTCAGTGAAAAAATTTTACCAATAATTCAAAAATTAGAAGAAAAAATGGATGATCAAAAAATTTATTTGTTCGCGGAAATACTTGATAGGAAATCAAAATTAAGATCTCACTTTGAAAAATCAAAAAAAACAGGCGTAGTTGCTTGTTACGCAGATAATGAAATCTCAATAAAAAAAATAATTTTACATCAATTAAAAAACTTTAAGAATCTGACGATACAAAACATTAATTTGATAATAAGTAATTCAAATTTGGATAGGATAAAACTAAACAACGAGCTTGAAAAAATTAAAATATTTTTTAACGATAAAGTATTAGATACAGAAAAACTAGAAGCATTATTAAATATAAAAGAAAACGATAACTTCAATGATTTAAAAAATGAGGCTATAAGTGGAAATAGAGATAAAACTAATAAATTAATTAATGAAACATTTATAGAAAAGGACAAGTTACTATTTTATTTAAGCTTGATAAACAATAGGCTTATAAAACTTGTCGAAATATCAAACTTATCAAAGGATAAAAATATAGAAGAAACAATAAATAATCTAAAACCACCAATTTTTTGGAAAGAAAAACCAATAATTTTAACTCAAGCAAGAAAATGGAATTCTAATAAATTAAAAAAAATTTTAAATGAAACCTATGAACTTGAATTAAAATTAAAATCAAATTCTTCAATAAACCAAAAAATCCTTTTCAAAAAATTAATAGTTGATATTTGCTCTGGAGCTAATTTTTAGTAAGTAAGTCTGATACGAATTCAAATTGTTCTAAATCTTTGTATTCAATGGTAATTTTTCCTGAATTATTTTTTTTGTTTAAAATATTAACTTTTAAGCCAAGTATTTTTTCTATTCTTTCTTGAGCTTTTAAAATGTTTGTATCAACTCTCTTCTCTTTAAAATTTCCTTTTTTACCTCTAGTTAAATATTCAACTTTTCTTGCACTATAATTCTTAGCAACAATTTCTTCGGCTATAGAGGAAGCGTTAGAAATTCCAATTAATGGTCTTGCTTGACCGGAGGTTAGTGTGCCTTCTTCTAACATTGCTAAAACATCTTTAGGTAAAGTTAATAATCTTAAAGTATTGCTAATATGACTTCTGCTTTTTGACATTAATTTAGAAATACTTTCATGATCATATTTAAACTCCTCATTTAACCTTTTATATCCACGTGCTTCCTCGATAGGGTTTAAATCATCTCTTTGAATATTCTCTACAATAGCTACCTCTAAAGACTCTACATCACTTAAATCTAAAATCGTAACCGGTATCTCATGAAGTCCGGCTCTTTGCGCTGCCATCCATCTTCTTTCCCCAGCCACTATCTCATATTTGCCATTTTCTGATTTATTTGGACGGACAGCAATAGGCTGGATAAGTCCGTTTTTCTTAATAGAATTAGCCAATTCTTCAAGTTTTTCCTCTCTAAAATTCTGCCTTGGCTGGTAAGGATTTCGGCTTAAATCACTTATGGAAACAGTACTAGTTTGTTTGATATCTGAAGGTTTGTCTCTCGGTTTTTCATCACCAAACAAAGCTGATAGTCCACGACCTAATCCTTTTTTTTTTTCCACTCATGCAGCGCTCACTATTTTGTTTTTAAATTCTTCAGCTAATTTAAAATATGATTTACTTCCAACACAGCTTTTATCATAAATTACGCACGGCAAACCATGCGATGGTGCTTCTGATAATCTTACATTTCTTTGGATTACAGTTTTATAAACCTTGTCTTTAAAATAATTTCTTGCTTCTCTGTCTACTTCAGATGATAGTTTGTTTCTTTTGTCAAACATAGTTAAAAGTATTCCTCTTATAGAAAGCGTGGGATTAAGGTTTTCTTTTATTCGATCTATTGTTTTAACTAACTGTGTGATTCCCTCTAAAGCAAAGAATTCTGTTTGTAATGGAACTAATAGTTCATCTGATGCTACTAAGGACATAATGGTAAGCAAGCTTAATGAGGGGGGACAATCTATAAATATGTTGTCATACTTTTTAAGCAATCCTGATTTTTCTGATGATAGTATTTCTTTCAAGACAAATGCTCTTTTGGAATCGTTAGCAGTTTCAACTTCTAAACCAGATAAATTTACATGTGACCCAACAATATCTAAGTTTTGAACATTAGTTTTTTGTATCGCTTGAGCAAGATTAATTTTTTTTATTAATAAATTGTAAATATTTTTATCTTCATCACTATTACTTTTGCCAAATCCTGTTGTGGCGTTTCCTTGTGGATCTAAATCTATAACAAGATTTGTTTGACCCATTATGGACAGTGAAGCTGCTAAATTTATTACGGTTGTCGTTTTTCCTACTCCGCCTTTTTGATTAATCACCGAAATTGTTGTCGTCATTTTTTAAAATTGACTATAATTATCTTTGAATTCTCGTTTGTTATACTATTTTCAAGTTTATAATCGTATTTTTTCTTTTTGGAAGCTTTTTTTAAATCTTTCTGTGCGTTTTGACCCTTCAAAATTATTAATTTATGTGACTTTTTGACGATTTCACGTGAAACTTGTATTATACGTTCTAATTTCTTGAAAGCCCTAGCTACTATGTAATCAGAATCAATTATTTCTTCATAAATATTTCCGTATATTTTAACATCTAAAGATAATTTTTTACTTATATCCTTAAGAAAAGCCCTTTTAACTGGGGATTTCTCATACAATTTCACGTGAAAGCTCTTATTCTTGTTAAATATTGCTAAAATTAGCCCTGGAAAACCAGCGCCAGAACCTAAATCTGATAAGGATCCTTCTGAAAAATTGATAAATTTGACTAACTGAGCTGAGTCAAGGATATGTCGATGCCAAATATTGTTTTCAGTGCTTTTAGAGATAAAGTTATGCTTTGTATTAGCCTTAAGCAGTTCAT
>MDTA01151833.1_pt1 | contig 10514 bp, 10 predicted proteins | sample 811151 | NCBI WGS metagenome assembly MDTA01 (sample SAMN05326648, study PRJNA326480) | marine metagenome | isolation source: seawater | place: Indian Ocean: South | collected 2010 | reverse complement strand
GACACCTTCACCCTCACCGGTGGCGTGGCGTTCGAGGAATCGCCGCTGGCCAACGACGTGAACCCGGAAGTGAACTACCTGGATTCCGACCGCACCGTGATCGGCCTGGGCATGAGCGCGACCTTCGACCACGTCTACGGCCTCAAGCATCCGCTGCGCCTGGACTTCGGCTATCAGTACCACCTGATGGACCAGCGCGAATTCCAGATCAAATCCAGCCAGCCGACCGCGCTCAACGATGATGTGGTGGAAACCAAAGGCGACGTTAACGTATTCGCCGGCTCCATCAGCATGCAGTTTTAAGGGGGCACCATGAAGACAAGAATGATCAAGCGGAAAGGAACGCTGCTGTCCTCCGTCGCGATGCTCAGCACCGCGATGCTCCTCACCGCCTGCGGCGGTGACGGCGGCGATTCACCTGTCGACGATTTCGGCAGCAACCCGGGCGAGGGCGACAATCAAGCGCTGCTCTACGCCTATCCCGATAACGGCCAGGGCGAAATCTCCACCGCCGCGCCGGTGGTACTGCGCTTTTCCAGCGCCGTCAACCTGGGCCAGGCTCAAAACTCCATCACTCTGTATGAGGGCGATGCCGAGACCGGCACCGTGGTCAACACCACCCCGGAGTCAGTGGCCAAAGAGCCCAACAACGTGCTGCTGCAGCCCGACGAGGATCTGAAGCCGAACCAGACCTACACCGTGGTGATCGACGACCTGCGTCTGCGCAAAGGCGTCGCCAAGGACCAGACCCTTACCTTCACCACCCGGCCGCTGAACGAAGGCCCGAAAAACCTGGTGGTGAAAGAAGACACCTTCGAAGTCAGCCGGCGCATGCCCGACGGCTCCGAAATGGAACCGGTGATGGATTTCTCCAGCTTCCGTTTCCAGTTTACCCAGCCTATCGATCGCGCCACCGCCAACTACGGCGACGGCAACACCGTGCTGCTGCGTGACGGCGCCGGCGACCCGGTGGACGCCACGCTGCTGATCGACGGCGCCTACATGACCGTGGACCCGGACGCGGAATACCTGAACGCCGGCGAAACCTACACCCTGGACATCACCGCGGACCTGGCCAGCACCTACGGCGAGACCTTCGGTGCCGAGAGTTACACGTTCACGCCGAAAGACTCTTCCCCGGGCCGCGAACCGGCGATCCTGGTACAGAAACTCACCCAGGGCACCACCTCCCGCCTCACCGGCAAGCCGGTGAACGAAGTGCCGGTTAACGGCACGCTGCTGGGCGAGAACGACAACATCACCCAGGCGAGCGCTGAAGTGGTGCGCGCGGAACTGGCGGACGTCACCACCTACACGGACGTCACCCCGATTCGCTTGCCCAAGGGGACCGTCCTCAACGGCGCGGAAATCAACCCGATCCTGATCGGCGGCGAAGTACCGGCCGGCTTCGGCTCCGGCGACGTCACCATGACCGTGCTGTCCGACGCCAGCGGCTACCTGGTGCCGAACCCCTACGCCGAGAACAACCCGGACGCCCTGCGCATCGTGCACCTGCTGATGGACGTGGGCATCGCCACCAGCGAAGCGCGCGCCAACGGCGCCTTTACTCAGGATCTGATGCACATCGAGCTGGTCGGCCTTGCCGAGGTGGACCCCGAAGCCGGCGTGCTGAACCTGGATGCGGTAAGCGTGGTTGAGCCCAACATTCTGGGGCAGGAATACGGCTACGGCATGTTGAGTTTCCAGTTGCAGTCTTATAAAGATCAAAACAATGCGCCGCAGGTCGTGGGGGATGATACTTCCCCGGCGTTGCAGAGTTGGAGCCTGGAAGACCTGGTGGGTGAGCAAGCTAAAACCGGCCTGGTTAAGCCGGGCGATCCCATCATTCTTAACTTTGACGAGCCACTGAAAGCTTCTTCGGTCGCCGGGAAAGTGCACCTTCTGGAAAACGGTTTGGAAGTGGATACGGCCGTAAATGTCTCGGGGTCGGCCATCGTAGTGAATCCGGCGTCGCCGCTTAAATTCGACCATGAACTCGACCCGGTCGATTATGAACTGGTTGTTGACAGCGGCATTACGGATATCAACGGTAATGAAACCGCGAGCATCTCGAAGAGCTTCGCCTTGCCCTTGGTCGTGGATCAGATCATCGGAGGGATTGACCCGAGCGAAAATCCGGAGGAGATGCGGATTCGCCCCCCGGTTGTCACCGCAACCTATCCTGGTTTCCCATGTGTGACCGACCCGCAGACCCGTGATCTGGCGAACGACATGGCGGGTATTTGTCTCGGCAGCGTTTACGAGTGGACGCACCCTGATAACCCTGAGGGCGGCACCGAGGACAGTGACTCAGTGCCCGTAATGGCCCTGCCTAAAAATCGGCCGATTATCGTTAATTTCTCGAAGAACGTTGATGCGGATTCGGTGCAGCTCGGTAGTACTTTTACAATTTACGAAGTCGACGCGAACGGTAATCCTATTGGCGGGCAGATCAATGGTTCGCTGAAAGTTAACCCCCGGCAGATCACTTTTTATCCGGATGAGGAGTGGCAGGAAGGAGCGTTATACGCCTACACACTGCATTCCAACGGTGATATGCATGACAGCAGCTGCGATCCGGCGACCGCCATCTGTTCCGATGAACAGCCGGCCTTGCCTCTTCAAACGCAGATACTTGGGGAGCTAACGATTGATCTTTACCCGCAAAAGGATCCAGGTTTCGCGCGTTTAAGCACTGATCCGGTCGACGAGCGCGGCGGCGGGAAAAACATGGTGATTTATTTCCGCGGAGGCGCAGAAAGCAATAGTGTTCTTCAGAACTTAGTTAATGCGCCCACGTCGGATACAAACGCGAACTTCTTCCACGATACGAATCATGATGTTCAAGGCGAGATTCTCTTTCCAAGTATTTCTTATACGGTTCCACGAGAATATGCAGTGGAGGAAAAGGAACCCGGTGAAGAACCGGATCCTTACGCCGATCAAACTGAGAGCCCGCTAAATGGCGTTCCTATTGATCTGAACGGCGTAAAGCCGATTCCGAATAGCGCCAAGGTGCTCTCCCGGAATACCGCTGGTTCTCAGGAAACGGACTCGGACGGTTTTCCATTGGGCGTTAACTATGGGAATATCGGCTGCGGTGTTCGGGAGGCGATTCCCTTTGATCCAGACAATCCGTTTGCAGGAAATTATTTTATTCCTGTAAATTGTCCCGACAAAAAATTTGTATACTTGACTGGCGCGTTGAATGCTGAGGTTACTGATGAGTACTCCGAGCAAAGAGATGCGATAAAAGTAAAAATTTGGCCAAGCCAGATCGTTACGACCAGTTTGACTACGTACACAAATCTCTTCTCTTCCCAATTCGTTTATTCCTATAGTGGGCCGCAGTTACTACGGATTCGGTACGCACCAGGCCCTGATGGAAAGCGTGATCAACCAGTTACGGCTTGGATCAGAGAGACCGAAGAGGGGCCTGTTCTGGATGCAACGGTCGATTTGTATCTTGATGTTCCTTATCTTGAACAGCGATTCTTTGCTGTAGATAACCGACATAATCTGCATAGTTATCCGTTGACGATGGATCTCTCAGGCCCGCTTGAGTTCCTTGATGACGGTCGAATGGTTGTGACTCAATTTAATTATAATAATATTGATATAGACCTTCGTGGGTATGGTGATAAAGAAGGGGGTATCAATACCAAACTTGATTTAAGGCTGCCAGACAGAGGGACATACATAAAATATGTGACTCAGCCTATTAAGTGATAGCCTCGCCCTTACCATCCCCTCGATGGTGAGGGCGTTCGCCTTTAGAGGGAAAGTAAAATCGCCCACGTCATTGGGTATATCTCTTTGCGCCCAAGCTTTCCGGGGCCCGGTAAATCCGTAGACTTTGCTCTGCTTGACATATCCAAGCCGGGCCTCGGAATACCGTCGCACAGTCGCGCTGATTGTTGAGCGCCAGTCCAACTTGTCAATTCGATGCTTGATCCAATCTACCTCCTAACTGAGCCGAATATGTTTTCGTGGTGATGCGCTGAACGGGCCTGCACGGCTAGGAGACGTCGAGGTTTGCTGACCCGGAAGTGCTCTTTCGGACACCCGGACCTTAGGGATACCAAAGAAAGTTATATTGACAGACGGAACAGGCAGCCTGGGTCGGTGTGGCTTCGTTTGGTAGTGTTTTGTAGATTATCGAGTGTGGATGAACAGCTACAAGGATTTAAAAAGAGGAGTAGGTGCCCCGGGCTTTCGGTTGCCCAGGGCATGGTCTTTAAGTAAAAGCACTTTAAGTCAAAGTAAAAGAATAAAACCTGTATGTCAGCGATAAATTAGGGGTAGATGTTTAGGTCTCCGCTATGGCTCTCGGCAGGCACGATAGTAAGCGGAACATCCGTTTCGATAGAGCAGTTGTTCGATATATTCTGATCTGGAATTGTAATGAAGGAGGGGTTGCTGCCTGAGTTTTTAAAGTTGATGTATATGCTTTCGCCATCACATTCAAAAAATGTATGCCCCGTGAAGGTTATGCCAGAGAAATCTATTCTGGCTCCTTCGTTGGAAACGTTGCTTATCGTTCCGGTGCCCAGGTTTTGAATGCTGAAAACATGACAAGGATAAGAACCGCTTACTTGAGTATCAACAACCTCCATGGTGTCGGTGGATGTGTTGACTTCTGTGGTCATGTTTAGCGAGCATCCGAATGTAACGCTTCCATAACTTAGCTCGAAGCTGCCGAAAAAATTATACTCTTCCCCATTAGCGCCAACCGGGTCTAGCGTGATTGCATTGGCTTGCAGAGCTGCAGAAAGGAGTGCTATCCCTATAAATGTATGCTTCATAATGACCTCCAAAAAAACGGGCACCTATTGGTGCCCGTCATGTTTTAGCCTCGTTTTTCTTACGGGCTTACATTTACATCGCTGCTGTAGCTGTCAGCGGGAACGATAGTCAGCGGCGTGTCGGTTTCCAGAGTGCAGTTGCCGAAGCCTTGCTGCGCAATGGTGAAGTAGGAAGGGTTGCTTCCGTCGTTATGGAAGTCCGCTACCACGGTGCCATCGTTACACTGGAAAAAAGTGGCAACGGTGACGTCGACGCCGTCAAAAGTAACCTGGCCGCCGTCGGAATCGATGTTGCTCACATCGCCCACGTCCAGGTTGCTGATGTTGACGGAGCCGCAGGGGTAGGGGCCGCTTACATCGTTGTTGGTGATGGTAATGGTTTCGTTGCCGGCAGTGATGTAGCCGGACAGTTCCAGGGTGCAGCTGGCGGTGATGCTGCCATAGGACAGATCCGTGGTCCCGGAGAAGGTGTAGTTCTGGCCGTCAGCGCCAGCGGGATCCAGGGTCAGGGCTTGGGCAGAAGCCGCGCCCAGCAGAGCGATAGCGCCAGCAGCACCAAGAACAGCTTTCTTCATCATTTCCATAGACATGAGAGTCTCCTCATTCTTCCGTTTATTTGGATGGTTTCGGCAGCGATTCTTTACTTCTTCCATGGTCGCCGCCGTGTCGGTTGGTGAGTTGTTGTTTTTGCCCCCGAACCGACACGATTCACGTTAGAGGAGGTGGGAAGGCGGGAGAATAGCAAAAAATGAAAAGGGGTCTTTCAAAAAATGAAAACATGAAATTCGACAAACGAGAAAACAGAACGAGAACAAATACTTGGGGCTCAAATCTGGCGTACAACCATAAACAATAAAAGTTCTGCGTCCCCGACGAACGGTAGCTCATAGCCGACGAACGGTAGTATTTTCTGATGCGGCCAAAAAACGTGACCGGGAAATTGTCCGTTCTTTAAAATCCGATTTTGTTTTTCTTGTAAGCTTTTGGCTATTTATTCTGTAAGTTTTTCGCTGGCCTTCCGGGTTTGTTACCTATGGTAGCATTTTAACCAATCTGTAGCGTTTCACTTGGTTTTTGGTGTCCTGGGTCAAGCCGTTCGTTCCTTGAATATCGAAATATTTTGCATTTCGCCGGCTTTTTTCTGTGTCCGCGTCGTTAGCCGCGGGCTGCTATTAAGGTGTCGGACCCGTCTCGGCCGTTTTCGTGAAGGGTTGTTCGCGCTTTGTGGCGTACAGGTGTGTGCAAAGCAGTGGCTGTGGCGTGCTTCGCTTTTTCTTGCCGGCCGGTCGGGGTAAGGTTGTTGACTCATTGATTCGACAATAAGAACTGATCATGCAGCCTCGCCCCGCCTCAACGTTGGCGCTGCTTCGGGACACCGAGCAGGGCCTTGAAGTCTTGATGCTCCAGCGCACCCTTAAGGCCGTGTTCATGCCCGGCTTTTATGTGTTCCCCGGCGGCGCCGTCGACGACGGCGATCGCGACCTGGCCCGCGCCGGCCACCTTCAGGGGCACGATGACGATTCCGCCAGCGCCTTGCTGGGCCTGCCGGAGGGCGGTGGGCTGGGCTATCTGGTGGCCGCCGTGCGTGAGTGCTTCGAGGAGTCCGGCATGCTGCTGGCCCGCGACAGCGCCGGCCAGTGGCTGGACGGCGGCCATCCGGTGATGGACGGCCGCTGGGCGGTGGGCAGTGGTGAGGCGGATCTGGGGGATCTGTGCCGCTCCCACGGGTTGGCGTTGTCGCTGGACGGCATCGCCTATCTGGATCACTGGGTGACGCCGCCGGGGCCGCCGCGCCGGTTCGATACCCGCTTCTTCGCCGCCGTGGCGCCGCCGGACCAGGTGCCCGCCCACGACGGCGATGAAACCATCGACCATATCTGGATCCGTCCGCAGGACGCGTTGGAGGACCGCCGCCAGGGCCGTCGCGAGTTCGCCACGCCGACGGTGAGCGTGCTGCGCAAGCTGTCGGAGTTCGCCTCCGCGGACGAGGTGCTGGCCTACGCCCGCGACCGCCGGCCGCAAGCCTTCCCGACGCAGCCGTGGCCGGCGCGCAAGGGTGACGAGGTGGTGTATATCGAGCCAGGCCGCCCGGCCTACGATGAGGTGTGCAAGCTCGACCCGGATGCCAAAGGCAACGCCCAGGCGCGCCTGGAGGCGGGCCTGTGGGTGGCGCTCAGCAACCACGTATCGCGCCTGACCTTGAACACCGGTTCGGACGACGGCGGCCCGGGCTTTAACAGCTACCTGGTGCGCGCCGGTGAGCAGGCCCTGGTGGTGGACCCGGTGATCGAGGGGCGGGACGACCTGCACGCGCTGTTGGAAGCCTGCGACGGCGTGCTGTCCACCATCGTGCTCACCCGGCCTCGCGAACAGGAAGCGGCGGCCCGCACTCTGCAGGGCGCCACCGGCGCCCGCATCCTCGGCGTGGCCGGCCCGGCGGACCTGCGCCTGGCGCACGGCGAGCCGCACCGCCTGGGCGGGCTTACCCTCAAGCTGCTGCACACCCCCGGCCAGGCGGACGACCGCCAATGCCTGCTGATCCAGGAGGAGGGCATGCTGTTCTCCGGCACTGCGGTGCTGGAGCGCTCCATCGCCAAGGGCTACCTGCCCGCCGCCGACGTCGACGCCTACGTGGCCGGCCTGGCCCGGCTGCTGGAGGAAGACCTGCACTGGATCGCCCCCGGCCGCGGCTTCCTGATGGGCCAACCCCAGAAGGTCCTGGACCACCTGATGACCCAGTGCCTCAGCAAGGTTCAGCGCTGATTTCATGACACGGAAAAATGGGGACGGACCCGGTGCAAGTCGGGTCCTTTTCAACTAGAGTTTTGAATCAGCATAACAACGAACACCATGACGATTCTGGGGGCCGGCAATGGATGCCGATTTTTCCACGCAGGCTTTGCAGTACCAAACCACCGCGTTGCGCAACACCCGGCTGGCGCAGGACGCTTCGCTGGTGCCGTGGGCGGGTAGCGCGGAGAGCCTGAAGGCCACCGCCGTGGCGCAGCTGCATCGCATCGCCGGCTTCAGCCCCGGCGGCGGGTTCAGCGCGGGCGGCTGGGAATATCAATTTCTCTATAACACCTTGTACACGCTGGAAGCGCCCCAGCACGACGGCCAGGACCTGTATCAACTGGTTCTGACCTGGGACGCCACCCTGGTGGTGCGCTACCGGGCTGCCGAGGCGCAATCCCAGGAGAGCCTGCTGGAGGCCGCCTTCGGCGTCGGCGCCCGGGCCTTCCGCTCCCGCTGGCGGAGCGCCGCGAACGTCCTGTTTGACCAGGCCGGCTACGGCGCCGCCGTCGGTGGCCAGGTCCTGGAAGACGCGCTCATCATGAAACCGCCCCGGAGCAAACCCGTGTACCAGCAGGACGAACCCCTGCACCCCGGCGTCACGTCCGCCCAGGAGGTGCGCCGCCCCAACGGGCCGGAGACCGGCACAGTCGGCCGCACCCATTAGCCCGGTGCGACAGCGTCGAAGAATTGGAAAGGACTCTGAAACATGGCAATAACCAAAACGCTGCTTCATCTGGCGCTCGCCGCCTCGATCTGGCTTGCGGTTGCGGCGGCGCAGGGCGCGCCGGTGACGTTTTCTTCCAAGGAACTCTGCGTGGAGGGTGTGGCGGCGCCGCTTGAAGTGGAAGTGGCGGAAACCCAGGCTCAGCGCAACCGGGGCCTGATGCAGCGCGAAAGCCTGGCGGAAGACACGGGCATGCTGTTTCTGTTCGACGGCCCGATGGCGAAAGGCGCCGGGTTTTATATGTACCGCACGCTGATTCCCCTGGACGTGGCGTTCGCCGACCCGGGCGGCCGTATCGTGTCGATCATGACGATGACGCCGTGCCCGCACGACGACCCGCGCCGCTGCAAGGTCTACCGGCCCGGGCAGCCGTTCGTGTCCGCGCTGGAGATGAACGCCGGCTTTTTCAAGCGCCATGGCGTGGAAAAAGGGGACAGACTTTTTGATCCGCAGGAAGGACGCTGCGATCTCGCACCCGACGACGAGCCGATCGCTGACAAGGATTAGCGTTTCCGGCTTATTCCCCCCGCGTTTTACCCCGGCACACTGAAGCTGTACCGACCCAAGGAAGCGGAACGGAGAGCGAGATCGATATGTCGGAGGAGCGCAGCCCCTACGCGCCGGGTACCGGCTCGGCGGCGGACGCCTGGGTGGACCGCCTGCTGGAACGGGGGCGCGGCCCGGAGCTGGCGCCGATGCCCTTGAATACCCCGCTGGACGGCACCCACGTGACGGCGGCGGTGCGGCTCACCGGCCGCGACCGCTTTCATCTCGCCCGCGTTCTGGGCGTGGACCTGCCCACCCTGGAACACTGGGAGCGCGGCCTGGGCGCGCCGGACGGCGCCGCCCACGCCTTGCTGCTTATCGCCCTGCGTTTCCCCGAGGTGATCCGCGCGTTCTCCACGGATTGACCGGCCGGGGGTTACTGCCGGGCGTTGAGCATGGCGATGGCGGCCAGCGCCTCCGGGTCGTGTTCCTTGAGCCGGTTGGCGATGCCGTGCTGGAAGAAGTAGCGGAAATCCGGCTCCTTCTGGGCGGGCACCAGGCAGTGGTCGCCGGGCAGCACCGGTGTCTGGGTGACCGCTGCCTCGTCGGCGACCATGGCCCGGGCGGTGCCGTCGCCGTACAGGCGCCAGCTCACCACTTCCATCAGGCTCAGGGTTTCGAACTCGTCCTCGGAAAACACCGCGTGGGTGCCGATGGTGTCGGGGATCTCCTGCACCAGGCCCCGGCCGGGGTTGTCGAAGGCCGGTTTGCCGAAGAAGGACACCGCGGCGTCCAGCTCCTGGACCTTGTGCGGCGGCGCCTCGCAGAACAGGTAGTCGCTCTCCGGTAGCCGGTAGCCTTCCCAGCGCCCGTTGAGCGGGTCCGCCAGCTCATGGGCACTGGCCAGTTTTCTAAGCCACGGCACCATCGCCAGGGTGTCGCCGTTTTCCAGGCGTGCCCAGGCCAGGATTTTGACCGAGAAAAGAGTGTCGGGATGCTGGTCGTTGGCATAGAGCAGTTCCATGCCGTCGTATTCAGGGGAGAGCCTGAGAATCGGCGGCGAAGCGGCTCGCCGTCGTGGGGTGAATGGCAACACGTTGTTGGGACGCTTCGTGTTGCCAATGGGGTCACGCCGGTTTGCCATAAACACCTCCGCGCAGCCTATGTTTTCACACTAGACGGTGGCGGCGGGGCGCGCAAGCGCTGTTTTGCGGGAATTAAAGCGGCGATCGGATCAGCCGATGAACCGGCCAGGCGCCACGCGCATACGAAACTTACAAGCCGGAAAACCGTCATGTCCCGTTCCTCCCGTTTTAGTATTCGCTCCAACCTGCAGAACAAGATGCTGCTTCTGGCCCTGGGCCCGGTGCTCCTGATTACCTTGATTCTGGAGGTGTTGGCCACCCTGGAAAGCCGCCGGGAAACCCGCGGAAGCCTGGCCGAGCAACGGTCCGCGCTGATCGAATCGCGCCAGCAGGGCATCAAGAATCTGGTCGACGCCGCCAAGGCGTGAGCCACCTGGCCGACGCGCCGCCGGAAGAGCAGGCCGAAGCCCAGGCCCGTGCCCGGGAGATCCTCGGCAACGTCACCTTCGGCGGCGGCAACTACTAATGGGTTCGAAAGTAAGCGAACATCATTTATAATGTAGGCTCCGTTCGCCAAGCTTATCGGATATTTACACACATGCGCCACGATGACGGTCG
>MDTA01093187.1_pt1 | contig 10514 bp, 12 predicted proteins | sample 811151 | NCBI WGS metagenome assembly MDTA01 (sample SAMN05326648, study PRJNA326480) | marine metagenome | isolation source: seawater | place: Indian Ocean: South | collected 2010 | reverse complement strand
TTCCCACAAATTACCAAAGGCGGCATGACGTTTGGGATACCCGCTATCCGATTAACTGTTTTTTGGAAAAGTGACTCTTTGAATTGTGGAAAGCAGATGAACTGCTTAGGCAATGAATTTTTGGAAACCGGCCATAATCTTGACCCAACGCCTCCAGCAATAATTACGGGGAGTATCATAGCATCTACCCAATTAAACCAAGATTCAATCTTAACAAAAAAGGCTATGATAAATAACAACTAGTTGACTATTTATACCTCCCATTGGCATGACCACCTTAAAATTCTATCGATTAATTGCGCGTGTCGCGATAAAATCCTTGATCTTTTCGATTTAAGGTCTCGCTTTACTGATGAATGGTTCGAATACTACTTTTGTTCCAAAGAACTCATATGAACTCTCTGAGTTGGTGGAATGTGGTTACGGAAACTTGTTCGGACCAGGAAACGCTAAGCTGCCTGTAAAAAACATGCTAATGTTGGACCGGATCTCTGCCATTGAGAGCACGGGCGGCAATCATGGGAGAGGACACGTAATTGCCGAGCTCGACATACATCCAGACTTGTGGTTTTTTGAATGCCATTTCCCTGGTGACCCAGTCATGCCAGGATGCCTTGGACTTGATGCATTGTGGCAATTAGTCGGTTTTTTCCTTGCTTGGAAGGGATACGTTGGCAAGGGCAGGGCTCTGGGTGCTGGAGAAGTCAAATTTACTGGTGAAATTAGGCCTGACGCCAAGAAAGTCACCTATGAACTTTCAATAAGCCGCATTATTGACCGAAAATTAGTTGTAGGTTTAGCCGATGGAACAGTCGCGGTGGATGACAAAATAATCTACACGACAAAGTCATTGAAAGTTGGCCTATTTACTCCCGAGCAGACGTTTTAGCATACGCTATAAAGGAGACATAATGAGACGCGTCGTTATCACAGGTATCGGGATTGTATCTTGCATAGGCAATAATAAGTTAGAGGTGACCGATTCTCTTAAGCAAGGAAGAAGTGGAATTAGTCGTAATGAGTCTTATGCAGAAATTGGTATGCGAAGCCACGTTAGTGGGTCGGTGAAAATCGACACGAAAGATTTAATAGACCGAAAATTTTTACGATTTATGGGCGATGCTTCCGCTTATAGCTTCATAGCAATGAACGAAGCAATTGAAGATTCAGGGCTTAATCAAAACCAAGTTTCCAGTATTCGAACTGGACTCGTAGCAGGCAGTGGAGGTGGTTCTCCTGAAGATCAACTTAATTCTACTGATATTGTCCGTGAAAAAGGTGTACGCAGAGTCGGGGCATATCGGGTACCTCGCACTATGAGTAGTTCCGTTTCAGCATGCCTTGCTACTCCCTTTCAAATCAAAGGGGTAAATTATTCTATATCTTCTGCATGCGCGACTAGTGCGCATTGCATTGGGCACGCGGCTGAGCTTATCCAATTAGGTAAGCAGGACGTCGTATTTGCTGGTGGTGGAGAGTCGGAACATTGGACTTTATCTCATATGTTCGATGCGATGGGTGCCTTATCAACAGATTACAATGAAACTCCCGAGAAAGCATCTCGTGCTTTCGACGCAAACCGAGATGGTTTTGTAATAGCTGGTGGTGGCGGCATGCTTGTCGTAGAGGATCTTGATCATGCCCTAAAAAGAGAAGCAAAAATCTATGCTGAAATTACCGGATATGGGGCAACCTCTGATGGTTACGATATGGTAGCACCATCCGGCGAGGGTGGCGCACGAGCCATGAAATCAGCATTAGGGGAAACTGAAAAGCCCGTCGATTATATAAATACACATGGGACCAGCACACCGACTGGAGATGTGGCTGAACTAAAGGCCATACGAAATGTTTTTGGAGACAAAATCCCGACGATAAATTCAACTAAATCATTGACCGGGCATTCACTCGGAGCTGCTGGAGCGCAAGAAGCGATTTACAGCCTAATCATGATGGAACATAATTTTATTGCGGCCTCAGCGAATATCGAAAACTTAGATCCAGAAGCAAAGGGATTACCCATAGCAATCGACATTCAAGATAACGTGAAACTAGATAAAGTTTTATCAAATAGTTTTGGCTTTGGTGGGACGAATGCTAGCTTGGTGTTTTCGAGATATGAAAACTGATGAATTTAATCTTTTCAATGAACATTGACCGCAAACGAATGAGTAAAAACATCTTGCTGCTCATACTCGTTTTGCTATTTTCTCAACGAGATTTCGCCCAAACGGAAACAAATCGAATCATCTCTTTGCAACGTCAAGGACAAAATATTCCACTCCAAGTAAAAGACGCATTTCCCTACCATTTAAGTATTATTGATCCGATAAATTATCAGGCAACTTGGCAACTAGCTCCCGGTCATTATTTATATGGACACGCCTTTGAATTCAGAATGATTCAAGGTCAAAACAATTTGGAATTACCCTTAGAATTCGAGCTTCCGATGGGTGTAACCAAGAAAGATCAATTCTTCGGGAATGTACTGGCATTCTATGACAACATCTCTATCAGTCTCAAGCTACCCGCTGTTCCTCTGCCCGAGGCTAGAATTATTATTGAATATCAGGGTTGCGCCGACTGGGGGTTTTGCTACCCCCTGCAAAGCGATTTGTTGATGCTGTCGCCCTGAGACATTTTACCTCTAGCCCTGCAACTGCGTGAAACGAGAGACTTGCTATAATAGGTGAAACATGGGCGGAATTCTGCGAAAATAACACTGAAATTTTAGTGGCAGAGTCCCCGAATTCTGATCTAGCAGCAACCGGAAACGAAATGTCTAAAATCCTCATACTACATGGTCCAAATTTAAACCTTTTAGGAGTGCGTGAACCACACATCTACGGCTCTGACAGTTTAGATGACATTAATGAACGTTGTAGAAATCTGTGCACCTCAAAAGGCCATGATTTTACCTCTCTCCAAAGTAACGCTGAATCGGATTTTATAGGGAGGCTGCATGAAGCCAGGAATGATGGCACAGAATTTATGATAGTTAACTTTGGGGGTTTCACTCATACAAGTGTAGCGATCAGAGATGCAATAATAGCTTCCGAAATTCCTTTCATTGAAGTCCACCTCTCCAACCTTTTTTCCCGCGAGGAATATAGGCAATTTTCATTTTTTAGCGATATTGCTGTTGGCTGTATAGTGGGCCTCGGCGCACAAGGTTATGAACTGGCTCTGGAAGCCGCGTTTAAGAGATTGGAATAGCTCGGCCAGAGTAAGTCAATATTTTAGACTTAAAAAACAACCTTCATTTAACCAGAACTGAGCAGAAGTATGGACATACGAAAAGTAAAAAGCCTAATCGAGTTGCTTGAAGCTTCGGACGTTGCTGAGATAGAGATCAAAGAAGGAGATGAGTCAGTCCGCATTAGTCGGGCTAGCTTATCACCCTCACCAATTATTCAAAAAGAAAGAGCGCCTTTACAACAAGAAATAAAAGTAGCTGAACCCTCGCAAAAACCGACAGTTGGACACGAAGTTAAGTCACCGATGGTGGGCACTTTTTATCGGGCTCCGTCACCGTCATCTGCCCCATTTGCAGAGGTTGGATCAAAAGTAAATGCGGGGGATGTCGTCTGTATCGTAGAAGCCATGAAAATGATGAATCAAATAGAAGCTGATAAATCTGGAACCATTGATTCAATTCTAATTGAGGATGGAGAACCGGTTGAATTCGACCAAACCCTCTTAACAATCGTTTAACAAAAATCCCTTACGACCGAGACCCTACAAATGTTTAACAAAGTCTTAATTGCTAATAGAGGTGAAATTGCCTTGCGTATCTTGCGAGCATGTAGGGATTTAGGGATTAGAACTGTTGCTATTCATTCTTCGGCAGACAAAGACTTGATGCATGTTAGACTAGCAGATGAATCAGTTTGTATTGGACCGCCAAATCCAACCGCAAGCTATCTGAACGTCCCTGCCATCATAAGCGCTATGGAGGTCACGAATTCAGATGCTGTTCATCCTGGATACGGATTTCTGTCTGAAAATTCAGACTTTGCTGAGCAAGTAGAGCGAAGCGGCTTTACCTTTATTGGTCCGTCACCGGAGACCATTCGCTTGATGGGAGATAAGGTTTCCGCCATCGAAGTAATGCGAAATGCAGGGGTGCCGACTGTTCCCGGTTCCAATGGCCCCATTGATGATAACTCCGATAACAACATCAAATTAGCACAGGAAATTGGCTATCCAGTTATAATTAAAGCTGCAGCTGGAGGAGGAGGCCGTGGAATGAGAGTTGTTCATAGCGAATCAGAGCTACTTCCTGCTATTCAACTAACTCAGACGGAAGCAAATAATTTTTTTGGTAACGCCATAGTTTATTTAGAGAAATTCTTAGAAAAACCTCGCCATATTGAAATTCAAGTCATTGGGGATGGTGCCGGCAATGCCGTACATCTTGGCGATAGAGACTGCTCGCTACAACGCAGACATCAAAAAGTCCTTGAAGAAGCCCCAGCTCCTGGGATTTCATTGAAGTCGCAAGAGTCGATCAGAAGAACATGCATTCAAGCCTGCAAGAATATGAAATATAAAGGAGCGGGAACTTTAGAGTTTCTTTATCAAGACGAAAATTTTTATTTTATCGAAATGAACACAAGAGTTCAGGTTGAACATCCGGTAACAGAAATGGTGTGTAACTTCGACATAGTTAAAGAACAGATTAAAATAGCTAGCGGGGACTCGCTTTCAATTTCTCAGGAAGATGTAAACATAAAAGGTCATGCATTTGAATGTCGCATTAATGCAGAAAGTGCAAAGACTTTTCTACCAAGTCCTGGAAAAATCCAACGCTTTCATTCGCCTGGAGGACTCGGCATTCGAGTTGATTCACACATCTATAGTGGTTATGAGGTCCCTCCGTTTTACGACTCACTAATTGCTAAGTTAATAACCTATGGAAATTCAAGAAAAGAAGCATTGACCAAAATGAAAAACGCTCTCGACGAAATTTTAATAGAAGGTATAAACACGAATATTCCTTTACATCAAGATCTAGTTAACGACATCGAGTTTCAAAAAGGGTGTGTAACCATCCACTATCTAGAGCAGAAGCTAAATATGTAATGTGGCAAGAACTTAAAATCCGGGCAGTATCAAAAAATGCTTCACTCATAGAGGAAAAGTTATTTTCAAGTGGCGCTGCAGCAGTAACGTTTCTAGATGCTAAAAATCAACCAATTTTTGTGGAAGAAACAGATCAAATACCCTTATGGAAAGACATTTGTATTGTTTCACTTTTCCCTCAAGACGTGAATTTAGATCCGGTGGTATGCGACTTAGGTAATAGCCTGCCAGTCATTAACTCGGATGAAATCGAAGTCCATCTCGTCGCCGATCAAGATTGGGAGAGCAAGTGGATGAACGATATAGAACCACAAAAATTTGGCGATCGTCTCTGGATTTACCCAAGTTGGATAACCCCATCAAAACCCTCCAAGACAAATATGGTTTTAGATCCCGGACTAGCTTTCGGTACAGGCAGTCATCCAACAACTTCTTTATGTTTGAATTGGCTTGATAACAATCTTATACAAAATCAACATGTAATCGACTACGGCTGCGGGTCTGGGATCTTATCCATAGCCTCAGTGTTACTAGGCGCGTCCAAAGTTTACGCCGTAGACAATGACCCACAGGCGATAACCGCGACTTTGAACAATATGGAAAAAAACAGGATTTCTAATCAGTTAATCCAAGCTTTAGTACCAGAGGCCTTACCTCTAGTGAAAGCTGATTTACTGCTCGCAAATATATTTGCAGATTCGCTAATCGACCTCTCGGAGATCTTTTTAACTGCGATAAAACCAACTGGAAAAATCGCCCTTTCGGGTATTCTCGAAGAACAGGTCGAAAGAATAGTTTGTCACTACAAATCTTATTTCGAATTAGAGGAACCGGAGCTAAACGAAGGTTGGGCACTGATAGTAGGTTCTCGTAAAGCCTAATTACATCGGTTTCTTAAATTACTGTATACTCGAATCTGGCTCATAAATTCATATTCACTCATGTCTCTTCAAATCATTATTTGTCCAGAATGTCGATCCAGTTTTAACTTGAACAGATCTGCAATGGATCAAACTGACGGACTAGTTCGATGTGGAGCATGTCTCGCTGTTTTCAGAGCATCAGAACACTTTTTAGAATCCGAAACGCAATCCGAAATTTCCAATAACGGATCAGTGTTTATGTCAGAGGAGCCCATTGATTACTTCAATCCGAAGGATTTTTTGAAGTTTGAGGACTTTAATGACAGCGATGGAACCTATGCCAAAGAATCAAAAATTAAAAAATAGCAAGGCGTTATTTCCTGTATATTTATTAACTTCCACTCAAATTTTTACAGAGCTACAATCACTGCTGAGGTTTTATTTTTCCCGGTAACAACATGCTAAATCTTGGTGAACACCAATTAGAAAATTCAATATTTCTAGCTCCTATGGTAGGAGTAAGTGATAAACCATTTCGAGAGATATGTGAGCAAAATGGAGCCGGCCTGACAGTCGCGGAAATGCTCACAAGTGACGCAAAGCTATGGGAGAACAAGAAGAACAAATTCAAACGAGTCAAACCAAATTTATCCGGACCTAATGTTGTTCAAATCGCCGGCTCAGATCCTAAAATGATGGCTCAGGCTGCCGAACTGAATGCCAAGTGGGGAGCAGACATCATTGACATCAATATGGGCTGCCCTGCAAAAAAAGTATTGAAAAGAGCTGCGGGATCAGCCTTACTCAAAGATATAAAACTTGTAGAATTAATTGTTGAGGCAGTAGTAAAAAGTGTTGATATTCCAGTGACTCTCAAAATCAGAACAGGTTGGTGTCCAGCTACAAGAAATGGTGTCGAAGTTGCAAAAATTGCCGAGGATTGCGGTATATCGCTACTCACCGTGCATGGAAGAACGAGAGAATGCCGTTTCAAGGGCAGCGCTGAATATGAAACTATCGCCAAAATAAAAAAAAGCGTAAAAATACCGATAATTGCAAATGGTGATATTGACTCTCCATTGAAAGCAAAAAAGGTGCTGGAATACACCAAAGCCGATGGCTTAATGATTGGAAGAGCAGCATTAGGCAAACCCTGGATTTTTAATCAAATCCGCCAATATATCCTCTTCGGCATAAGAGATTCTGAACCAGGTATGACTGAGAAATTTAGGATAATGGAGAACCATTTAAAAGAAATACAGACTTTCTATGGTGAAATTAAAGGTGTATTGTACGCTCGTAAGCATATTGCTCGTTATGTTGAAAATTTCCAAGATTCCAAGGATTTTTTAAGAACCTTTAACAAAGAAACAGAAGGGCCAGCCCAAATCGACCTCCTCAGGTCGTATTTTGCAAATCTGGCTAGAGATAATGAGGCTGAATTTGCATGAAGAAATTTGAAGAGAACTCTGCGCTTCAAAAATTTGAGCTAACAAACCAAGTTGAGAAGTTATCGACCCAAGAAAATTCTCTGAGATCTGAAGTAGAAAAGGCGCTTCGCCGATACTTTGATCATATTGAAGAAGAGCCTGTCACTGACTTGCACCGAATGGTAATTTCAGAGGTTGAAATCCCTCTATTTGAAGCTGTTATGAAGCATACTGGAAACAACCAAAGTAAAGCTTCTGTTATGCTGGGATTAAACCGTGGTACTCTTAGGACCAAACTAAAAGGCTATGGTCTTTTGTAATTTCTACAAACCGAATTATCATGTTAGCAATAAATCATTTCAGCAAACATTTAAACTAAAGAATTAAAAATCATGACATTGGATAAATCTGGCGCCATACGTCGGGCGTTGATAAGCGTTTCGGACAAATCTGCTTTGGTACCTTTTGCAAAGTCATTAACTGATTTAGGTATTGATATTATTTCTACTGGAGGGACCTACAAGTTACTCAGAGAAGAAGGGATCCCTGTGACGGAAATTTCAAGCTACACCGACTTTCCGGAGATCATGGGAGGGAGAGTAAAGACGCTTCATCCGAAAGTTCACGGCGGTATTTTAGCAAGACGTGAAGTCGACTCTTTGGTAATGGCAGAGCATGATATTCGACCGATTGATCTAGTCGTGGTTAATCTATACCCTTTCGAAGCGACTATCGAAAAACCTGATTGCACTCTTACTTCTGCGATAGAGAATATTGATATCGGCGGACCTACTATGCTACGTGCCGCCGCAAAAAATCATAAACATGTAACAGTTTTAGTTGATCCCTTAGATTATGAAACCATCACAGACCTGTTAGAAAATAATCAAAACCAGATTGATGAAAAGACCCGTTTTAGACTGGCTGTTAAAGCCTTCGGGCATACTGCAAATTATGACGGAGCAATTGCCAATTATTTAGGAAAAACACTTGAAGAGGATTCCTCGTTCCCCAGAACTATAAGCATGCAATACGTTAAAAAACAAAATATGCGATATGGAGAAAATCCTCATCAAAGAGCTGCTTTTTATATTGACGAGAAGTGTTCTGAGCCCAGCATAAGCACCGCTTCACAACTCCAAGGTAAAGAGCTCTCATTCAATAACATAGCTGACACTGATGCGGCCTTAGAGTGTGTTAAATCCTTTAACGAACCGGCATGTGTTATTGTAAAACATGCTAACCCATGCGGGGTTGCGATTGCCGATTCGCCCGTTCAAGCATATCAATTAGCATTTCAGACAGACCCGACATCAGCGTTTGGTGGAATCATAGCCTTTAATAGAGAGCTGGATGCTGAAACAGCGAAAACTATTACTGATCAGCAATTCACTGAAGTAATCATTGCACCCTCAATCACAGAGAGTGCCCTGAAAATCACCAACAAAAAAGAGAATGTCCGGGTCCTTACTTGCGGCAATTGGGCTAAGATTAGGGCGACAGAGCCAGATCTAAAGCGCGTCACTGGAGGACTGCTCATCCAGGATAAAGATATGGAAGTCGTTGGTAGTGAAGATTTACGAATCGTCAGTAAGCGAGCGCCTTCCTCAGACGAACTAAGAGACCTCTTGTTTGCTTGGAATATCGCGAAATTTGTAAAATCTAATGCGATTGTTTACTGCAAGAATAATCAAACGATAGGAATTGGCGCCGGTCAAATGAGCCGAGTTTATAGCGCAAAGATTGCCGGAATAAAAGCTGCCGATGAAAACTTGATCGTGGAAGGATCGGTTATGGCATCTGACGCATTCTTTCCATTTAGAGACGGAATCGACGCGGCTGCGCTGGCGGGTATTACTTCAGTTATACAACCAGGCGGATCTATGAGAGATGAAGAAGTCATTGCTGCCGCGAACGATGCAAATATGGCAATGGTATTTACTGGAATTCGACATTTTAGACATTGAATTTAAAGTTCACTTAAACTTAGACTTTTATTGTTCCTCAAATTAAAACAGTGATGAATATGAATGTGCTTATTATAGGCTCTGGCGGAAGAGAACACGCGCTTGCATGGAAATGTGCGCAATCTCCAAGTGTCAGACTGGTTTTCGTAGCACCTGGCAATGCTGGGACAGCCACTGAAGAACATGTTAAGAACATACCAATAGATGTCATGGACTTTAAAACTCTAGCTGAATTTGCTAAGGAAAACTCAGTCTCATTAACCATTGTGGGCCCCGAGGCGCCCCTTGTCGACGGCATTGTTGATTACTTTCAGAGTCAAGATTTACCGTGTTTTGGACCTACTTCTAAAGCTGCACAATTAGAGGGATCAAAAGCTTTTACCAAAGACTTCTGCAGTAAATACGGTATCCCGTCAGCTTCCTATGGGACATTCTCAAATTTTGAAGCGGCTGCCAACTATATAAAAAAACAGAGAATGCCTATTGTAATAAAAGCCGACGGCCTTGCCGCCGGTAAAGGCGTTGTTATCGCTGCCAAAGAGAGCGAAGCTTTGAAGACTGTCCGTGATATGTTGTCCGGCGACGCCTTTGGAAATGCCGGTCGACAGGTAGTAATTGAGGAGTTTTTAACCGGCGAGGAAGCAAGCTTCATTTCCATCGTAGATGGTGAAACAGTAATTCCAATGGCGACATCACAAGACCATAAGGCACAAAAGAATGGAGATTTAGGCCCAAATACTGGTGGAATGGGCGCCTACTCGCCGGCACCAGTCGTCACTGAATCTATCCAAAAAAAAATAATGAATGAAGTGATGCTTCCAACGGTTTCGGGAATGGCAGCAGAAGGAAATAAATATATAGGTTTTTTATACGCGGGTTTAATGATTTCACCGCAGGGTGAGGTGAACGTAATTGAATTTAATTGCCGTTTCGGTGATCCGGAAGCACAACCAATAATGCTTCGATTGAAATCAGACTTACCAGCGCTTTGTCTCAAAGCTCTCTCGCAAGAACTTCAGTCAGAATCTGCTGACTGGGACCTTCGCCCCGCAGTAGGGGTAGTAATGGCGTCTGCTGGTTACCCCGGCTCTTATCCAAAAGGAGAAAAAATTCACGGGTTAGAACAAAAATTAAAAGAGAACGAAAAGATATTTCACTCCGGTACACTC
>MDTA01225828.1_pt1 | contig 10515 bp, 10 predicted proteins | sample 811151 | NCBI WGS metagenome assembly MDTA01 (sample SAMN05326648, study PRJNA326480) | marine metagenome | isolation source: seawater | place: Indian Ocean: South | collected 2010 | reverse complement strand
TTGTTATCTGTTTGGGGGTCGAACAGCGCGCACGTCGGACAGCGCTCGCTTCGGAACACGTAACCCTCGCGCTGGACACCCAGCATCTTCAGTCGAAACTGCTCCTGCTCGGCAGTCTGCCCATCTTCGTACATGGCGACCTTGCACCCATTGTCGATGAGGACATTGAGGACGCCTTGTACTTGGGCTTGGGTGCCTCTAATCTTCCAGACACTCAGACCCCCTTCATGGTCTTGGACGATACCGAAAGGGAGTCGAATGGAGCAGGGGTTTCCACCCTGCACCCTTACACTCCAGATTCGCTCGCCTATTCCCTCAGCAGCGCGGCCCATCCAACTTGCCTCCGCTCGTACGTGTCTACTGTGCAGACCTCGATGGTCATCCCATCCCAGACATACTTACCCTTTGTCTTGTAGAGTTCTTCAGACAACTGCTTGGCAAGTGCGGTTGCGGCGTTGCCCATGATGTTGAAACCCGTCTGTGTGGTCAATGGGCCAGAGCCTGTGATGTTCATTACCCAGACAGCCTTGGCGACAATCCCATCTTCGCTATTCGACATCTGCCCGTTATTGGGTCCCGGTTTGGTGTTGTAAGCGTCGAAATGCTCCTCGAAGTAGTCTGCAATCAACTCCGCGATTCCCGGCGCGGCGGAGCGTCGCCCCTGCGTTGTCGAGAACGACCCCCAAGCGAGTTGCTGTTGCTTCTCAGCAGGCAGCGCGATGAGTTGTGCGCCTGTGGCACCCTCTGTCTCTCGAAGCGCGGGGAGTTGACCCGGCTTGAATCCAGCAGGTTGTGTCGCCAGACCCGTCTCGGAGTTGGCCTCGACCAGTTCAGTGGAGTCGCTCGACACCTTCTCAGTCAGTGCTTTGATCTCGGACAGCACATCGTCAGAGGCGCGCTCAAGAGACCAGCCCAGAGCCACTGGGTTGATGGGTGCGCCCAGAACAGGTACGGCAGGGCGAATGCCTTCACCGATTGCATGGTTACGGAGTTCAGGCGCGTCGCCATCGAACTGTAGTCGCTCGGTGATTGCAGCTTCTAAGAGAGGGTCTTTGCGAGGCAAGCCGCTCGGAGGCTGGTAAGTCGCTGAGTACGACTCGACGAGTTGTTCTTCGGTATCAGCAGGAACCAAGTCCGTTGGTGCCACAGGAGCCAACGAGGTCATTGCCTGTTCCATCAACTGCGATTGCAGTTGCGGGTTTCCAATGACGGTCTCCATCAGCTTCGCCATCGCCAAGCCTTCGTCGATTTCACCGTTCTGCGCTTGCTTGATAATCTCTGCGATGGCTTCGTTCTCTGCAAACGACTCGGCGAAGTCCGCGAGGGCTCCGTTGAGGATGTCTTCGGTGTTCTTGCTGGTCATTTTTTCTTTACTCCCATGGAGACGGTAGCTCCAGGCTTGAGAATCTTCTCCTTCTTCGGAGCCCAAGGATCTGATTCAGGTTTAGGTTCTTGGACCTTGTTTGGGACGGGTTCTCCCCCAATCATGAGCCCTTCATCTGGCACGTCTGTGTTCTTCAAACTGCTCGAAACAGTTTGGTTTACCGGTGGTTCCGGTGCGGTTGACTCATTTTTTTCATCGTGAAAGTGCTGTGGTTTCAACGACTTGGCTGCTTTAGGTAAACTTTTTTGGGTTTTTTTGTCCGGTTTTTGAGAAGTGTTTTTGGGGGTGTCTGAGTCGGACACCTCAACTTGCTCACCTTGGGTTCCCGTCAGGTTCTTGACAGCCTCCTCGACGTGTTGCTGGGACTCATCGCATGCAGGCTCACCTTCGATGGGGCTCAAAACCACTTTCATCTCAGGGGTTTCTGGCAGAGACCAATCCCCACGCTGGTCAGCGATGTTCAACCGAATGGCTTCGTTGAGCAGGCTGGGGAAGTCCACCTCTGTCAAGTGCTGGAAGCGGGGGTCGTTGGGGTCAGCGGTCTTTGTGTTGAAGAGCCGGTCCATCTGAGATTCGACACGCTTGCCAAACATATCGTGCGCCCACCCGGCGTTCACGCATCGGATGTTCCTGCACCGATCACAGAAGACCTGCTTGAACTCCTCTGGACTGACTTGGCGGTCATAGCATTCGTTCCACAGGTCTTCTTTCTTCATTGTCCACACCAGTCTCAGTCGCTTTGGGCCTCTTGGATTTTACCCCAGCGCTGAAAGGACACGGCCAAGTCGAGAATCTCCTGCTCGCTCTGGACCATCTCATCTCGAAGCTCTGCCAGCCGCCTGCCATAAGCGAGGGGGATGATCTTGCTTCTGTCTACCGTCTCTTGCAGGACTTCTGACTGGTACTTGCGCTCGTAGCTTTCGACCAGCTTATCAGCAAGGGCGTTAGACCCCTTGGGGATGAACTCGAAGCGTTCCAACTCTTGGAACAGCAAATCGGTTCGGATGCGTCCCTTGATGACCTCATGCATCAAGGTCTCCAAGTCACGTAGACGCCCTTCGATAGAACTGTCATCGACCATGGTACTCATTTTACTTCTCCTTTCCATTCATCCAGACCTCGAATCGGGATGGGTTGACCTTTGGAAGTCGCTTGGACAGCTTCTGTAGAACCTTGTCCGCTTTCTCGTCCCATGACGCCCTAAGCGTCACATTCACCCCTTTGGCTGTCTTGGATGCGTGTACCGCCTCGGCAAGGCGAACAGCGAATCCAAGAGTGAGCCGCTCGGGGCTTACTTGGCAGACAACTTCCGTTGTCGTTCCATTGGTACGGTCCTCGTCTTCCGAATGTCCCTCGGATTCCGCAGCCTTGGGCGTTTTGCCGAGGATCTGATTGCAGACTTCTTCGCCAAGCATGTCCGCGAGCTTCTCTGGGATCTTCCCTTCGTTGACCATCTCTGTGTAGGAGTATGGCGCGTTCCAACCCTTGCCCAACTCAACATCCACAGCGAGTGGAACAGGCCACTTGAGCGCGAGGATGAAGCGGTTTGCTGCCATGATGTCCGGGACCACATCGAGGAACGCCTTGAGGATGGACGGGTCCACCTCGAAGACAAGTTCGTCGTGAATCGTCAATACGAGGTCCACCTTGTCCATCCACCCGCGCTTCTTGACCTCGGTGTAGATGAGACCCATGGCGAGCTTAGTGATGTCAGCACTGGTTCCCTGCACCGGTCCGTTCACAGCGTTTCGATGCGCCTTAGAGATGAACTGACCGTTCTTGCGTCCTGTCTCTGGGTCGATGCGAGGCAGGTTGATGTCAGGGACTGGATAGTGCCGACCGAATGCAGTCCTGACCGCATTGTAGCGCTTGCCCATACGATGCATACCCGACCACCACTTCTGCAAGTCCATGTACTGGCTCTTGAAGACGTTGACGATACGGTCACTCTCATCGGGGTCCGTTCCGACTGTGCGTTCGACTGCTCGACCTGAGCCACCGTAGCAGAGCAAGAAGTTCGTCCCCTTGGCGATTTGCCGCTTCGCCTTGAAGGTTTTCTTGTCCGCGCGGATGCCTTCACCGAAGAGCATGATGGCCGTAAGACTGTGCAGGTCTCCAATCTTGTCCGATGAACAGGAGGGGCAGTTGGGGGGTGGCGTTGGTGGAGTGCTCTTCCCATCCCCTTTCTCGAACTGATGTCCACAGTCTGCGCAGCGGAAATACTCCGCCATCCACTTGGGCTCACCGCTGAGGTTGGTCGCGATGCGAAGCTCAACACCCGAGTAGTCAATGGCTGCCATGACGCGGTTGCCCTTGGCAACGACGCACTCACGGATTCGTTTCATGGACTCGGGACGTGAAGGGTCATAGGAGTTGGGAATCTGCTGCCACGGCACACGGCAGCCCCCATCCACCTTCGGGTTTCGCGAGCCTGAGCAAGAGAACCGTCCTGTGTCAGTCTTCAATCCGTTGAAGTACGCCCGAACCGTTCCGTCGTGGGCAGCGTCCAAAATCATCGGGTAGAGGTAGGTGCTGAGAACCTTGCCAATCTCCCGAAAGCGCTTGAGCTTGGATGCGAAGGTAAGGCGTCCACCTGCCGTTTCCAGAATCCGGTCGAGTTCATCTTTGGATGTCTTGATTTGCCCAGACTTCTCCGTGACCTTCAATCCCGGTGCGCCGAGTTCGCGGAGCAGCAGCCCCAGCTTCTCTGGCGCAGAGATGTCATAGACCAGCGGGAACTTCACAGCCTCCATCTTGTCCTTGTCCGTAATCATCGGGACGTTCTTGGTGAGGGTCTCCGTGATGAGCCGACCCTTCTCCCGAACAGCCGGGTCAATCCGCTCACGCTCTGCGGTGCGGCGCGCGTCTTTGACCAAGTCCATGTAGAAGATTTCGGTCTCGTTTGGGTCGAAGGCGCACTTGCCTTCTGGCCCCATCAGCTTCACCCAGCCGGGACGGATGTCACGGTCCAGACTCTCGCTGGTGGCGTCGTAGACTTCGTTGAGGGAATCCCACCACTCACGTTGACCAATCCGAATCAACTCCCGCACTTTCTCTTCGTCAATCTGGAGTCGGCACCGCTCCATCCATCGAGTCGCAACCACGCACTTCTTTTCGAGGTTGTAGATGCCAACCTGAGGCGGGAGCTTACCGTTGACGGAGACCAGAACCTCATCGTGTAGTTTCCCATACAGACGCCGTGTACAGATGGCATCCGACGCCGCGTACCAGACACAAGGTTCCCACGAGCAATCGAGCAGAGCGAAGTTCTTACCGCCAGTGTGGTTGGCTGGGAATAGCTCACCGAGTTCAATCATCTCCAAGCCCAAATCCCGTTTCGACAGCCCCTTGAGACCCTTGTTTCGCTCTCTGGTGTTGCGCAGGTAAGCGAGGATCAGGGTGTCTTCCCAACGCTTGGGGTTGTCCCAATCTCCAAGCGGCACGGTCCCATTGAACTCAAGGAACTCAGCATCGAACTTGGCATTGTGGAGAACAGGTCGCGCGGGCGAGTCCATCAGGCGCTTGAAGGCATGAATGAAGGTCATCCACTTGATGTTGTTGCCTTCTTCGTGGCGCAGTGGGATGTAGTAGCCAGTGTCATCATCAGGAGCGAGGCACACACCGACAATCTTGTCGCGGGTCTCCCCATTGAAGACGCGGTTGTCGAGTCCGGTCGTTTCGAGGTCGAGCCCATAGTAGTCGGATGCGATGCACTCTTCGATGACACCTTCCAGCATGTCCTCTGTCACGATCTCCATCTTGACGGTCGCCATCCAAGGCTTCATCTCAATCTTGGGCCGTGCGGCCATAGCGATGTCATCTAACCAAGTCATCTTTCCTCCTTTTCGACTCTCTCTACGGTCGCTTTGGACGGGACGCCCCTCAACTAAGGGAAAACTCCGAGCCCACAACAACAACGACATAAGACCCATCAGCCCAAGCCAGAGAGACTTGCTGCATGGCGCGCGAGAGCATCGGGTCTTCTACAGGTGGTGAATAGCAGTCTGGTGGCGGTCCCGCAGCGAAGCAACGCGCGCGGTCAGCAACCACACAACTGTCGATAAGTTCGCAGACACTCTCGTCATCCGGGATGCGCTTGGCTATCTTGAGTGGTGGAGGCCCCAGTTCATCAAGGAGCGGTTGAAGGTAGCCGTGCAGTGCGTGGCTAAATGCTTCACCGCTGACGATGTAGATGTAGGGTTCCCAGCCCGTCCCGCGCAGCGGTGCAAGCATGCCCCACGGGTCATCGCCGACAGGCGTTGGACGAGAGATGTGGAGGTCCGTTCCACCCAAGCCCTCGCCGTTGAGCTTATAGGGAACAAGGGTTTTCATGCACCAGCTTCGCGCTTGGCTTTCTCCAGCACCTTGCCGTAGCTTTGCAGCGCGCTCTGGTCTGAGATGAGTTTGGACTCGTGCATGTAGGCTACGCGGTCATAAGCCTCCCAGAGCTTCAGAGAGGTGGCGAGATCCCAGGTGCGGTCACGGGTGAACATGTCAATGTAGCGTCGTGTTATCCGCGACATCTCATCGAGCTTATCTTCTACCCCTTCTTCGTCGATGATTTTGACGGTTCGCTGAGTCTGCGTCGGCGTATCGTCTTTCCACGGAAGCGGCGGAAGGTTGTACTGAGACTCAAGGAGCTTGCAGGCATCGGAGAATCCCATGCCCTGCTTCTCCATCACCGTGTTGATGGCATCTCGGGCGCGGTTGCAGGCGAAGCAATACCAACTGTTGCTCTGGGGGTAAAAGCGCGCGGAGGGCTTACTGTCTGAACCATCGCCGTGCAGGTCGCATTGAAACTGCTGTTCTCTGTCTGCGTCCGGCACGATGGCATAACCCAAGTCTTCCAATACACGGTCGAGAGGTATCTCACGCCGAATACGGTCTGCGCGCTCTCTCGATCTGCTCATGCATTGCCCCGCTTGAGTGCTGAGACTGCCGCAGTAAAGCCCTTGGCGAGAACCCGCTTGCCATCTTTACTGACCCATCCCTTGTGGATGGCGAAGTCAACGTACTTCTGGTGGTTGTACGCACAAGCGTTCCCACACCGCTCCAGAATCTCCGGGATCTCAGGCGATGTGACTTGATGGTGCGCCCAGTCGATGAGCAATCGCTTTGTGTAGTTTTCGATGAAGTTTTGTTCTGCTTTCGTCATACAGCCTCCGACCGGAACAAGAAGCAGGGAGTCCGTACGCCCACCCATGAGCCGAGGATGTTGAATGAGAACCACTCTTGGGCTTCTTCTTCGGTCATCTCCCCGTCGCTCTTCAGCGACTCGATGACTTGCTCGTAGTCGTAGCAGGCAACTGCCTCTTGGCCACACCGTTCGACATAGCCCACCAGAGCCGTGTCGAACTTCTCTCGCGGTTCAAGCAACAGAATGTCCGGGTCCATGTCGATCATCTCATCTGCCCCACTGAATGTCACGCTCATGTCTACCTCCGAGATGTTGAATCATCATACCGAGGTCAAGCCCCGATGCTCTCCAAGATGTCATCGCCCGACTGCCCCTCAGCCTCGGCTGCCATCTCATAACGGTCTTCTTTCGTCATGGACGTGGGGATGTCGTTGCAGGAAAGCATTCGTCGGCAAGGCCATTCGATACGCGCCCAGAAGGGCTCGAAGGGGGCTTGGTCACGACTCTTTAGACACTGGAACTGGCACATCCCCTGCTGCCTGAGTTCATCGTCTACCCAAGTTGCGGTCACGATGTCTGAGGAGCGTTCTGCTTCGTTGGCGTACGACAGGTCGGTGAGGTTGTATGCGGGCGACGTTGCGGAGATGGCTTGGTCGCCATCGTTCTTGCTGGTTGCCAGCTTCTCCTTCTTGGCGAGAACCCGCTTGTAGCCTTCACGGTTGATCTGGAAGAGTGCCACCACTGCAATGCCTTGACCTCTGTTGAAGCTCATGGCGAGTCGCTTGAGATCTCGGATGCACTCGTTGAGGCGTTCGGTTGTCGATGAGTGTCGATGCCGCGATGCCATCAATCCCACATGGTCCACGTAGATGGTCTGGAAGGGGTTCTCAGCATAGATGAGTTCCGCCTTGGCGCGCAGGTCAGCCACCGTGAAGTCTGACTTGTCCGGGTCTGCAACCTCGATGTGAATCTTGCCGTGGGGGATGCCGTGTCCTTGGATGCTGTTGGATGGCCCCTCAGCAAACTGCGGCGCGACGTGCTCAACCAGAAAGCGCTTCTCGTTCGGTGAGAGCTGTCCGTCTCGAATCTTGGTGTAGTCCAATCCCATGGTGGGACCGTCGGGATCTTGGATACCAAGCTGGATGCGCACCTCTTTGAAGCAGTCGTGAAGCGCATGCATGGCATACAAGATGTTCCGGCACTGCACATAAGGCATCTCCAGCGAGAAGATGACCGACGAGTTCCCGTACATGACCGCTTGGTTGTATGCCCAGTTCAAGATGAACGTGGACTTGAGACCTCCGGTGAATGCAGCATGGGTCCAGAGTTCATGGCGCTTGGCTCCCTTGAGTGCGGCATCCATCTGCTCCAACCCCGTCAGGTTCCCAACACCTGCATAAGGGTCGAGTTCGACGCGCTCGTACTGCTCGATGAACGAATCCCCATCGGCGGTGACTTCGCCTGAGAGCTTTGAGCCGAAGGTGGGTGTCACCACATCGTGGGACTTTTCCATGATGTAACGCACCGCATCAATCGGACCTTTCAGGTGCCGGGTCTTGCCACGCTTCTCCTGAAACTCGATTCCTGTCTGGGTGATTTTGCCTGCTTCTCTGAGCAGGTTGAGGACCGCCATGGTTCGCTGCTCGTCTGCAATCGACGAGACGCGCTGCTCGAAGTCTCCCCGGTACAAGGCCTTGATCTTCGCCAAGGCTTCAAGCCGGTTGAGAACCTCGTCTTTGCGCTTGTCAATGAAGTAGGTGCGGACAGTACGCATGTCAGGCGCGTGTCCGTGAGCCTTGCAGAACTCGCGAACATGCTCCCAGATCTTCTGGTCCTCTTCGATGTCTGCATACACCGCAGACTCATCCATCTTGAGGTAGTTCTTGAAGGCTTCTTTGGGGTTGTCTTGTGTTGGGTCTGCTACAATCATCGAGCGCAGAAGTGTTTTCATCGGTTACCTCCACGCTTGCCGCGCTTGGCTTTGGGGTCTTGGGTGTCTACGCTGGACGTGCTTGTGTTGCCGTGGCCATTGCCGAACCAACCTACCCGCGCCTTGCTCTGAGCCGGTTGGGACTCGGGCAAGGCCTCAGGGGCTGAGAATCGACCCCCACCTGACGCGCCCACAGAGCCATCGAGCTTCATGTAGGGGAACCCGTCAAGAAGCGTCGAGAGTTCTGCATCGAATGCGCGGTGTCCCACTGCCAGTCGGTTGTGGGGTTGGTCAACAATCCAGACCGGTTTCTGTTCGTGCAGTCGTAAGTTCAATGCCTCGTAGAGGACTTCAGGCATCGCACTGTTTCGGGCAGCTTTGACGCCGAGAACAATGACCAAAACCTCTGGGGGGATCACAAGGTCCGGCAGCGAGATCTTGGTCACGGATACAGAAGCGGCGTTCGCTGCGACTTCTGGGTCGAGAATCTTCACGCCTTCCAGCTTGGCGGAGGCGAGCCATGCGCACATCAGGTCCGAGTCTGTCACGACTTGAAACCCCCATGCTGGACCCATACGGAGCGCAGCGTATCGAAGGTGGGCTCGGAAGTCAGGCGTTGGTGACGTAACCCAGAGGTTCCCGCCCCCCTCGGCGACCTCCATTAGGGGACTGTCATCGATACGGGGTGCAGACAGCAAGCCCTTCCAGCCACGGTTGACATTCTGGCGTAGGCGTTTGATGAGAACGCACTTACAGGGTTCGACAACAGGTGCCACAGACTCGTCGGACTCAACTCGAACAACGCCACGCCCACCACAGAGCTTGCAGTCGGGGTCACCGCTCATAAAGATAGTGCCGTTAGACATTGATGAACCTCCCTCGTGCGTCTGCCCTGAGTGCATCAAACAGGTCTGAGATGTCGTTGTTCGCCGCAACCATGTCATCGTCATCCTCTCCCTTGATGCGTTTTCCAATGATACTCTCGATGAGCTTCATCTTACGCTTCAACACCTCCATGACACGGTCGTCAATGGTATCTGGCGACGTGATGTGGAAGGCGTAACAAGCATTGTGGACAGAGCCGATGCGAATCATCCGTCCGAGAGCTTGCAGGTAGTCCCCGCCAGACCACGGTGTGTCGTAGAAGACAATCGCTTTGGCAGACTGGAGGTTCACGGCTTCGGTGGCGGCGGTTGTGATGCAGATGACTTGCGTGTCTGAGTTCAGGTCTTGGAACACGTCTTGGGCAGCCTTGCGCTGGTCCTCGTTCTCAGAGCCTGTAATCCGCACCGCCTTGATCTTGTGCTTGGCAAGTTCCCGCATGATGATGTCCACCATGGCTCGGAACCTGCTGAATACGATGACTTTTTCCCCAACCAGATCTCCCTCCTTGATGAGTTCAATCAGAACATCCAGCTTCGTGGAGCCTCCCGCTGCACCGATGAGTTCGGGGTGGTTGACGATCTGCTGGCAGTAGGCGATGGCTGTGAGCTTGGTCACCTCCTTCTCTTCGTACTCTCCGGTCTCTTTGTCCAAGACTTCGAGCAAGCCCGACAAGGCTTCTGCGTACTTCTCTTCTTGGGCATTCGACATGGGTGCGGTCAGTCGTCGGGTGGTCAACGGCGGAAGCTCTTTTGCGACCTCCATCTTGGGACGCCCGAGGAACATGGGGTCAATCTTCTCCTTGAACTGTTCCACTTGGTCGCGCCGGTATCCAATGATGACCGGAACCATTCGACGCCCCCCTGCGAGTCGCTGCATCCTTGTGACGCAGTAATGGTTCATGAAGCCGTTGAGCGAGGTGGGAAACAGACCGGGATAGACGACTTGATAGATACCCCAGCCCTCAGTCAGATTGTTCTTGATGAGGGTTGCGGTCAGAGCCCATACGCGCTCGGCTTGGTTGGCGATATGGCGACAGACTTGGTGGCACTGGGTCTTGACGTTCTTGAAGGCGGTCGCTTCGTCGAAGATGACGACATGCCCTTCCCAGTTCTGGATGTCTTTGATGTCGCCCACCGCTGAGCGATAACCCATGACGATGACCGTTGGTCCAGTACTGGC
>MDTA01033151.1_pt1 | contig 10515 bp, 7 predicted proteins | sample 811151 | NCBI WGS metagenome assembly MDTA01 (sample SAMN05326648, study PRJNA326480) | marine metagenome | isolation source: seawater | place: Indian Ocean: South | collected 2010 | reverse complement strand
TCTCTGTTGAGAAAGATCTTTTGCCCATCTGTCCCACGACCTTCCACGTGAACCATCGCGCTGAGCGGACCCTTGAAAGCCTTCAAGACATCGATATTAATGCGCATCCGAAGGCGGTCGCCAGCCCGTGGGGGATCCAAAAGCCGAAAGGCCTTCAGCTTGACCAAGTCACCCAGTTGGACTTTGAGGGCACCGGCGATACGGTCCGGAATTTGGGTGCGGCTTGGATTCCTATTTTTGGGCTTACGCCATCCCTTTTGCTTGCCGCCGTAATAACCTTTGTTCATCCAGGTCGCTTGACCTCGATGAACATTAAGGAGCCGTTGTAGTCGGGGACCGAAGCCTCCAAAGGGATCCAAAGGCCGCTTTTCTCCTGGGTCCTGATGAAGATCAAAACGCTGCATGGTTTGTTTGCGAATATCGTAGATTAACTTCTGTTCGCCATCGACCACCGCCCATACATGATCCGTGGTGTGTGGATCAGGAAGTGCTTCGATAAAAGCAGGGCGCTTTTCAAGTTCGAAACCGAGGAGAGCAGGCACGAGCGTCCGACCGTCAAAGACCGCTGCTGGGTCCTTGAGTTCCAGCAGGTTCAAGACGGTGGGCACGATGTCGATGTTCTGAACCACTTCAGGTCGCTGTTGATTTTTCAGGATGGGTCCTCCGGCAAAGACGAGGGGAACATGGATTGCTTCTTCGTAAAGTTGGGAGCCATGCCCATGGTGACCGTGCGTCCCTAGTCCTTGCCCATGATCGCTCGCGAGGACCACCAGCGTATCGTTGAGATCCACAGCTTTGAGAAGGCGAGCGAGGGCTTTATCGGTCACAGCCAGACTTTCGTCATAGCGAGCCAAAGCACCTTTACCAAAACGAGAGGAGCGAAAGCGGATATGGGGGTCATAGTAGTGAACCCAAATAGCCCATCGGTCACCGGAATTTTCCAGCGATTTCATTTGTTTCAGCGTGTAGGTCGTGATGATCTCAGACGTGGGCTTATCCCACCGGTTGAAGCCGGGTTTGATACGATTTGAGTCATGAAACTCCCAACCTTGGGTGAGTCCCTTTTGTTTGCGAAAATAGCGCTCCATGATGATGGCGTGGGTTCGAAACTCTCCTTTGCGAAGGATCTCACCGAGGCTGATATTCTTTGCCGCAACGGTCACAGCATCTCGACCATCAGGACCCCAGTGCATGTGACTAGGATAACGACCAAACGCCATGGAAGGGATGGAGCGTTGGCTGCGAACACCGTTGCTGTACGCTTGGGTAAACGAGGAGCCCTTTTCAACCAGTTCCTTCCCCGTACCTGTCATGGTCGGCACCGGGCTTCCAAGCCAGTCGATACGATCGGCGCGAAGGGTATCGACGGTTACAAATAGAAGATTCTGGACACGTTTTTTTTCAGGGCTCAGTTGCGTGAACCAGTCTTCGGGCGATGGATCTCTGGGTTGAAAGTCTGCGCCGTCGCAGTCTTGGTCGATCCCGTCCCCTGGAGCGTCAAAGGCGCCGGGGTGTACGGTTGCCTCTTGGTCGTTGCAATCACCTCCTGAAAAGAGGGGGGAATACCCATCGCCGTCTTTATCGGTCATCACCCGTAGAGTAAAAATACACCGAGCGAGAAGACCGTCACCGTTGCTCAGATCACTGGCGACACTGCTCGGAAGGAGACCGCAGATCAGGATGGGGGCGATGGCGAGACGTCGCCAAGGTAGTTGGGGGAATCGGGGCAAAGCACGAATTGCAGAAAGCCAAGCACCGGGGAGCAGTGGAGCAAGTGGTAAGAGATCCAAATGCACGGTGACCCAATGATCGGGACGCAATGCGCGGTATCCAGCCAGCCCGATGGAAGCGATGGCGCCGGCGACCGTCAACCACCCCAGCGTACTGCCGCTGCGCCAGTCCCGCAGCGGGCTGAGTATGAGGGCGATGAGTCCACCGGTCGCTAAGCCTCCGAGAAGGGCTGGAATGAGTCCGAGTGCAGCAAGCCATGTGGCAATTTCCCGCGCTTTAAAGCCGTCCGCCCAAAGGTTGATTTGTGCTTGCAGCCCAATGGTTGCAGCGAGACCACAGACCGCAGAGATCCGCAGTCGGTTGCTGTGCAGCAGGGTCTCGATACCGGTGAGCGCCCGACCCGCCAGGCGGAAGAGTAGGTAGCCGAAAAGCGCTAAGAGAACAGCCGCCACAGCTCCTAAGCCGATCGCAGCTGGGAGACTGCGGAGTGTGGGAGAGCCGAGAGACCAATCCAAAACTGCGAGGGGAACCGCGACCAGTTGCGCTGCCAGTAACTGACGCTTCATCGCTGTGACTCCCGCTGATGGATGACCCAACGACCCCGCTTTTCCGGGCGCTGATAGCCGGACAACGAGCCGATTCGATTTCGGTCGAATTGTTCGATCACGAGTCCAACGGCGGCTCCTTTCGCAGAATCCGTTTCTTTGGACCAGCGCTTGAATTCCCCAGGCTTGTTCCAAGGGGGAACGACTGGTTTGCGCTCTTGGCGATGGATGACTGGATGACTTGGATTGTCGAATAGATAGGGGTCGTAACCGCCGTGTCGTACCACGTAATAGGCATGAAACTGGTCAGCGGCACCGAGATGGGATGCAGGATCACCAGCTTGGAAAACCAGTGGCATGATGAATTGATCACTGGGTAGCGTATCGATGGTGGTTAGCAGCCAGTCATTCCTGTCATTGAAGTCTCGATAAACGCCGCGGTTGTGTTGGGCGAAGAGGAGCACCAAGAGGGTCCAAGAGGTCAGGATGAGTCGATGGGTTCGATCGCCGGGAAAATGCCCTGGGATCAGCCCGGGGGCAAAGAGAAGAGCGATGATCGCAAAGCGACTGTAAATCGACCACTGAGAAACCGGCCATCGAATTTCCCAGGGAGCGAGAAAGTAGGCGAGAACCGAAAGGCTGATGACCAGACTGATCATCGGGTCGGTTGGATTTTTGTCGAATGCTTCCTGTTCTCGATGACGGGACCACAGAATAAGACCCACAACCGCGCCGAGCGTCCCCAGCCACAACCAGTCATCCAGACTTCCAGAATAGCAATTCGTCATGTGATCAGCCAAGCGCTTCATCCGGGTGACTGGATCGTGGAAGATCACAGCATCCCCAGCGACCGTTTCGCCACGGCCGTGCGTGCCGAGTGCTCGGGCGATCAGCCACGGTAATCCAAGCACGACGGGAGCCGACAGCGGAATCAGGCTGCGCAGCGCGGTTCGTGTGCGCGAGAACAGGATCCGAAGAAGTACGATGAGCGCAAAGAAAGCTGCCAGTTGGGCATGGGCGAGGAAGAGGCCACAGGACCAGCCAGCAAGAGCCCGACCTGAGCCTTCCTCTCGCTGATGTTCGATCCATGCCGATAGAGCCATGGCGAGGATCGGGATGGCGAGGCAGTAACTGATCCAGCCCCACATCAGGTTGTGGTTGAAGAAAAGGGGCATGCTGAGAAGCGCCCAACGCCCATCACGGCCGCAGACATGGAACAGTCGGGCCAGTGCAAGAGGCGTCAGAAGCAAAGCCAAAAGAAGCACCCATTGGACGGCTTGGAGGTAGTCCATGAATCGGGCGAGTAGCCAAACGCTACCATAGAAGACCCAATAGGGCACTGGAGTCCACTGGATCAGATAATGTTCGTTCGCCACGCTTTCGGGAATACGCCCATGGTCGAGAAGGCTGATCAGCGCTAAGTGGTCTGGTAAGTCACGCAGAGGCAGCAGGGGACCTTGGAAGAAGGCGGCCCCGAGACTGACACCGAGGGCACCCCAAAGAACCCAGAATGGGAAGCCGGCCCGTTGTAAAAAACTGGAGTTCATACGCGATCTTCTCTTCTCATGACGACTGCGACGGCGCAAAATACCTCGCGAGTGCGCGCGGGACGACGTGCGGCGGAAAGGCAATCGATGGATAACGAGCGAATCACCCTGTTGGAAGAGAGACTCGCATACATCGAGCGCTATCTCGATGAACTCTCTAGCGAACTCAATGGTCAAGTACACCGCATCGATGAGATTTTTCGTCGTCTCGAGGCTCTGGGAGATACGACGGTAGATGCCGGTCCCGCCGATGAAAAACCGCCTCATTATTGAGGAGAGTGGCCTTTCATTACTGCGTCTCTACAGCGACGCTTGACCCGCCCAAATGAAGAGCCCAAGGTGCGACCCCTGAGGAGGTCCAAGTGGCGGAACGTATTGCGGTGATTGGTGGGGACGGGATCGGTCCAGAGGTGACCGAACAAGCTCGCCGAGTCGTCGACCGTGCGGCTCAGATTGCTCATCTAAATTTGGAGTGGGAGGAGTGTCCATACGGCGCCGACTATTATCTCGAAAACGGTGTGGGTATTGAGCCCGGTCGATTTGACGAATTTCGTGCCGAGTATGCCGGTATCTTGTTTGGTGCGGTGGGGGATGCTCGAGTTCCTGACATGGCTCATGGGCGGCAGTTGTTGCTCGGTGCCCGATTCGAATTGGACCTGTTCATCAATCTTCGCCCGATTAAGCTGCTCGACCCACGTCTTTGTCCTTTGAAAGACAAGGGGGTGGATGATGTGGATTTCGTCATTTTCCGAGAGAATACAGAAGGCGGTTATGTGGGGGTTGGTGGATCGGTTCGCCCCGGGACGCTCCACGAGGTCTCGCAACAGACCTTTGTCTACACTCGCCGTGGTGTGGAGCGAATCATACGGGCAGCCTACGAGTTCGCTCGAGTCAATGGACGCCGTAGCGTGTGCATGACCGACAAGGCGAATGCGATGCGCCAGGGGCATGAACTGTGGCAGCGGACCTTTCGAGAGGTGGCTGGAGAATACCCCGATATTGAAAGCTTTCACCTTTATGTGGATGTGGCGGCGATGGAGTTGGTACGACAGCCCGAACGCTTTGATGTCATCGTGACCGAGAATCTCTTTGGCGATATTCTCAGTGATCTGGGTGCTAGCCTCCAAGGGGGGCTCGGGACCGCCGCCAGTGGCAACATCCACCCAGGACGATGTTCTTTGTTTGAACCCGTGCACGGTTCCGCGCCAGATTTGGTGGGGACGGGACAAGCGAATCCGATGGCTGCGATCATGAGTGGCGCAATGTTGCTCGAGCATCTGGGGCTGTCGGGGGCAGCGCAAGCGGTGGAGCAAGCGGTGATGGATCAGTTAGCCAGTGGTGATGTGACACCTGATTTAGGCGGCACACTCCGGGGAAGTGAAGTGGGTGACCAAATTCTAGCCCGACTTGGTCAATGACCTCTTTTCGGGTTGAGGAAGCGGGGCACGTGCTTCGACAGGCCACGCTCGATGATTTGGCTGCGATGACGACGATTTACAACCAAGCGGTTCTCGAACGGTCTGCCACCGCAGATCCCTATCCTCGAGCACCGGAAGACCGCCACGAGTGGTTTCAGCGATACGGTTGGGAAGACGGACACCCTTTGATCGTTTGGGAGGAGGCGGAGCAGATTAGAGCCTACTGTGGGTTGTCAGGTTTTCGTGCCAAGGAAGGCTACAATGGCTGCGTCGAGATGACGCTCTACGTGTGTCAGAGTCAACGGGGCAGAGGCATTGGAAGAATGCTGGGTGAAGCCATGATCGCTCTGGGAAAGGAAATGGGGAATCGCGTGATCCTTGCGCTCGTCTTCGCCGATAACTCTCGGAGTAACGGCCTGTTTGCCCGTCTCGGCTTTAGTTTGTCCGGGCATTTTCCGGGAGCCGTTCTTTTTCCCGGCGATAACGAGCAACCACGGGATGTGGGGATCTGGCATCTGAGGCTCTGATGGACTGGGGGTTGACCGTCGGTGTTCTCTGCGCTCTTGCTTGGGCTCTTTTAGACCTCCAGCGCAAAGCATTGACAAGTCGTCACCCCGATCCATTGACTCTCGCCGCGATCGTCCCTTTGTTGGCCAGTGTTGGAGCGCTGATGTACGCGCTGGTTAAAGGCGCTCCGATTGGACCGCCTCCACCGTCCCTCTATCACCTGATGTTCTGGGTTGTGGTTCTAAACATCGCTGCCAATTTTCTCTTTCTACACAGCCTGACGGTCGGCGAACTTTCGAAAGTCATCCCCCTGCTTTCATTGACACCAGTGGTTGGAGCTGTGGGGGGGTTCTTTCTGTTTGGAGAGAGCTTAGGCCTTGGGGTTTGGCTGGGCATAGCGCTCATTGCCGTAGGCACCTTCCTGCTGTTGTTTCGTAAGTCGGACAAAGGGCGACGGGGTGTCCCCAGCATGTTGGCTGTGGTCGTTTTATGGGGGGGGATCCCGGCGATCGACAAACGGGTCATCACAGGAGGTGAGTACGGTTTGGAGGCCTACTTGATCTGGTCCACCGCTTTGATCGGCTTGCCTCTCTTGATCGAGCGCTTGATTCGGCGCCCCCAATCCCTTGGTGTGATCCTCCGTGGCAGCCCCATTCTATTGGCCAGCCTGGCCCCGGCCGCAGCCGCAGCCCTTGGAACCCAAATGGAGTCTCTGATCCATCTGGACGTTGGAGTTGCGGAAGCATTGAAAAGAGCCGGTGTTGTGGTGACTGTCCTCGTTGGGGGCATCCTCTTTAAGGAGCCGCAAGCATTTCATCGAATGCCTCGTATTCTATTGGTCGTCGCGGGCGCCTGTCTTGTGGCTCTCTCCCGGAGCGTATAGCCCCCAGAGTATGGCGCGTAAGAAGGCACCTTACATCGTGGTGGCGGGCAACATCGGCTGCGGTAAGTCCACTTTGGTTCAGGTGCTCTGTGAGCATTACGGTGTCGAGCCGGTTTATGAACCCAACGAGTCAAACCCCTTCCTCGCCGACTTCTATGGCGACATGAAGCGCTACGCTTTCCCGAGTCAGATGTGGTTCTTATCTCAAAAGTTCCGCATGCACCTCGCCCTCGATCGCAAGGCGAAAGCTTGCATCCAAGACCGAAGCGTTTGGGAGGATGCAGAGATTTTTGCCTACGGTCTGTTCAAGGGACGGAAAATGACCCCGAGGGAGTGGCAACTCTACAGTTCGTTTTATCGGGGTGTGACCGAGGCGATTCGACCGCCTGACGTTCTCTTCTATCTGCACACGCCGGTGAAAGAAATTAGGCGACGGATCCGCCAACGAGGACGTCCAGAAGAACAGAGTATTTCATATCATTATTTGCGCCGACTCAATGAACGCTACGATTCATGGGTTAAAGCCTGGGATCTCTGCCCAGTTCACCGAATTGACACGACGAAGCTCCATTATTTGGACGATCTTTTCGACCGACAATTCATGCTGCGCCGGGTGGCTCGTTATTTGGAATAAATCCTTCGATCGGGAACAAGCCCGCCAGGGATCGATGCGGCAGTTGGTCATCTCAACACAGGTTTCGAGGCGATCCGTCGTTGGAAGTCTGGTCCGAAGACCTCGGTGGCGTACCAGCCTGACAGCATAGTTACAGCAAGGTCGAAACGTGTCGCGAAAATCACGGGGCGAACCGGAATCCTTGGCTTCGTTGAGTAAAGGGCGGCTTCTTGCTGTAAAATCTCTTGCTGGCTAGAGAGCCCCAGCAAGCATGGGAGACCGATTTGGCTAAGTTGCTCGACCAGTGGGTTCGCTTGGTGCTTCGCTTTCGGGTTGCGTCCATCGTGTTGATGGCCATCATCACCGGCGTCGCCGGTCTTTGTTTTTTACAGGTCGAGGTGCGCAACTCACTGCGTTACATGATCGACGAGTCCTCGACCCGAGGGAACTACTACTACGACACTCGTGAAATCTTCGGCTCGGACAATGTGATGCTGTTGGGGATCGAAGACGACCAACTTCTCACGGGTGATTTTCTGAAGAAATTGCGTCGACTCGAAGCGAGCCTCGAAGCCCACCCGATGGTTTTGCAAGTGACCAGCCTAGGCGGTTTGCAGCGGGTCGGGACGAATGAAGCGGGTGCGATGGAGGTTCGTCCTTACTTTCCCGATGATCAGACGGAGCAGGAGAGGCGTGAAGCGGTCGCCGCCCTTCGCTCGGATGGTATGTACGTCCCCGGCTTGTTGACACAGGATGGAAACGGGACTGCCGTCATCGTTCGACTGGTCGGCGACACAAAAGCTGACATGAAGCGAGCCGGTGTTGAGGCGGCGATGCGAGCGACGGCAGAACGCCTTCCCAACGGACACCTGCTGCTCCGAACGGAGGCTGGCCGGGCCAGTCTTGTGGACACGGCTCGAATGTTCGCTGTTCCCGAACTCTACGATATTGTTGCAAAGACCGGTTTTGAACTGGACCGACTTTACAAAACGGGAATGCCAGCCAGCCTGACCGCACTGATGCTCGAGACTGAGCGTCATGCGGGTCCGTATTTCTTGGCGAGCTTGGTCATCATCTTAATTTTGGTCAGTCTCATGTTGAAAGAGTGGCGAGCCACATTGATGGTGTTTCTGACTGCCTTGCCCGCCAGTCTTTGGGGCGCTGGCTTTGGTGGGATGATCAATGGTGGCCTCTCGATTGTAGCCTCCATGGCGCCCATGATCATTCTCGTGTTGGCGACCGCAAACATTGTACATCTGGTGGGACAGTACCGATTCGAGAGGCTTCGATGTGACAAAGACGAAGCCATTATTCGGACTTTTCACGAGGTGGGAATGGCGTGTTTTTTGACCACGCTCACCACGCTGATTGGCTTTACGAGTCTTCGATTCCTACCCGTTGGGACGGCGAAAGAACTGGCGGTTATTGCAAGTATCGGTGTGACTGCAGCATTCATCATCGCCTTCGTCCTGGGTCCGGCGCTACTCAGTCTATTGAACGTCCCCGGGGCTGAAGCTAGCGAGAGTCGTTGGATGACTGCAACCCTGGAGCGTTGTCGGCTCTTGGCGAAGAATCACCCCATCTTCGTGATGAGTCTTGGGGGGGGATGCACGATCTTAGCGATCATCGGACTGATGGTTCTGAAGATCGATACCAACGTGGATGCCAAGTTCTACGATGGTCACCCTGTTCAGGTCGCTGCGAAATGGTTTGGAGACCGGATGACAGGCGGCGCCTCGGCCGAGATCATTATCGACACGGGTCAGGCCGGTGGTGCTTTAGAGCGTCAGGCCTTCATACGCAAAGTCGATGGGGAAGAAGCCGTGGAGGAGGGCACGACAGGTGAGGACGAAATAGCGGGTTTCGAAGATGATGACGGCTTTGGAACTGGGGATCAGAACAGTGGGGCCACGGAAGCTGTCGATCCGATTGCGGGTGCGATGCCGAACACCGTTCTTGAGCGTTTGCAGACGCTCGAAACCCGGCTCAATGCATTGCAGAAACCCGACATTTACGAAGGAAAGAAGCCGATTCGTGACGTGATCTCGTTGGTTGATATCGCCGAGAGAACTCACCAGGCGATGGGCGGAGAAGGAACCCTTCCCAATCGAGCGCAACTCGCTTCGCAATTGGCACTTTTTGCTGGTGAGGGGGGGGAAGGGCTCGATCTGCTGGTTGATGAATCTCGCCGCTATGTCCGAGTTCAGTTGCGTTTGCCCAGTATCGGCAGCGCCAACATGGTGAAGGTGATCGATGAAGTCGAGGCCATCGCCGGGGACCTTTTTCCGATGCCCACAGGCGGCTTGCGCACCGAGGTGACCGGCATGGAATCGCTCTTTTCCCATCTCATCGAGACCCTCTCGTCTCAGTTGGCGAAAGGCTTTATCTTCGCTGCATTCGTCATCACTCTTGTGATGACCTTTGTCTTCCGGAGCGTGCGCGTGGGTCTTTCCTCCATGCTGCCCAACATCTTGCCGGTCATCTCGGGGATCGGTGTGGTTGGATTGGTCGGTCTAATGATCGATATCGACGCGCTTTTTCTGGTCTCGGTCGCGTTGGGGATTGCGGTTGACGACACGATCCACTTCTTGGTGCGCTATCGGCATGAGCGTCAGGCTGGAAAGGACTTGGATGAGGCGGTACGCCTGAGTCTTTGCGAGACCGGTCTTGGCATCGTCCGGACAAGTATCATCCTCGTGTGTGGCTTTGGTATTTGGCTGACCAGTCCTTATCTTACCTTTAAATACATGGGCCTGATTCTTCCGATGACCATGATTATGGCGGTTGTTGCAGACATGCTCGTGATTCCCGCCATGGTGTATTTAGGGTGGATTCGAGTTCCGATCGATGAGCAAAGCGCTCCCGCTTAGGCTCTTTAACAGTCGGTCGGAATCGACTGAAATCTAGACAAGTTGTGGGCACTCGCCTTTACTGACCTTTGGGTTGAAGGAGTGAGAACCCAACGGTGGTCAAGAATCTACACAAAGGCGCACTGGTGAGCCCTGCTGACGATGGGCGCTTTCTTTGGAGTGAACGGTCCGGTTTGATGACGGATTCGGAGGGGCTCATCGTTGATGTCGGCGACGCCGATGCTTTAAAAGCAGCTTTTCCAGAGGCTCATGTGATCGACCATGGTGTCGGCATTATGATGCCCGGCTTCATCGATGCTCATGTTCATTTTCCGCAGTACCTCATGGCGGGAAGTCACGGCGAGAGTCTGCTCGCTTGGCTAGAGCGTTATACCTTTCCTGCCGAGATCGAGTGTGCGGAT
>MDTA01053692.1_pt1 | contig 10516 bp, 11 predicted proteins | sample 811151 | NCBI WGS metagenome assembly MDTA01 (sample SAMN05326648, study PRJNA326480) | marine metagenome | isolation source: seawater | place: Indian Ocean: South | collected 2010 | reverse complement strand
AATGTGGATTTTATACATCGCTTCAAATAATAATGTTCTTTGTTATCAAAATATGGATTGTGCAAAAATAAATTTTTTTTTTTTGATTTAGTACTTTTTCTAATTAATTCTGTTAAGTTAGAACAAATATTATTTATTTTTTTTGACATTTAATAAATTCTGTAATTTCCCAATCTATCTCTGTAGTTTGATAATTTTTTAAACTTACCTTTTTTTAATTCTTTTAAAATTTCTTTAATACCCTCATCAATACTAATAATTTTTTTAAAACCATAAACTTTTTTAATTTTTGAAAAATTCACTTTGTAATCTCTTTGATCTGCACTATCACTTTGTAATACTATTTTAAAATTTTTGATATATTTTTTTATTTTGTTGATTAACATCATTTTATTAAAATTATTTTTTGAAGATCCAGCATTAAATATTTCACATTTACCTCTTTTAACATTTTCTTTTGAAACAATTTGAAAAATAATATTCGCGAAATCTTTTACATGGCAATATGGTCGCCAAGTATAGGGATCGTAAACCTCAATTTTTTTATTTAGATAAATCTCTCTAACAAATTGATTAACTGTCAGATCAAACCGCATTCTATCAGAAAGGCCGAAGGCAGTAGCAAATCTCAATATTGTAATCTCTGAATTACTTTTTTTTACAATTTTCAATAGTTTTTTTTCAATCTTTACCTTTGTTTTAGCGTATAAAGATTTGGGATTAAGTCGGCTATTTTCTTTTGCTAAACTATTTTTATCAAAAACTCCATAATTAGAGCAAGTTGATATAAAAATTATTTTTCTAAACCTTTTTTTTAAAGCATATCTTAATAACCTTTCTGTTGCTTCTAAATTAATTTTTTTTGTGAGATGGGGATATTTTTTAGATATTGGATCGCCCACAATAGAACCTAGGACTATAAGATTTTCATGATCTAACTTATCTAAAAAATTAAATATCTTCTTATTTGCGAAATCATATTTTATAAATTTAAAATTTTTGTTTGATTTATCAATTTTAAGACTCTGTTTATAGATCACATTATCAATTGAATTAACTTTGAATTTTTTTTTTAAAAAAAAGTTTCTTACTACAGTCCCAATATATCCTTCTCCGCCAATTAATATTATTGATCTTCTTCTCATTTTTTTAATATAAACAATGTTCTGTCATTAGCTAAATTTTCAAAATTACAAGAGGAAAAATGTCTTTTAAATTCGTACCTCCAAAATCTTGGGTATGCATGACCATTCTCATTTATTAAACAAATATGATATTTTTTTGTTACTCTAGATATATGATATATCAAGTCATAATGACTTGGAATTAACTCTAATGAAGCTCCAAGGGAATAAGTAATATCAAATTTTTCATCTTCTTGATTTGTTAAATATCTTTCAGCATGATCATATGTAAGATTTACGTTACTGTTGAGTTTAAATTCTTTTTTAAAATTATCTATAGCAGTAGAATTAATATCAAATCCATATAAATTATTATAACCTTTTAGCGCCAAGCCATTTAAGACTCTCCCAATGTTACAACATATGTCCAAAATTTTATCATTTTTATCAGAGTATTTAACAACCGTTTCCATGATCTTATTAGACAAATCATCCATTTTAATAAATTTTTTATAACCATGATCGAATTGTTCAGAATTATTCCAATATCTAAACTGTGAGCTACTTGGAATAAACCAAAAAACATTAGAAATAATTCTTAGAAAAAGATTTTGGTTATTGTAAAATTTAATTAAACTCTCTGATGAATATTTTGGAGTTAAAAAAGTATTCTTAAATTTTTTAAAAAAAATATAAATCAATTTATTTCTTAATAATTCTTGCTATTTGAAAAGCTTCACAAGGTCCTAATCCAATTGAATTACCTATCGAAATATTCTTATTTAATACTGCTTTAACAGATCTGGAATGAGGATATTTTTTCATCTCAGATTTGTAAATCTGTAGTGCCTTTTTTTTTAATTTCACAGTTTTCGAAATATCTACAAAATAATTTGGCATAAATTGCAAACCATTTGAATTGATTTGGTAATCAGTGCTTGAGTTAATTTCAAAAAATAAAATCTCATCAACAGAATTTTTAGTTTGAGGTCTAGCGGCGGTTAGAACAGCTCGAGATGTATATTGATGATCAATATTTAGATCATTAATAAAATGTGTAAATATTATATTTGGTTTAAAATTTTGAATTTCTTTTTCAATAACTTTAGTCAAAGAGAGTAGTGAATTATTATCAAATTGATTATCAGGTAAATCAAAAAACTTTAAATTTTTGACCCCAATAACTTTGTTTGCAGCTTTTGAATTTTTATTCAATCTATTTTGCAATTTAATTATCTTACTTTTATCAGAATTAAATCGGCTTGAAACACCTTTGGCTAATATAATGGTTTTTACTATATTTCCAGATTTAGAAAGTTTAGCTATTGTCCCTCCACAGCCCAAAATTTCATCATCTGGATGTGATGCAACAACTAAAATTTTTTTTTTCATAAATTTAATAAAATAATTATAAATAAATTAACGTTTTCTTCTACTCGTAATAAATATGCTATCAAGTAATATTTTACTAAATAAATTGTTAATTTTCATTTGAAACAAATCTCTCAATAAATTCAGTTATTTTATCTTGATTTCCAACTACTCCATCATTAGTTAAATATTTTTCAACATAATTTTTTTTTTTATTCATATAATAATTAAAAAAATCTCCCTTCTTATTTAAAAGGTTTGTAAATTTATATAACAAATCATCATAGTTTTTAGCTATTAAAAATTTATTTTTTCTGTAGAAACCAAAAGTCGAAACAAAATTTTCTGGATCATGAATTATTACATTTTTATTTTTTACTAAAGATTCATCTAAAATAGTAGAATACTTTCCTATTACTAAATCACTATTTCCAACTAGCGAAGCACTACTGATAGTTTTATCTGTTATTAAAGTTAAATTTTTATAACCAAAAATTGTATTATTGATTTTTTTAAAAAGTTCTGGGTATTTTTCAAGATTTAATAATTTAAATTGAACTACAAAATACTTGTTGTTAAAAATATTTGCTAATCTTTTTATATCATTTAAAAAATTTAAAATTGAGTTCTCAGAATTTCCAACCTCTCCAAAAAGATCTACTCTAGCATCCTCTCTATAACCGATTAATAAACAACTAATGATTTCATCATAAATTCCCTGATTCTTAATATTTTCTAATAATTTGATTTTTTTATTTTGTATAAAATCTGCTCTTGTTAAGCCCAAAGTTTTAAATTTTTTAATTAAAAATTTATTTTTTAAAATTTTTTTAAATTCATTTCCAGCGGTCAAATATAAATCAAAAAAACATCTATGATAATAGAAATATGATAAAAGTCGATCCTGGAATGAGATAGTTTTAATATTGTTAATTTCTGACGCTAATAAAAATCCTGTGGGAATTAAAAAATCATTGTAAAAAAATAAAAATTTATAATTTTTCTTTTTTAAAAAAAGATCATATTTTTGGGTTGATAAATATATTTCTAAAAAAATAAAAAAATTGACAAAAGAATTTTTTTTTAAAAATTTTCTATTCCTTAAAAAAAAAATTATATATTTTAAAAAGAATGAAAATTTTAAATTTTTAGAAAAATCTTCAATATTACAATATTTTAATTTAAAAAAATTTAGAAATCTTTTTGTTAGTGGATCGAATTCTTTAAAAGAAAGTGTTTCAATATTGTCTTTATATAATTTACTCTTTATATCATTTTGATAAATAAAGTTTTTTTTAAAAAAATTTCCATATTTAAGACCCTCGTGCGGAAAATAGCCTATTTCTCCAATGCTTTTTGTTTTTTCATAAAAATATTTTTTTGTTCTTTTTTTGAAAAAACTTTTTTCCAACAAAAGTTTAAATCCTTTTTTTAGGACCAAATTGAATTCTATAATAAATAATAAAAATTTAATAATTTTGATATTTTTATTTTTTATTTCTGAAATTAATAAAAAGGTTTTTTTGGATGATGGAAAATAATATATAATTTCGCCATCTTTAAAATGATTTTTTATACAAATATAAGATGAAGTATCAATTACAAGATATTTTGAGTTGTACAAATAATTTTCAAGTGTAAAAATAATTTTCGTAACATTATCGATATCTATTAATTTTCCAAATTTTAAAAAAAAATTTTCATCTAAATTATTTTTAATAAATTTTTTAATTAAAAATTTTTTTAAAACAAAAGATTTGTTTAAAGCTTGACCACCAAGACCAGATAATCCTATTCTAAAAAAAAATATATTTAAGTTTTTTTTAAAAAAGTTACTACCTTTTGCATATGAGGCATTTCTGAAATAAATTTTTTTATAAAATGGAATAAATATTAAACTTAAATAAAAATTTAATCTATCAAGATCTTCAAAAAATATAATTTTTTTCATATATATATTTGCAAAAAAAATTTCAAACCAAGATTTTTAAATAAAGTTTTTTTTTAATTTTAAAGCTTTTTTTTTCAAAATTTTTAAATCATCATAATCGTTTAAATCCTGAGCATAAGAAAGCGGTATTTTAATTATCAAAGAGTCCTTACCAATAAGATTTGAATTTTTCATCCATTTATTGTACGAACCCCAATAAAATTGACCAGAGTCTTCGAATTTATTCTGATTATTAAAAAAAAATTTTTTTTTACTCTTTTTAACTAAATTTGCTGAAAAGACGTATTTTGATTTATTTTTTTCTAATTTTTGGTAACCTTTAATTAGATCTTTATACCTTATCAATGGAGCCGTAGGATAAATACAACAAACATAATCATAATTTTTTTTAATTTTTTTTAAAAAATTTTTTACCACTTCGTGAGTTCCTGTCTTATCGTCAGCTAACTTTTTATTTCTTAAAAAAGGTACACTTGCACCATATTGTAAAGAAATTTTTTTTATTCTCTTTGAGTCAGTGCAGACAATAATATCTTGGAATAATTTTGATCTTTTCGCAGCTTTTATGGAATAATAAATTATATGTTTTCCAAAAAAAGATACGATGTTTTTATTTTTAATTCTTTTACTACCTCCTCTAGCAGTTATGAGTGCGAGATTTTTTTTTTTTAAAATCATTTTTATTTTTAGATCTATTTTATTATAATTGAATCAATTTATATTTTAATCTATTGTGTAAAGCATTATTTAGTTTTACAAAAAAATATGATTTTAACTGCCCATCAGCCAACGTACCTGCCTTGGCTTGGTTTATTTAATAAAATCCACTATTCTGATTGTTTCGTTTTATTTGATACTGTTCAATATCTTCCAAAAGAATGGATGAATAGAAACAAGATAAAAACAGTTAATGGGGAAATGTACCTAACTGTACCAGTTCAAAAAAAAGGATTTTTAAAAAAAATGAATAAGGAAATTAAGGTCGACAATTCAAATAATTGGCAAAGAAAACATCTTAAAAGTATATTCATAAACTATAAAGATACTAAATATTTTAATGATTATTTTCCTTTCTTTGAGGATGTTTATACAAAAAAATGGGATTATTTATGTGAATTAAATACATTTATTTTAGAAAATTTGTTGGATTTTTTAAGTATAAAAATCAAAATCTTAAAATTATCTGAACTTAATCTTGAGGGCACAAAATCAGATCTTGTTCTAAATTTATGTAAAAAACTAAATGCTAAAACTTTTATTTTTGGAGAACAAGGTAAAAATTATGCCGATATAAATAAATTTAATCAAAATAATATTACCGTCATGTTTCAAAAATATACACATCCAAAATACAATCAAAATTTTAAAAACTTTTTGTCAAATATGTCTGTAATTGATCTAATTTTCAACTGTGGTAAAAACTCTTTAGAAATAATTAACAAAGAAAATAAATTAATTTAGAAATTAAAATGAATAAAAAAAAATTTTTTTGTTTTTTATTAGACAAATCACACTCTAAAAAAAGTATTAAAATTGCAAAATTTTTTAATAAAAAATATAATTCTCCTATTTTTTACCATTTTAAAAAAATTTATAACTTTAAAATAGTTTTTGTTTTAGATTACACAAAAGTATTACCAGATTCTTTTTTAAAAGAGAATGAGTCAGTCCTAATTCCTCATTCTAGTGATCTTCCAATAGATAAAGGATTTAGCCCTATTCAAAATCAAATTTTAAAAAAAAAAAATAAAATTACAATTTCTTTAGTCCAAGCAATTAAGGGTTGTAAGGTTGACTCGGGTCCAATTCATCTGAAAACGAATTTTTTTTTAAAAGGTCATGAATTATGGGATGAAATAACAAAATTAAGTATAAATAACGATATTAAAATTATAGAAAAATATATTAAATTATATCCTAACATAAAATCAACTCCTCAAAAGAAATCTGGCAATTTTAATAAAAAAAGAAATATGTTTAGTAATATGTTAAATATAAATAAAAATATTAAATCACAATTTAATATTTTAAGAATATCTGATTACCATAATTTTCCAACATTATTTAATTATAAAGGGTATTTGTATAAAATTAGAATTGAAAAATTTAAATTAAATGAAAAAGAAAAAACAAAAAAAAAATAATGGTTTTGATAAAAGTTGGGACAAAACATACAAAAAAAAATTTCATCTTTCTGTTTGGCCTTGGTCTGATTTGATTTCATATTCTGCGAGATATCTTAAACCAAAAAAAAAGTTTAAAAAAATTTTAGAACTTGGTTGTGGTGCGGGGGCCAATATTCCATTTTTTTTAGAAAGAAAATTTAATTACTATGGAATTGAAGGTAGCAAAACAATAGTAGAAAAGATAAAAAATAAAAATCAAAAAATAGCTAAAAATATTGTTTGCTGTGATTTTACAAAAGAAATTCCTTTTGATTTTTTATTTGATGCAGTATTTGATCGGGCTAGCCTGACACATAACAGTACACAAAGTATCGAGGCATGTTTAAAAATATTAGAACATAAAATCAGAAAAGACGGATTATTCGTTGGTATTGATTGGTTTTCAACAAAACATGAAGATTTTAAAAAAGGTATAACAATTGACTCGAATACTAAAGATAATATTAAATCACGACAATTTAAAAATATTGGTCGTGTTCATTTTTCAAATCTAAGTCATATAAAGAAAATATTTTCTAAATTTCACTTTTCTATTGAAACATTTGAACATAAAGAAAATAAAATGTTAGTTGGAAAAAATCGAATTAATACCTCCTCAATTAATTTTGTTGCAAGAAAAAATTAAATCAACGATCAAACAAATTTTTTTATTAATAAACTTATTTTATTAACATCTTTTCTTGATAAGTTATGATGCATTGGCAAAGATAATGAAATATTTGAAATTTTTTCAGAATTTTTAAATTTAGTTTTGTTTAATTTAAGATAGTTATGTAAGAGTTCATAATTTTCAATAGGTATAATACATTCAACTTTATTTTTTTTCATATAATTTAAAAAATTATCCCTAATAAATTTATTTTTAAAAATAAGCACTGAACGATAAATAATATCTTTTTTTAAATTAAATTTCGAAAAGATTTTGATACCCCTTGGAAGACAAGCTTTATATTTAAGATAATTTTTTTTTCTAAATTTTCTAAATTTATTTAAAAATTTAATTTGTTCGTATAATAATGCAGCCTGGAAATCACTGATTAAAAAATTAAAACGTTGAATATATTTTTTTTTTTGATCAAAATTTATATAATCATTACAAAAATCGATATTTTTTTTATTTTTAGACCAAATTAATCCACCGTGTCCAGACGTAATTATTTTTGTAGAATAAAATGAATGAATTACTATATCAGCTAAAAAACACTGATCATCTTTCAAAATTAATTTTCCGATTGAGTGACATGAATCTAAAATTATTTTAACTTTAGGATACAAAATTTTTAGTTCCTTTAGATTTGGGTCAGATCCAAAAATGTTTACTGCAATTATAATGTCAATATTTGTTTTGGGCTTTAAATCCAGATTGAAACTATTTGGATCAATATCATTAATTATTGGTATATTTCCTGATAGATAAACTGCATTTAAAATTGCGGAGCATGAGTAAGTTGGAATTAAAATTTTTAAATTTTTTTTTTTTTTTGAGAGTGCTTTTATTGCTAAGTAAAGGGCAGATGTGCCAGAAGAAGTTAAACAAGAGTAGCCATATTTATAATATTTTTTACTAAAGTAATTTTCAACTTTTTTAACAACTTCACCTGTGGTTAATTGATTTGAAATTATTTGCTTATTAACACTTTTTAAATAACTTTTATTTATACTTGGTGAATTATGTTTAATCATTTAATGATATAGATTTAAAAATATATAGCCTCACCTTTTTTAATGTTTCTACTCGCCCTTTTACCAATTATTTTATCAATGTTAGAAGATGAAATAGCTCGTTTTAGGGAAGTTCTTAACAAAATATAATCTGATTTATCAATTATTTTACCTTTTGGTATAAAATTGTTTGCGAAAATTTTTCTTTGGAAACTTTTTTTATTTTTTCTCTCTTGTGTGGTTGGTTCCAAAATATTAGACCCCATACATTTAAAAGCATTTCTTATTGATTTTACCCACCGCTTTAATTGTTCTGGATTACATGAAAAAGAATGATCTGGTCCAGGAAGTTTATTATTTAAAGTAAAGTGTTTTTCGAAAAAACAACAGCCATGAGATACAGCCATTATTGAAGCAACGTTGTCTTTAGTATGATCTGAAAAACCAATTAAATGGTTTTTAATTATTTTTTTGATAGAAAAAATTTTTTTTATATTTACGCTTTCGTGTTTTGTTGGGTATTCAGAAGTACATAATAAAAAAATTATCTTTCTTTTAGATAATCTTTTTAAACTTAAAACTTTTTTAAAATCTTGGACTGTAGACATGCCGGTAGATAAAATTAAAGGTTTATTAAATTCTAAATAACTATCTATTAATCCAATATTAACAAAATCATCTGAACCAACCTTTATTGCCGGAACATTGAATTTATTTAAAAAATGCAAGTCTGATAAATTTTGTGGTGTTGAAAAAAAAATTATTTTTTTTTTTTTACAATGATTTACAATTTTTACCCAAGATTCTTCACTAAGTTCATATCTTTTGAACATTTTATTCATACTCTCATTAATAACTTTACCTTGTGATATATATCTATATTTTAATTTTTTTTCTTTAACTATCTCTTTAGCTTTAAATGTTTGAAATTTTACTGCATCGCATCCGGCTTCTTTTGCAACGTCAATCATCTTTATAGCTTTCTTTAATTCACCGTTATGATTAACTCCAACTTCTGCTACTATAAAGGGCCTTCCAAAATTTTGTAAAATTTTATTTTTAATCTTAATTGTATTTTTTTCCATTTTTTTTATATGATGTAACTATTTGATTATATATTCTTTTTGAACCCATACTATCTACATAATTTTTATTTAACAAATTTTTTTTAAAAACCAAATATTCATTAATAAATTTATTCATAATATTATTTAAATTATATTTTTTTAAAATTGCATCCTTATTTAAAATCATACCTAAATTATTTTTTTTTATAAAATTTGAATTCTTTTTTTGATCCAAAGAAAGATTCATGGTAATCTGAGGTATTTTTAGATAAATCATTTCTATAGAGGTTATTCCACCTGCATTTATTGAAATATCAATATTATGAAATTTAAATTTATTGTCTAATTTTAAATCTATAAAATTTAAAATAATATTTTTATTTTTTTTAAAAATATTCTTTAAAGTATTTCTCAGAATATTAATATTTATAAATAGTTGTATTTTACTTTCAAAAAAAAAATTTATGTTTTTAAGATTATTAAAAAATTTAATTATTTCATTCTTTTTATTGTATCCTCCGAAAGTAATATAAATATTTTTTATTTTTTTCTCCTTAGAAATAATTTTTTTGTTATTAATAATATCTTTTTTTATAATACAAAATTTATTTCCAAATAATTTTGATAATGAAAATTTCTTACTTTTTGCTCCTAAATTATTATTTATTTCTATGTTTGAATTAAGTCCAGTCAAATTAAAATCATTAAATATTACTAAAAAATTTTTCTTCCCAATTTTATTTATTGTTTTTTTATTAATTATATAACTATCAATGATAACAATTTTTCCTCTTTCATTAAAATTGTGAAATTTCTCTAAATAGTATCTATTAAATTTCTTCTTTTTAAAATATTTCTTTATTTCTGGAGATATCTCTTGTGAAACAAAAAAGAAATCTATTTTTCTTTTTTTAAACTCATCAGCTAGTGTAAAACATCTTATAAAATGGCCGAAACCTGAGTTTTTTTGCATATCAACCAAAAAAAAAACTTTATCAATCATATCCTAATTTTTTTTTAAAATATTATTTAGTGTTTTTATAACCTTAATCTGATCTTTTGTTTTCAAATCATAATAAATAGGTAATGAAACCTCTTTTGAATAAAAATTTTCTGCTATTTTGAAGTCATTTTTTTTAAATCCATATTTTTTTT